>Ga0310344_10002728_pt1 | contig 13230 bp, 13 predicted proteins | sample HC15DNA20200_MG_FD_203801 | JGI IMG/M metagenome (GOLD analysis project Ga0310344, IMG submission 203801) | Marine microbial communities from station ALOHA, North Pacific Subtropical Gyre - HC15-DNA-20-200_MG | ecosystem: Environmental > Aquatic > Marine > Oceanic | place: Pacific Ocean: North... | reverse complement strand
AGCGCGAAATCGCGAGCCACGCTCTCGCTTGGGAAAAGCAGGGTAGCGGAGTTCCCGAGACCACATTAGAAGGGATCGCTAAACTTGGCTTTTTTGGCATGCTTGTGCCCAAAGAATACGGTGGTGCCGGCTTAGACTTTGTTTCATACGCGCTCGTTACCGAAGAGTTCGCCGCTGCTGATTGTGGAATATGCAATCTCATTAATGTTTCAAACTCTCCCGTGACAACAGCAATAAAAGACTATGGTACTAGGCAACAAATCGAAAAATTCCTCATACCCCTAGCGACAGGGAAAAAACGTGGGTGTTTTTTGTTAACCGAGGCAAACGCCGGATCCGACGCAGCTGCAATCTCCTCCCGTGTTAAAACTACCGACTCCCGTAGGATTCTTCGTGGTTCAAAACAATTCGTAACTGCCGGTAAAAGTGCACATATTGCGATGGTTATCGCGCGGCATGGTCTAAAATCGAAGGGTTCCGAATTAAGTGCCTACTTAATTCCGACAGATACTCCTGGTTTTCACGTCGAACGTCTGGAAGATAAGTTAGGTCATAGAAATTGCGACACTGCCGAAATTTTATTTAACGACATTGAAATTACTTCGGAAAATTTACTAGGTACCGAAGGAGAGGGCTACAAAATTGCGCTTTCTTACCTAAACGGAGGCCGCATCGGTGTTGCAGCCCAGTCTGTAGGCGTGGCACGCGCGGCATTGGAAGCCGCTTTAGACTACGCAGATCATCGTGAAACTTTTGGAAAAAAACTTAATGAGCATCAAGCTATATCTTTCAAACTATCCGAAATGGCTACTCGGGTAAGTGCCGCACGTGCCCTCACTCTACATGCCGCGAGCCTAGAAGATGCAGGAGAAAAAGCGATTGCCGAAGCATCTATGGCAAAAGCATTCTCTTCAGATGTCGCTGAATGGGTATCTTCCGAGGCCCTCCAGATTCATGGTGGTTACGGATTCCTTAAGAATACATCAGTAGAAAAGTATTACCGTGACGCACGGGTACTAAGAATTTATGAAGGAACAAATGAAATTCAAAATATGGTTATCGCACGACAGCTGAAGTCCGGCTGGAAACCTCATTAGAACGCAGGAGAAAAGCTTTGCCTGACATAGAACAAACTATCGAAAAATTGTGGAACTTCCGGAGTGAAGGAATCCAGCTTCCCAAAAAGTGGGAAGTTAACCTAGACTTTTCGTCTTCTTTGCAGGTTCAGTTGGGCATACTGAATCGCAGGCTAGAGCAAGGCGAAGAATTAGCCGGCTGGAAAATAGGACTTACATCAATTCGAGTCCGAGAACGTCTAGGCACAAATGATCAGCCATTTGGATATTTATTGAAATCAGGTGTTCAAGATAATGGAGGAAATATTTCTCTGAGTTCTATCGCGGAAGGCGCGGGAATCGAAAACGAACTTTGCTTTACTATTGGAGAGACTTTCCCAACTAGTGAGGTTACTGCCGAAATCGCGCGTAAATCGACGCGGGCAGTAGCCGCGGGAATGGAGATAAATGAATTTAGAACAGATGGAAAAGATTTCGGCTTGCTGGTTGCAGATGACCTTGCTCAGTGGGGAATTGTTCCAGGAAAAGAGCAACTACTTACATCCGATTTTAAGTCTGATGACGTAATTTCCACCCTTACGCGGAACGGAGAAATCCAATCTGAATCTCTCGGTCGAGACTGCATTGATGACCATTTTGTTTCGCTTGCAGTTTTAGCAAATACCCTGGGTAAATTTGGAATGCGACTCGAGTCAGAACAAAAAGTCATCACGGGCTCTTTCAGCAATCACAAGGTGAAGGAACCAGGTCACTGGCGCGCAGATTTCGGGTCTATCGGATCTGTTGAAATCGAGTTCGAATAAGATTTGGGAGGGGGAATAGAGTGCGAATTGCGGTAGTTGGAGTCGGTGCAATGGGATCCGTTTATGCGGGCTTATTAGCCGAATCGGGAAACGAGATCTGGGCGATTGATGTATGGCAAGAACACATTGAGGCGATTCAAAAGCATGGACTTCGTGTTGCAGGTAAGAGTGGCGACCGAAGAGTTAAGATTCATGCAACAACAACGTACTCAGATGCACCAAAATGCGACCTGGTTATTCTATCGACTAAGGCCGGAGGTGTTGATGAAGCTGCTCAAAGTCTAGAGCCGTTATTAGGAGACGAAACTCCCATTCTAACTATTCAAAATGGTCTCGGGGCAGCTGAGCGGCTAGCTCGACATGTAGAATCTTCTCGAATTCTTATTGGTGTTGCAGGGGGATTTGCTGCCTCAATGAAGGGACCCGGTCATGCACATCATCATGGAATGGAGCTTGTAAGGTTGGGAGAACACGGTGGCGGTATCAGTGAACGGCTCCAAAGAACTGTGAAACTGTGGGAAGAGGCCGGATTCCGCGTAAAAGCTTATGAAGACATCGATCAACTCGTGTGGGAAAAATTTATTGTAAATGTAACCTTCAACGGACCTTGTACTGCTTTTCTGCGTTCTGCTAAGGCAGTGATGAACGATCCTATCACTTGGGAAATTGCAATGGGCTGCGGGAGAGAAGCATTTCTCGCAGGTAGCGCCAAAGGAATCAAGTTTTCCTACGAAGACCCTGAAGAATACATCAGAAATTTCTCAAAGAGAGTCCCAGACGCGCGACCTTCCATGCTGCAAGATCACGAAGCAAAGCGACTCTCAGAGATCAACGAAATTAATGGAATGGTGCCTATCGTAGCAAGAGAAGTTGGAACCGAGGCACCCTACAATGAAGTTATTACTGCAGTAGTGAAAGCGCGGGAATCCACGTTTTAAAAGGAAGGAAATGGCATGAGAAATGGAATGCGAGTTGTGGACACAGACACTCACCAGATGGAGCCAATATCAATTTGGACTGATTACATAGAACCGAAATTTCGCGATAGAGCTCCCACTTCAGTGACGACCCACGGACATCCTTCCATGGTAGTTGAAGGAGAAAAAGTTGTTTCTGAGGGGAACTATCCAATGTCGCCACCTGAATTTATCGCTGCAGTAAACAATGCGATGAAACGATTTAAACGAGCCGCAGACGGAAAATATGCACCCAAGACACGTATTATGGACATGGACGATCATGGAGTAGATGTTCAAATCATTTATCCGACCCGTGGCGGACAAATCTTAGGGAAACCTTTTAAGGACACCGAACTCCTGAGTGCGTGCTGCCAGGCCTACAACAAATGGTCAATGGAGTTCTGTTCAGAAGATCCCACGCGACTTCGTTGGGCAGCAATGCTTCCTCTGCAAGACCCAAAATTAGCGATTCAAGAGGCGAAACGAGCTGCTGAAGATGGCTGTGTGTCTTTCTACCTTCGACCCAATCCTGTGGAAAACAGAAACCTTTACCATTCCGATTATGACCCCTTATGGGAAACGATACAGAAACTCGACTTACCTATTTGTTTACACGATTCAGGCTCACCGGTTTTACCCTCCTACGGAGACCGAATGGAAACACATGTAACCGGCCACATCATCGCTCACCCCTTTGAGGCCATGGTCGCGATGATGTCGATCATTTGGTACGGAGTGCTGGAAAGATTTCCAGAATTAACAGTAGTACACGTAGAGGCCGATGCCGGTTGGCTTCCTTATTGGTTACAACGAATGGAGCAACACTGGGATTTTTCGGGGAACGCCGAGCACCCGGAGCTAAAATTGCGTCCAACTGATTACTTCAAAAGGCAGGTCTATGTCGCAGCTAGAGGAGACGAGATGACCCTTCCGGCAGCCGTAGAACTGGTTGGTGAAGACAACATCCTCTTTAATACCGACTATCCACACCCGGACGGAACCTTCCCGTGGGGATTTGGAAAATTTGAAGAGCAGAAACTCAGCGACGTTGTGAAACGTAAGATCCTTTGGGATAACGCAGCAAATGCCTTTAATTTGACGTAGCTAGCCTGCTATTCTCAGACGACACCAGACAGGAGAGACAAAGAATGTCCGATTCCCGAACAGCGCTAATCACCAGAGACTTCGTTGCAGCAATAAATGAGATCGTTAGGCGGCACGATATTACACATGACGAATACCGAAGCACAATTGACTTCTTAACAGAAGCGGTTTCGAAGGGGGAAACCTCTCTCCTCTTCGATGCTTTTCTGGAATCTGACGTTGTTGCCGCCAACGCAGAGAAACAGGAAGGGACCCCTCAACAAGTCCTCGGACCTTTTTATCTACCAGATATGCCTTGGCTAGAGAATGGCCAATTAGCGGGTGACAACGAACCGGGCGAGAGACTCACCGTTCAAGGAACGGTCCGAGGAACAAACGGAGAATCCCTCGGTGGCTCCGAACTAGATTTTTGGCAATGTGACGCCGAGGGGCGTTACTCAAATTTCATGCCTGGGCTTCCCGACGGCCACCTCCGCGGAAGAATTAAAAGCGAAAACGACGGCTCGTACACTCTCAAAACCATTCGACCCTCTCCCTATACCATCCCACATGAGGGGCCGACGGGACGGCTATTAAACGAATTAGGACGGCACCCTTGGCGCCCCGCTCACCTGCATGTAATTGCTCGCCATGAGGGTTATAGACCACTTACCTCTCAAGTCTACTTTCAAGGAGATAAATATCTCGATTCTGACGCTGTAAGAGCCGCCACAGATAAATTAGCTTTTGCATTGTCAAAGGACGAAAACGGTTCAGTGATGAACTTCGATATAGAACTCGAGGCTGTTTAAGGGCGAAGGTTTCTATTGGTGCCGCCGCATTTCTCCACCAGGTCACCATAAAACGTGTGACAAATCCTTGAACTCTGTTCAAAGTCAATCAGGAATCCTAGTTCCTTGGTGTGAGTCTGAAGCCATAAGTGATGATGTTCTTCGCTACAGAAGAACTTCACTCTGAGTCACATTCCATCTAGCATGTGAGGCTGGGCGCGATCTTGGGCCGTGGGAATAGGATCCCATTCTCGAAGTGCCCCTGCTACAGAGCTTGAGCTTTCCGCTCCTTCTTTGGTAACAGACAAATCAAAACAAATTTTGTTTTTACAATGATCGCACTCTGAATGAACCGTAGCTCGCGTACCTTCCCCGTACACGACAGGGATAGCTATCGTGCCAGCAGCTCACATACCCCACAGACGTTTACCACTTGGAAAAACAACCTCGTGTGCACAGGGGACGTCAGAAAACGGATAGAAGGCAAGGACTTTCGTAGTCTTTTCATCATACTTTAATGCATCTTTTTTATTAAAGCGTCTAAGAATATCGAGTGTCTCTTTTTCAGATATATCGACTAGTTCGAGCAGATCCGAAAGAAATGGACCCCTAGAGAGTTCCGTGAAGCATCGTAAAATGGCTAGCAGAACGGATCTTTCCTGCGCTGACCAGGACGAGACAAATCTCTGTCGAGCATCCCAAAGAGGCTGCAGCCACTCAGCGAATCCTTTGGGGTAATATTCAGGAGATATAGTAGTCTGGGTATCTTCAGGCATTATCAACAGAACCTCTAAATAACTAGGTAAAGACTAAACCATGAAAGAAAGTGATTTTCAAGCATTTCAAATTCATCGCAAAGGAAGGGTTCTCACTCTGGCGATGAACAACGGGCAACGACTAAACGCAATTGAAGACACTCTTCATCACGAGCTATCACAAATTTTCCGATTTGCCGCACGGGATCAGGAATCAGACGTAGTAATTCTCACAGGTATCGACGATTGGTTTTGCGCCGGAGGTGATTTTGATTGGTTTCAAGCAATGATCGACGATCCTGTAAGGTTTGAACGCATAGCTATTGATGGAAAAGAAATTGTCTTCTCGCTACTTGATCTGGAAAAGCCTCTAATAGCAAAAGTGAACGGCCCAGCCGCGGGTCTTGGAGCCACCATCGCTCTTTTCTCAGACGTGATTTTCATGTCCGAAAAAGCCGTCTTACTCGACCCTCATGTCAAGGCGGGCCTTGTTGCGGGAGACGGAGGGGCTGTAATTTGGCCCCAACTTATCGGCTACGCACGGGCAAAACATTATTTAATGACCGGGGAGGCCGTCAAAGCTGACGAGGCGATCAGCATGGGGCTTGTGAATTATATCTTCCCTCGAGAAGAGCTAGATGAGGCAGTGGACAAATACGCCAGTGCTTTGGCAGCTGGAGCAACTCGTGCAATCCGCTGGACAAAAGTTTCTGTCAATATCGCTTTAAAGCAGCTTGCACACAGCATAATGGATGCGTCAATCGCATACGAGATCTCAACAAACACCGCGCTAGACCATCAGGAGGCAGTAACAGCATTTAAAGACAAACGACCTCCAAATTTTTCAGACGTCTAGTAATGTCAAAGCTTTTTTACCTTCTTCTTATATTATGTTTTCTACATGGAATCTCATCTGAAGCAGAAGAAATAACATCGGGAAAGAAAGAGACTATAAAAGAATACTTTTCTGAGGTTCTTAAAACTTCAAATGAAAGCCTTAACGAAATCAAAGAATTCGGAGAAAACCTAGCTAAGACAATCAAATCCTATCTCCTGGATGCTCACATCGAATTACTACAGTTTTTTGAAAACGCAAGATCTCGCGCATTAAATGCGATTAGTGAAAAAATATGTTCTAGTCCGGAAAAAAATAAGAAGAATGGACTGATTCTCCAAATTTGCCAAGAATTTCTAACTGAGAACAATTTTAAAAGAAGTGAGCAACTCTAGTTATTACAGAAAATTACAAAGAACAGATATATTTTCGGAGACCGGATGAGTTTAATCGATTCAGAAAACAACCTTATTATTCAAGACAACAGCTTTGACGAACAATTCCCTCTTGCTCCAATTGATGATTATTTGATTCACCAGACTACGGATCCTATCAGGGTCATGTGGTCTAGCGATCCGAGGGTGTACGAAAGATACTGGGCAATTGCACATGATGATATTGGTGAGTTACTTCTAGTTACTGGTGGTAGTTTTTACCCAAACCTCGATACCGCTGAGGCCTTCGTGATATTAAACCTCCAAGGTACACATATATCGATAAGGTCTTTTAGGCGACTCGGGGCAGATCGTATGAATATGAAAGTAGGCCCGATCCGACCTAAAATAGTGAAGGGACTCCGACACTGGCATTATATCCTTGAAGAAAATGAATGGGGTATAAGCTACGAGTTCGATTGGTATGATGAAAGACGACAAATACATCACGACTCGAAAACTCCAATCGAATTCACGAAACCACGAGGCCGTCAGGGCGATACCACCGCTGGTTTTGAAGGCTTTGGAACCGTTGAAGGATGGGTCAAGGTCGATGGAAGGAAAATAGAACTCAATCGAAAAGACTGTCGTGGCACTAGGGACCGACACTGGGGTGTTGGTAGAGGGGTAGGGGGCCCCCAGTTCCATATTGGCCGAAAATTACGGCCTGGATGGATTGGAGGAAACTGGATCGCATTTAAGAATTTCGCGATATGGGGAAATATCGTTCTGTATAATTTTGGTGACTCTCGCCCTGGCATGGGTCGAGTCATCGAAGCCAATAGACGACTACGATTTGAGGATGACACAAAATTATTTGTTGAAGGAGAGATAGATTATCAATTAGACGACGGCACTTCCAAAACCGTATCTTTTCGAAGACTTGGATATCAAACAGCTTTCATGAGATGTGGATTATACGGCGGTACACCAGATAAAAATATTTATCAGGGACAATACGTCGGCGACAGCGTTACAGAAGGTGATAAATATGATGTAACCGACCCACTAGTCAGAAAAAATCTATCAGGCTTAAATGAACACCATTGTGAAATTCGCTGCGAAGACGAAGTAACTACCGGTATTTTACAACCTGTGGAGCCCGATGCATATGAGGCGTGTCTGGCCAACAAACCGGGCTGGAGTTTTCTCGATTGAATACAGAAGAACTCGAACGAGGTTTATCTACTCTGATCGCAAATCGAGAGCCTCGATCAGATCACATTACTATCACTGACTTGAGATCTATTTCCGGAGGAAACGCGCGATCTGCGTATAGTTTTGACGCAAAGTGGTTCAACGGAAAAAAAGACGAAACAAGAAAATGTGTACTTTTATTACAGCTAAACAAGGGTCAACTCGATCAAGAGCTGTCACCTGAATTTGATCTCTTAGACTTTCTCTCTAAACGAAATATTCCGTCTCCTTCTTCCTATTGGTTGGATGCCAGCGGACATTACCTTGGAGCTCCCGGATTCGTAATGGAGCACGTATCGGGTCGAGGTGAGTTAAGAAATCTCCTCAATTCCAAATATAAAGTGAGGAATGCCTATTTGGCTAAGCAGATGGCGGAAGCCGCAGCGAGACTTCACAATGTTAATTGGAATACTTCTGATTTTAAATCGTGCGAAATTGTCACCAAAGAAAATGCAGCAATAAAGCAAGTATCAATATGGGAAGATCTCTTCTTAATACATCGGATGGAACCGTTGCCAATCCTTGTCAATGCTTTCGGATGGTTAAAACGTAACTGTCCGGTTGCTGAAAGGATTGTAATCGTACACGGTGATTTTCGCTTTGGAAATATCTTGTATGAAGATGACAAACTTACGTCTATTTTAGATTGGGAGATGGCTCATTTGGGCGACGCTTGCGAAGACATCGCCTGGGCCTACCGACCCCTGTGGTCACCCCATCCACAATTGGCTTTCTCGCAATTTCTAAAACACTACCTCAAAACTAGAAGCGTAGAACTAAACGAAAGAACGCTTCTTTTCTATCGCTTATTTAGCGAAGTTAAACATGCGGTAATCTCTCTTACTGGCGCAAATACTTTCGCTGGTGGCGGAAATCATAATTTGCGGTTAGCGGATAGAATGACTTGGACAACGGAATGCCTCCGGCAATTCTATGAGTGGTTGCCGAGTAATAACGGGAGAGGACTATGATCGAGCCCGCACCCTCCGATCTTTTAAACAATGTGGCTATTGTACTCCGAGAAGAAGTCGCTTCCTCAATACCAGAAGGCGAGGCGAGAAACCAGATCAAGGCTGCGTCAGTAATTATTCGAAGAATTGCAAAAGTTTGGGATTTGATAATACCAACGCTCCAGGAAGAAAATCGCGACATCGAAGAATGCGTCGACTCTCTTCCAGAATCGATTCGAAATTCGGTGGAGTCACTAGGAAGCATTTCGAGGGAAATTCCGATTGCGCCCAAATTTTCAGAAGTTGCACAGAGAAACAAATTTCTCCAAGAACAACTTTTAGAAATTCACAAAAGTGCCGACCGTCAAAACTCGGAAGAAATCAGAAAAGAAGTTGAATCTATTTTGACAAATCTCTATAGGCGGAATCTCGCAAGGGAAAAAGTATTAGCAGATCGCGGCTAAAAAGACGCTTTTACATGTTTACCTGCCTCATGCATTCCATGGCGGATATATACGGGAAGCCCTTCATCTGTGGGGCCATTTACTTGAATTTCTCGGCAGCCGCGATCACGTGCCTCCTGAAACGCAGCCTGCATTAAAGGACCTCCGATTCCTTTTCCTCTGAAATTTTCGGCTACATAGAAATCTTCAATCAGAGCATATTCGCCACCAAAGTGAAGCGCATATGCGAAGGACAAGGAAATGAGACCTGCCAAGGCACTACCTTCTTCAGAGACGAGGATTAATCCACGCTTACCTTTGAGAAGTTCCGGAAACGCTTGACGAGCATCCTGCCAATTTAGATCTGGAAAATTAGGAAGCTCCCAGGTTTCCAAAAGGGCAATTACCTTCTCTAAATCCCGTGCTTCCGCTCTACGTACTTTTGCCATCGGCACATCCTCCATTAATGAGACAAAGACTACCGTAAGGGGACCGTATTTGATGAAGTTTCCGGACTTGCTTTGTACTAAACTGGGTAAGGAGGTTCCTATGAAAACGTCTACTGCATGCTTATCCCATTCCGTAAAGCTAGTTGCTTTCTCTATACTTTTGGTCACCTCCGGTTGGATCCAAGCTAGTCAGGCGATTCAGGAAGTGAGTCGATCTGAGGTTGGCGAGTGGCTTGAGGCAACAAAAGGTCTTGAACCCAGATTTAAACCAGGCGATGTCCTCACTGCTGACGATCTAGACAAAATCAAACCTTTTCTCCCTCCAGGACCAATTGGAGAAATGGCATTTCCTGAGTTCTCAATGGAAATCAGTGAAACTGGAAACTACGCTCCTCACCCAGCTTACCAGCAAGCAACATTACAGTTTCAGGGACAGGCTAGTCTAGGTCCTGACGGAGCGTTAACTAACTACATTGCGGGACAGCCATTTAGCAATCCTAGCATCGACAATGCGAGCGCAGAGCAAGCAGGTCTTATGGCCGCCTGGAATAACGCATTCCGTTGGCAACATTATGGTCAAAAGGTGATCTTTGCCCATAATTTGTTTCTTGAAGAAAGAGACAACGCGTCTTCAGATTTTTCTATCTTTCCCCCAGAAATGATTTCAGGCGGTGGGCATATCGAGCGTTCGGTCGATTTGGGTTGGAGAAGAGTGTATATGAGTCGCTTGGCACAGCTGGCGAACAATAATTACCGATTCGATTTTCGTGGAGCGGAAAGTTCGATATACAAGGAATTGACGGAATATTTCGCACCCTTTGAGTTCAGAGATCAGAAGCTACTCGCAGAGCGCTGGGCGGACCCCCATGAGAACGACACACTCAACGCATACCTGCCAGGAGAAAGAAAGGTTCGGCGACTATCGGCTAAAGAAAAAAGCGATACCTGGCTGGGAGGGGAAATTACATACGATGATTTCTACGGATTCGATGGAAATGTCTTGTCAAATACATGGACATATTTAGGACGGCATCGCGTTCTTGCGGTGATGAATACTAAGCATCAGTACATCCGTCACTATGGGCCGCACTCACGAGTACTAAATGACCGATGGGAATTGCGAAACGCACTCGTTGTTGAAGGCGTACCTACACTGGAAGGACACCCGTACGGAAGTCGGATGATGTTCTTTGACTCGGAGAACTACAATTTTATTATTGGTCTCTACTTCGATCCTCAAGGAAGATTGATGCGTGGTTCGACACCCGCCTATAGCTGGTCAGAAGACACGTTAGATAACCCTGAAGAAAATCATGGCGCTCATGTCTCTATGTACAAAGGTTATGCCTTCATGAATTTTCAAACTGGCAGGACATCTCTAACTAACGTTATACAGACCAGTTATCCGAAAGCGGAGGCCAAGGAAGTGCGACGTCTTTACAGAGTGGACACACTCAACCAAGGACGCTGACGGAATAGCTGAAGAGTAAACCTTTGCAGGACAGTGGATCTATTCCGCGCAACTCCATACCGGCCGAATTTGGAAATAAGGTCTTGCGTCTTGGTGTCTCCTCGTGCCTGCTTGGAAATAAAGTACGGTTCGACGGCGGTCATAAGAGAAGCTCATTCTTGACAGACGTTTTAAGCCCCCATGTCGAATGGATACCTATATGCCCGGAGATGGAATTAGGTCTTGGAACTCCGAGACCCGCGATGCATCTATTAGAAACAAAACCGAAAAAGACGAAACGATTGTCAGATGGAATTGAACTGGTTGAAGTGAAATCAGGTATTAACCATACAAAGGAAATGCAACATTACTCGCTCAAGACTACACGAGCCCTGAATCCTTTAGATTTGTCAGGCTATGTTTTCAAGAAAGATTCACCAAGTTGCGGGGTCTATCGAGTTAAAGTCTACGGGACTGCTCCCCCGAAGCGAGTAGGAAGAGGCCTCTTCGCCCAGACCGTCATGAACGCATATCCCAACTTACCGGTTGAGGAAGAAGGGCGACTAAACGATCTCAAGCTTAGAGAGAACTTTATCGAACGGATCTTCGCCTTTCATCGTTTAAAAATGCTCTTCCAGAGCCGATGGACCAGAAACCACGTAGTCAAGTTTCACACAATTCACAAACTCCAATTAAGTGTTCATCATCCCTCACTTTATCGTGAACTAGGCCAACTCGTCGCGAGCATAAAAGAACATCCCAGGAGATCTTTTCAATACAAATATAGTCAGACCTTTATGCAGGCATTAGAAAAACTACCTTCCGTTGGAAGAAATACTGATGCCTTACATCACGCGGCCGGACACCTTAAAAAAATTTTAGACGTTGATTCTAGAAAAGAACTTTCCCTAGCTATCCTAGATTACAAAAGAGGTGTTCTTCCCCTCATCGTGCCTGTCACTCTTCTAAAGCATCACATAAGACGAAACAACATTGAATTGCTCAAGAATCAGACCTTTCTGGAACCTCATCCGAAAGAACTCGTCCTTCGAAATCACAGCTAGGACAGCGTGGTCTCACTCCGGTAACCGGTAACGAGGTAACTATCGAAGAAAAACTATTTGCATTGAAGAGTGGCGCGCCCGGCACGACTCGAACGTGCGACCTCCAGGTCCGCAACCTAGCGCTCTATCCAACTGAGCTACGGGCGCATGAGGAGACCATCCTAGCAGCAACTCCGAACTCTCCAAGGGCTTACCTAATGTCTTATTTACATATCCGGCGAAGCTGTAACTCGTTCCTGGTCTGAAAGTAATTGTGTCCGCTCCTGGAAACGAGCGCTGGCGGAGAGGGTGGGATTCGAACCCACGATGGGCGATTAACCCATACTCCCTTAGCAGGGGAGCGCCTTCAGCCAGCTCGGCCACCTCTCCGCGATCATCAAGCATAGCGGGACGTATGAAAGATTCGCCCAACTAAGACAGGAATATATAGTGGCGGAGAGGGTGGGATTCGAACCCACGGTAGCGATTAACTACACACGCTTTCCAAGCGTGCGCCTTAAACCACTCGGCCACCTCTCCGCGATCATCAAGCATAGCGGGACGTATGAAAGATTCGCCCAACTAAGACAGGAATATATAGTGGCGGAGAGGGTGGGATTCGAACCCACGAGGCGCGTGAACGCCTAGCGGTTTTCAAGACCGCCGCCTTCAACCACTCGGCCACCTCTCCGTACCAGGCCAAATAGTTAGCCTTAGCGGGTTTTACAAGACTCCTATATCCTACCGCTCAGTCCTTAACCACCACACTTTTACTTCATGGTCTCTTCATCGCGGAGTACAGCTTGTTTAAGACCCAAGAGCATCGCTTTAAAAACGATCACCTGAAGAGGATATATCCCATACCAATGAAGGAGGCCAGCGAGCCCTGCGGGATCAAACACTGCGGTTTGCCTTATCGTACTTCCTTCGGAATTTGGCTGCACTTCATACTCGACTCAGAC
>Ga0310344_10002727_pt1 | contig 13231 bp, 10 predicted proteins | sample HC15DNA20200_MG_FD_203801 | JGI IMG/M metagenome (GOLD analysis project Ga0310344, IMG submission 203801) | Marine microbial communities from station ALOHA, North Pacific Subtropical Gyre - HC15-DNA-20-200_MG | ecosystem: Environmental > Aquatic > Marine > Oceanic | place: Pacific Ocean: North... | reverse complement strand
AACATCCGTCGTATCAGACAATAACAACAGTAAATCTGCCACACCAAAAGTAATCTGATTTAGAACGCAAATTCAAGCTATAGCAGTTGATGAATCCCAGCCATCAGCTCGTATACACGATACCCAATGTCCCGGTGAAACTTCTCTTAACTCAGGCATTTCAGCCTGACAGTCATCAATAGCTACGGGACAACGTGTATGGAAGACACATCCAACAGGAGGGTTCATAGGACTCGGAACATCTCCTGTCAAGATTATGCGCTCTCGACCAGCCTCTACAATCGGATCAGGGATTGGTACCGCAGACAACAAAGCCCTTGTATATGGATGCAACGGATTCTCATACAATTCGTTTCTATCAGCCAATTCCACTATATGACCAAGATACATCACAGCAACTCGGTCACTGATATGCCTCACAACTGACAAGTCGTGTGCAATAAACAGATAAGTCAGATCAAATTGTTCCTGTAGTTCTTCCAGAAGATTAATCACCTGAGCCTGAATTGAAACATCCAAAGCAGACACGGGCTCGTCACATACTATAAATTTAGGATTGACAGCCAATGCTCTAGCTATACCAATCCTCTGCCTTTGCCCTCCACTAAATTCGTGTGGATATCGATCAGCCATGTATGGATTAAGGCCTACCACAGTCAAAAGTTCTGCGACTCTGTCCCGGTATTCAGCTTTGGAATCTGTCAATTTGTGGACTGTCAAAGGCTCTCCCACAATGTCTCCACAAGTCATCCTGGGATTTAGAGACCCATATGGATCTTGGAATATTACTTGTATCTCACGCCTCATGGCTCTCATTTCTGAACCACTCAGCTCAGTCAAATCTTTACCCTCAAAAATTATGCTACCAGCCGTAGGCTTATATAGTTGTAGTATTGCTCGTCCAGTAGTAGTTTTACCGCAACCACTTTCTCCTACAAGACCAAGAGTCTCTCCTTTTTTTATGTTAAATGTGACTCCGTCGACCGCTTTAACATCAGCAATTTTCTTCTGAAGTATTATCCCCGAAGTGACAGGGAAGTACATCTTGAGATCCTTGACCTCAAGCAAATTTTCTCCAGTTTTAACACCACTGACAGGTGCTTCTTGTGTCTCTACCATCCTGTGTTCTCCTAGCCCTGTGCCGTCTCAGGCTTTAATGTATTCAATTCTTCGTGTCTCCAGCAAGCCGTAGTGTGGACATCCGAGTGATCGATTAGAGGAGGGGTCTCCTGCTTACATTTATCTATAACATATGGACATCTTGGTGCAAAACTACATCCGGGAGGTAAATCAACCAGATCAGGAGGAAGTCCTTCAATAGGGTCCAAAGAAACTTTCATCGCCTGGTCGAGCCTTGGTACCGAGTTAAGCAAACCCAATGTGTATGGATGCCTCGGGTTATGGAATATTTCTTCAGAGCTTCCCGTTTCTATGATGTTCCCTGCGTACATAACTATTATACGATCCGCATACCTAGCCACGACACCCAAATTGTGGGTAATTATAATCATCGCGGTTCCGTACTGCTTAGATAGGTCCTGCATCAATTCCAATATCTGTGCCTGAATCGTCACATCTAGAGCCGTCGTGGGTTCATCAGCTATTATCAATCTCGGATTACAACTGAGAGCCATTGCTATCATCACACGCTGTCTCATACCACCGCTAAATTGGTGAGGATAATCCTTCAAACGATTCTCAGCGTCAGGTATACCTACTTGAGTTATGAGTTCGGCTGCTCTAGCCCGTGCCTCAGTCTTACTCATATCCTGATGAAGCTCTAACGTCTCGGTCAATTGTCTACCAATGGTTAAAACAGGATTCAACGAAGTCATCGGCTCCTGAAACACCATCGCCATCCGATTCCCTCTAATGGATCGCATCTCAGCATCTTCCACTTGGAGCAAATCCTTGCCTTCGAAAACCACTTCTCCGTCCACGATTTTACCTGGCGGATCTGCGACCAAACGCATTAAAGAAAGAGCACCTACACTCTTCCCACAGCCGCTCTCACCGACAATGCCAAGAATCTCCCCTTCGTCAAGCGAGTACGATATTCCATCTACTGCCTTGACCACACCATCGGATGTAAAAAAATGAGTGGTCAGGTTATTTACTTCGAGTAACCTTCTGGCCATCGGCTCCCCCTGAATTTATATACGCATACCATGATTTTCAAAAGTCGACATTTATGTATTTTAGCATCTTAGACATACTACATAACTTTCCAAACCAAGTGTCCAAAACAACCAGCATAATCCTAATTGAAATGGGTACCTAGTTCAAAACACGCCCTCGGATTGAAGCATATCCTAGATTTGATTGTCAAGCCTATTTAACACCTCTATCAAGCACTACTTCCTTTCAACATGCCCATCTTCATTAATTCTGGAAACCCGTTCTTGTCCAGTATAGGCAACTATTTTCAGGGAAGCAGAAACTTCTTCTCCTGCACTCAGCCTCATAGCTGTACCGTTGTTAACAGCATTGACTAGCCCATCATTTGGATAGCTACTAAAGGGTTCCAATCCAATGTTATATGTCCTTCCCCAAAACGGATATCCGGTGCCTCCTCCAAAAGATTGCCAGTACCATAAATATGGAAAAATTTCGCTAGGATACCTTACACCAAGGCCAACGCCTTTTTTCTGATTAGTGATCCCATACCAACCTTCAGGCATTTCTGTGAAATACGACATATCATACGTACAAACATCTCTCGAAGGAACTGCGCTTATGTCTATGTCGCTTCCATCTATTCCGACTGTTTTAGGCCAAAGTGTTCGAGAACCGGGCTGAAGCCGATTATTGGGATGAAATTGATCAACATGATTGACAACCAAGCCACCCGGTAAGTCTAATACGCAATCTTCACTTAAAAATGGAGGCCCAAGCGCAATGTGTTCTCCCCATACACAATTGACCTCTTCTCCAGCCTCATTCTTCAATACCTGATCAACCTCCAATACTGCTGAGCCAGACTTCAAGGTAAACGTTTTTGTGAAAAAAAATGGCATACGACTTGTTCTTACCCAGAAACGAGCTGATACGCACTCTGGAGTATCTTCCAGTATCTCGCAATCCCAAGGAACAAGATTTGCTTCTGCATGGAGCCCTAAATCAGCTTCCTTGTAGGTTGAGGGAAAACCTCCCGCAGGAAAAACTGTTTGCCATCCTCCTTCATAGGTATCCATCCATATACCTACAGGATCACCAGTAGTTGGCAAAAACTTCTTAGGGTCTTTAACTCCTGTCGGAGACCTGAAAAGAAAATCCACGTCTGTAGGTTTATGTACTAGTTGATAAACGTCTGCTCCCTTATCTGCTAGCACGACTACTCTCAACAATTCGTTTTCAATAATTACAGTCTTCAGACCTCGGAATTCCCATGAATCCGATACTCTACACCCGTAATTACGTTCATTTTGATAATGCAATTATTCGCTCCTAGTATTCTGTTACATTGCAATTTTGTTACAGGAGTTTGGGTACCATTCCAGTGATACCTGCATCCACCGTCAAAACTGTACCTGTTACCCATCGTGATTCATCGCTGGCTAAATATACTGAGGCCCAACCAACATCCCATCCAGTGCCTTCAGTACCCAGCATGGATGATTCCATTCTTTTCCCCCTTTGTTCAGTTGTTAATATTCCAGCAACCATAGGAGTGTACACCGCACCAGGTGCTATAGCATTGACCCTGATATTATCTTTTCCATGGTCGTAAGCCATTGAAAGGGTTAATCCATTTATCGCTGCTTTAGATGTCGTATAAGGCGTCGCACTATAAGCCCGGGATCCAGCTATTGAAGATATATTTATTATGGATCCTCCGCCACTTTCAATCATTTTGGGTATAGCAAATTTAGAAGCTAGTACAACACTTTTAACATTCACATCCATAATTTTGTCCCAATCTTTTTCTTCTACATCAACGACAGTGTCTAATCCAAGTATCCCTACAACATTTACCAAAATATCTAACTTCCCAAATCGGTCTACTACCGACTCCACTATATTTTCTGAATCCCCAATTTGAGTGACATCCGCTTGAAACACATCAGCATTACCTCCTTCATCCTCTATGATGGTCAGAGTTTCACGCGCTCTTGAAATATCTGCATCCACGAGCAAGACCTTCGCCCCTTCTCTAGCGAAAAGTATTGAAGTTGCCTTACCGTTTCCAACTCCAGGGCCGCTTGAGCCCGCGCCAATTACTATAGCTACTTTCCCTTCAAGCCTTCCCTTTATATCTCTCAATATTTGTCTCCAATCTCTCCTGTATCAATAAACTACACATCGGATTCTATAGGTCCTGAAACCTCGTAGCAAATTAAAACAATTACAAAAATGGAGAAGGACGAAGGTTCCAACTATTTTGCATTAACTGGGCTTGTGTAATCCCAATCTAATAAGCTATGTAATCATCGTATACAATAGATTCCTAAAATGCAGTAATTACACAAACTAGTTCTTTTAATATTAGGACTATAGAAATCGGTTAAAGGCTCTAGGAGTGGCCATTTCCGGAAAACACTCCATTAGAATTTTTAAACATGCCTCGTGTTGAAAAACTGCACAAATACCCTGCTGGAAAGAAGTGAGTCCGTATGGTTCCTCAGTATAAATGGGAGTTCGTCACCGATAAACCATCATGGGCCGGTAGAGACGGTGCCGGAGCACTGATTTTCAAAGACAGGATGTGGTTACTCGGAGGTTGGAATCCATTAGATAAGAAGAATTTCCCGACGACCACTAATAGTGAGGTTTGGTCTTCACAAGATGGAATTAATTGGTCATTAGAATTACATAAAGCACCATGGGAGGGCCGGCACACAGCGGGGTATACAGTTCATGACAATAAAATGTGGATAGTAGGTGGAGACGTTAATCAAGGGCACTATCAAAATGATGTGTGGAGTAGTACAGACGGTGTCAGATGGCAACTGGTCAACGCCGATGTTCCATGGGGACCCAGAGCACTGCACTGCACCGCATCATTCAAGTCTGAATTATGGATTATAGGTGGCCAAACAATAGCTGGTTTTGTTGAAAGTGATCACTTAAGTATCCAGGATAGTTTTTACCGAGACGTTTGGAAATCGCCCGATGGACATCAATGGACCAGGGTCACTAAGACTGCTCCATGGAAGAAAAAAGGCATGGTGGGGGGCAGTATAGTTCTGAATAGCAAATTATGGCTCTTGGGTGGCGGTACATATGAAACTCCGCTAACTCCAGAAAGAACATTTAGCAACGAGATTTGGAATACATCTGATGGCATGATTTGGGAACCCATTTCTAAATCCTCACCATGGATGGCTCGTCAATACCATGACGTTGCTGTATTTGATAAAAAAATGTGGGTTCTTGGTGGTTACGGCATTAATCACAAAAACCTCAATGATGTATGGTATTCTCCTGATGGAATAACTTGGACTGAACTACCTGACACTCCATGGACAAAGAGGCATGCATCAAGTGTATTCGTATTTGATCAATGTCTATGGATTATGGCTGGTAATAACACGTGGCCAATGGTTCCTGATGTGTGGAAACTGACAAAAAACTAAAATCTGATTGTTATCTCATCTTGAATACTTTCATCCAATTTACGGACGTTTTGACCAAAAGGCAATGTGCCGTAAGGATTGATATCGACGACACCCGACTAACTCTACAACAGCTAGTGTATAAATATCTCCGAAACTCCCAAGCACTAGATTTACTACGAGATAATCGAATTGTACGAGATTCAATTGATACATTCCAAGATATTCAGGACTTTACATTGACATGTTCCACGTCTGGACTTTTAAGAGAACCATATCCGGGTATCGAATTTGTTCAAGATGGCCGACCTTTACATTGGTCAATGCATCCTAAAATCACAACAACTTCAGTGAAAAACACAGAACTTTCTGTGATAAACATTGAAATTGATAGGACAAATATAGGTTATGACCGCAACTGGGAAGGTTTCCATAATCGTCGCTGGCAAAGACATCAGAATGAATATAACGATTTCACAAATGAGATTTTAAGAACTAACTATCAAAACGATAAGGCAGAACGGATACTGGAATTAAAAACAAAATGGGATAAAGTTGCTCTTTTGCACTCTCTGGCTCGAAAAATATGGCTTAGTGAATTTGAAAACTACTCTAGATTTATTGATCGCAAGCTGATTTATAAAACTGGGGACGAAACAGTCCTTAACATAATAGCCGGAGCTGGTGGTATTTGTTCCGAAAAAGTCCAAGCTTTGAAATTTTTGACTGATCACTATGGCTTAGATTCAGAATACATAATCGCCGGAGCTAATGTCCCAGGCCCAGTTCCCGAATCAGCACTACGGAAAATGCTAGACACGTTCGATTTCCGTTTCGGGAAAAGACACATGAAATACTGGCAGCATACCGCTCTGATTTACCACATAGATGGAGAGTCCATCTTCGTTGACGCGACCAACGGAAACATACCTTTCCTGTTTATACGAAATGCAGACAGTCATCCAATTCTATCAACTTCAAATAAGACGCCAGTTAGGGTAAAAATGGCTCTGGAATACGAAGATTTTTATTACCACTGTGTCCCTCAAGATATACCAGAAAAATTCATATTTGCTATGGAGACTTGGATCAGCGACATTGACCTAATACAGGTTTTTGAAAACGAGCTTGGGTTATCCATTTCTTCCGATTTCTTCGTGACCCCGTTAATCTATAAAAACCAAAATCAATACGAACTACTTAGCCAAGAATACTTAGCAATAGCAGGCAAATCCAATTTGATGTGTTCTACGTCTCCTATGTGGAGCCTCGATTCCAAAATTGGCCAACAATTTGCAGCCCAACAACCTAACGTAGCCAATAATATTATTGAAGCTAAGAACCATTTACTATCTCAATACAATCAGTGGGAAGCATCCGAACATTCAATAGGACTGGTCATAATCAAAATTTGAGATGGTAACTTACAGCACCCCCAACAATCTTGTCGAACTACTCAACAAAGTTCTAAAAGCCGCGTCCCACACAGGATTTTACAAAACTGACGTCCATACTATAAAAACACTTGAAGAGTATGCCCAAATAAACCCAGTCTCATTAAAAACGTACCGTGAGCAAAAACTATCCGATCTTTTGGTGGAGCATTCCACAATTGATTGGATAGCAAGGGCTTTCCGGGATACTAATCTCGGGTTGGCATCAATCGTAGAAAATCCAGACCAAACAGAGTCTAGGTACGAATTGCTGTCAGACGCTCTGAAACAAAGTATCGATATTAATCAGAAACCTATAGCGGTAGCTATATCATCCCTGCAGAAAATAGGTTTCGCTGCAGAGATATCAACCATACTGATGAGTTTAGGTATATCTACTCACTTAATCAGTTACACCCAGAAGGAACTGATCAATAAGTTCATCAATATAACCCAACCCCAGTTGATCGTATTGCTTTCGGAGCACATATCAGAAGATGATCTACCAAATACAGTTGAACTATGCATTACATTTCGGCAATCACATACAATGGCTCAAATACCTCAGCTAGACATGTATTTAGTGGATGAAATTGGATTTATGGCCCACTCGAACGACGGTAGAAACTACATACCATACAAAGACGTTTTCTACTTTGAGCAATCTGTTGAAGATTATTTAATAGTAAGTTCCCTCAACAACTTCACGAAACCACTCGTCAGAATTAAAACAGCAGATAAGATAGATTACATAGACAATGTATTGAAGTTTAAAAGACTTGGCCCCGCATAGTTAGGGTGCAAGCAGATAGTTGGTCCACAAAAACCAGCATTAATTAGAAACAACTTACTTTATTCGACAATAATGCTGATATGAGCAACAAAAACGACTAAACATTTAGTAATCAACTAATTATACTGAAATTGGACAGTAGACAATCTACATAAACCGCATTTGAAATATCAATCATCGGAATTCACTAACAAACTAAGTCTGACGTTCAATAATGATTTTCAGAATTAACAGACTGATTGCACAGATACGTCGCAGGAAAGAAATCGGCATTGGATTCCTGTCCCTAGTTTTGATAACCAGTGTAATTGGAAATGGGATAACTTACTACGTTTTCGACCAGGGACTGAGTAATCCTAGTTTTGGTGATGCTCTCTGGTATAGCTTCACCTCAATTACAACAATAGGCTACGGGGACTTCCATGCAGATTCTTTAGGAGCTAGAATTGGAACAGCCATATTTATCGGCATTCTAGGACTTGCAACCTTTACAACTGCGGTGGGAATAGGTGTAGATTGGCTTCTAGATATACAATTCAAGGAGCGTATGGGTATGGGTCGAGCATTAACTAAAAATCACCTGTTGATAATAAATTACCCTAACGAACGTAGGATACGCCAAGTGGCAGATGAATATCTACAGGATGACGATCATGCAGGGGATGACATAGTTCTGGTAACTGATAAGATTGATTCGCTTCCACCTCTGCTAGATAAAAAAATTCAACTGGTTAAAGGTTCGCCTATCGAAGAAGAAACCTATGCTAGGGCCGAGGTAGCGTCAGCTCGGCAGGCAATCGTCCTTAGTACCGGATACGATGACCCAAACAGTGACAGCATAAATGCTTCCATAATTTCGATACTTGAACACTTAAACCCTGACTTGAGGTCCGTGGCCGAATGTCTGAACGTTAAACATTCTTTACTGTTCAACGGATCTAAGAATACCTCTCTAGTTCACACTCACCAGATTTCCAGTAATTTACTAGTCCAGGAAGCCCAAGACCCCGGAGTCAACAAACTTACTGTGGCGATAACAAGTAACGCTATAAAAGGTACACTAGTCAGCACTGTAGTGGATTCTACCCCTGATAAAACAATATCCCTCCAAGATACTGCGAAACTTTTACTAGACCACGGGATTAATCTAGTTGGAGTTCTCAGGGGTGAGGATATTCACGTACAATTCACCACACTCAAATTGACACGAGACGACGTTCTTATATATGTAGGCGAAGCTAGGCAAGATTGGTCCACATTGAATTCCTACTTGCGAAACGCATGAAGTGATTGCAGTAGCCACCGATGCTAGAGAGCCCTTCAGAAAAAACAGTAGAACAACTAAGACATACTCTTTCATATTGCTATCAAAATTTCCTTATCTATAAGAATCGATTTAGCAAATCAGGAATAGGGCAGCGTGAGTTAAACCGCGAGAACCCTCTAGACATCCTCAGTAAATTAATGCCCCTTGAAACCCAAGAATACGAAATTTTAGCTGATGAAGCCATTCTTAATATTGAAAACATAGTAGACATCGAAACTTCTTCAGGTACTACAAATAAACCAAAACGCCGATTCATTTCAATGGAAGATGAACTCTTAGAACAAAAGTTGCTCTCGAAGATGTTCAAGATATGCGGCATTAATAGTCATGATAGAGTCGCATGTTTAGATATAGATCCCTTGAACATAATGGCTAGCTTTGTTCAAGTAATCCAAAAAACATTGATTACAGCAGATGCATATTGTTACTCCCCAACTCATCAAGCTCAAAGATCGTTCCTTGATTTGAGGAATCTTGATCCTACTGTGATCATATCGGTGCCCACGATAATTGAACGATGGTTACCAGAATTCTTGACAGCATTCAAAGATTCAGCAAAAAACCAACTCGCCAAAATCATCTACGTCGGTGAGAATATGCCTACCCAAACCAGAACAATCTTGGAAAAAAAACTAGGAGTAGAAGTTTTTGGTTATTACGGTGCTACCGAAGCCTCTAGTATGGGAATCGAATGTGGACACCACACAGGAATCCACCTTTTCACAGACCACAATTTTTTTGAATTAGTTACAAGAACTGGTACAAATCAAACTGAGGTTTTGATTACTTCGCTTCGCCTAAAAGCAATGCCCCTTTTACGGTACCGAATCAGAGATGTTATTCAGGTTAATACAAATAGCTGCGAATGCGGATTAAACTACCCGGCTGTGAAGGTTTCACGATCCTCCGAAGAAACAATGAACATCCTAGGTGTTTCCATAAACTATCAATCGATCTATAGATCAGTCTACACGCGGGAATCCCAACCAATGCAAATTATTTTGACGAAAAATTCACGGGACAGTGTAATGATAATTCTCCCTGTTAAGCTTAGAGAAAATCGATCGTATATAATTAGCAGGATATTTGGTGAAAATCCAGATCTGGAATTTCTAGTATCCAGTGGCCATCTTGACCTAGATATTTCCTTTGATGACAGAGTTGCCAAAATTCGAAAAAAGCAAACTTTGGTAGACCTAAGAAAATCAGATGCAGCATGACTCTAAAACATGTCAAACCTAAGCCAGACCTAATTGAAATCAGGCATGACCAACTTGATCTTATAGTTCAAGGCCATAGATTACTCAAACAAACTATGGAATCTGGATACGTCGAAAATTTGGAATCCTTCCTAAAAACAGTTTCCCCCTATACTGATACATTCGTAAAACCTCATGTGATTGGAGCATTTCACAAGGGTGTTTTGATAGGATTGGTAGTAGGATCATATTTAGTTAAAGCTGATATTGGTTTCGTGTCATATGCTGGGGTAGATTCAAAATGGCGTCAGAACAAAGTGTACTCCAACCTACGTAAAACACTGATATCTACGTTCCAATATGACGCTGATAACCAACCTAATTCGCGCCTTTCTTATGTGGCTTCTGAAATGATCAAGAATTCGCTTTTATTCAAATCAATTACAAGTCATGACGACATATTCGTACTCCCCTGTGATTATGAACAACCAGCTACCCAAGGATTACTATCAAAACAACTAGAGTTTTTGATGCAATCAATATCTGGGAAAATCCCTCACAATCTAAATGAAATTTTGTGTATTCTGAAAGAAGTCTACAGAGGTATCTATCGAATACCTGATTATGAATCAAACATCACATTTAAGAAGTTGAGAGCGTCTTTGTTAATTTATAATCTAAGCGCCCTATTAACGAACAAACCCGGATTGATTGTAAAGTCATAGAAACATGATACTAAGAAACACAATAAATCCCATAAAATTGATACGTGATTTTGACTTCTCAGCTAAATCTGATAGTGATTTAGAGAATAGGCTTAGAGCTTTAATACAATCTTCAGCTAATAGGAAAACACAGACTTTTGAACCATATGCGATTATAGCCGAAATTATTGACCGAAAACTCGGGATATGGAAAATATTTGAATCCACAACGAACGTCGGTCCCTTAAATAAATATCTAACACTTGCACAGATACTAAGGTCAAAAGCTCCATTTAAAAACCATATTGAATACGACAAAGACCCTCGATTTTTTGATAGCAAATCGTTTACAGAATCCTTAGAACCCATTCTGAACAAGTGGAGATTAAATTCAGCGGAAAAGAATGTAGTCAAAACTTTGATATACGTTGGAGAACAAGTTGGTACCCACAAGGCAAATATTTATTTACCTGGGCAATTTTACCAATCGTTCAGAAATTTAGACGTGGAAGATATGTTCTCTTTCCGCATCACAGATTCGCAACTTATGTCTGCGCTGATGGTCTACGATGGATCCATCGTAGAATTGGATGCAGGAGAGGGCAAAACCGTTTCTGCTGGTATTCCTGCACTTATACATGCTCTAAACGGCAAATCCGTCCACGTAATTACATCCAACGACTATTTGGCCAAAAGAGACTGCGAACTGCTTTCCCAAATGTACAACTCGGTTGGTATTTCATCTGGATATATCCAAAACCATATGGAAAACCGAGAGAGACAAATTGTCTATCATAAAGATATCGTTTACAGCACAATCAGAGAAATCGGTTTCGACTACCTCAGAGACAATATTTCAACTGAATCCGGATCCGCAGTTACAAACTCCCTTGAAATAGCTATTGTTGATGAAGCAGATCACATCCTTATTGACCAAGTTCTCTCACCCCTCATAATTTCGGGGGAATCTATAACCAATCGCAGAGCATTCAAAAAATCCCATGAGTTTATAAAAGAAATCTTGTATCTCCAAAAACAGGTTGTAAAACAATTGGAAGTTGAAGCAACCGATGCAAAATACTCGAAAAACTTTACATCAATCCTGGCAAAACTAGCTTTGGCCGACCCGAGAAACTATCTACTCAAAGACAAAATTATTGATGCCAAGATGAGAAAACTAATCACAGAAATATTGGAATCAGTTACTTTTGACGACCAACCTAGCTCTCCACAAGACCCATATTTCATCGTGGAGTCAAATTTCACATCAGTAATGTTGACTCGCCGTGGGCAAGAATTACTGGAACTCAGACTCGGCAACATATTTGACCTTGGTGAAGATTTGTCATACGAGTCATCTGAAGAAACTCTCAGGCGAAACGACTTGCAATATTCAAGAATCAACCAAATTCACCAGTTATTAAGAGCATACGTACTTTTACGTAAAAACTTTGACTATGTTGTAACTGGCGGAAAGATTGTTTTGGTTGACCAAATGACAGGACGTACTCTGCCCGATAATCGATTCCAACATGATTTACACGCAGCATTAGAAGCTAAAGAAAACCTAGAAATACTAGACCAATACGAAACTGTTGCTCAAATCTCCATCCCTGGACTTGTTGGCAGATATCAACAGATTTCAGGACTTACCGGAACAGCTATATCAGCTCGAGATGAATTCACTCGGATGTATGGATTATCAGTTAAAAAAATACCTCCATCCATGTTCTCTCTTCGAGTCGACAAAGAAAGCCAAATAGCATCAAATAAAGTAGGGAAATTCCGTTCAATCATAGACAGCACCCGGGCGGCAAACAATGTTGGCCGCCCAGTCCTAATAGGCACTAACTCTGTAGCTGAATCTTACGAACTCAGCACTGCTCTCAAAAATCATGGCATAGACCATATGTTATTGAACGCTATCAATGATTCAGAAGAGACAAGAATCGTAAGAGACGCCGGGAACCTAGGGTCAGTGACCATAGCTACCAATATGGCAGGACGTGGGACCGACATTGTAGTAAAACCAGATATCAATAAAGCTATTGTCAATCGATATACGGAGTTAGTCACTGACCTGTTTAATAATGGCGCTACTGAAGTAAATATTAAATGCGGGACAGAATCAGAATACGAAGTACTTAAAACCGTACTATCTCAATCTCACTATACATACAAACCCAACAAATCCTTGAAATTTCATAATTTCAGTTTAAC
>Ga0310344_10002726_pt1 | contig 13232 bp, 11 predicted proteins | sample HC15DNA20200_MG_FD_203801 | JGI IMG/M metagenome (GOLD analysis project Ga0310344, IMG submission 203801) | Marine microbial communities from station ALOHA, North Pacific Subtropical Gyre - HC15-DNA-20-200_MG | ecosystem: Environmental > Aquatic > Marine > Oceanic | place: Pacific Ocean: North... | reverse complement strand
ATATGTTTTAGTAAATTGCAAGACAGATGAGGGAGTTGAACAAGTAGCAGAACATATCATACATGATGTACTTTTTGATCAACCACCAAAGACAATGATATCTCAGGTGAAATCATGAGCCTAGAATACTGTACACCTTCTGATATTCCTGAGGAAGTATCTAGATTTGAAGGAAATGTTGCACAGATGGGCGTGGGGAAATCTGGAAAGATTGGGTATCTTCAATTAGAGATGCAACATGATTCTCACAAACAAAAAACTGTCATCACAAAAAAACGAACTCAAGTCCCACTTTACGTACAAAAAGCATTGCATTATGATTTAGATTATCCATCAATGGCACATCTATTTGTTCTATCTCCTTCTGGAGGAATACTGCAAGGTGATCGATATAGGATGGATGTAGAATTAAAAAATAATGCAATATGCCACATTACAACACAAGGTGCTACTAGAATATACAAAATGGAATCTAACTTTGCAACGCATCTAGTTTCCCTAAATCTAAAGAATAATTCTTATCTAGAATTTATTCCAGAACAGCTAATACCATATAACAATTCTAGGTTTTATCAAAAAACACTTCTTGATATTGATGATTCATCCACTGTAGTGTATTCTGAAACTATTGTTCCTGGAAGAATTGCAATGGGAGAAATGTTTGCTTTTGATGTATGCTATCTAAAAACAGAAGGCATTGTTAACAAAAAAACAAATTTCAGAGACTCATCACTTCTCTTACCTAAAGAACAAAACATTCAATCATTCACAATGTTTGATGAAAAAACAATACTGACCTCTATTTACCTTTTGACAAAAAAACCTACTGAAAAAATCAGTCTTTTGATAAATGATATATTTTCTAATACAGACTATATTGTTGGAGGATCTAGCCAATTACCAAATAATTCTGGGTTAACAATTCGAATTTTAGGTAACTCTTCAGAAGATCAAAAAACTACAATCTATGAAATTTTAAAGATTATCAGAAAAGAAATCTTATCCAAGTACATCTAATCATTCCATCATCTTCAAAGTATCTGATGCTGTAATAATTCCTAAAATTTTAGAACCTTTTCTGACAAGAATACATTTTGAATATTTTATGAGTGGTGCAAGTGTGCTTGCAGGAGTGTCATAATCTACTATTGGTGGAATTGCTTCCATAATATCTTGAATTTTGATCTTTTTTGCAATCTCAATATTTCCATTTTCATAATGCCCAACTATGCCTGATTCTGATATTACACCTACAGGCGTATTTCCATCAAAAATTGGTATCTGACTAATTGATATCTGATGCATTTTTTTGATTGCATCATGTAATGTATTAGTTGGTTTTAGTTTTACAATATTTTGACTGCATAGTTCACCCGCATTGTAAGTGGATGCTTCGCTTTCTTTGCTAGCTAAAACCTCAAAAACCCTTTTTGCAGTATCATAACTTGGAGCACTACGTCCAGATTCTATCTGATTTATCATGGATGTACTCACTCCAACTAAACTGGCAAGCTCCTTTTGTGTCATACCAATCTTTAGTCTCTGTTGCTTAATGCTCTCAATTGATGGTAACATGAGTTTTCTCTAGTAACCTTACTTTTCTAGTTTTTCTAAGAGTGCTTTGTACATGAATGGAAACACAGTAGTAATTTCTGCATGGATAGTAGTTTCAGTTGCATTCTTTGTTACTTTCCCCCAGGAAATTGCTTCTCTTACAAGCGCACCACTCAAACTTCCATCAAATTCCTGTGCTGTTGTTACATAAACTGCATAATCTAATCCATCTCTATATTGGTTCCACCAAAGTGTGTGATGTTTTGGGACACCTCCTCCAAGCATCAGTGCTCCTGATTTTTCTGCCTTGAAAACTAATCCAGAAAGAAAATTTGCATCTTCTATAATGTTTAATCTAAAATCAGAATGTTTTTGTGCAAACATCCAAACTTGACTTCCTACTGCACCATCCATTATTCCTGGAACAACAACTGGAATATCATTTTTGTATGCCCAATAAAGAAAAGAATCTTCCCCCATTGCTTTTCCTAATTCTCTATTAATATCTGCAGTAGACATTTCTTTTTTACCGCTATTATATGCATTTTCTAAAATCTCTTGGACTTTTTCTTCAATAAGTGGGCCATAACTTTCCATTGGAACTAAAACATTTCCTAATCTGTGAATTTTTTGATCAGCCAACTCTCTATCATCCATTGTAAATGAACCTTCTTTGTATTCTGAGAAATGTTTTGCGATGTCATGGTCCAGTGCCCCACATGTTGTAATTACTACATCACACCATTTTTTCTTTATCATATCACGGATAATTCCTCGAAAACCAGTAGAAACTATTGCTCCGATAAATGACAAAAATTTTGTACATTTTTCATCGCTGATCATGTTGTATAGAATATCTACTCCTTCTGCAACATTTCTTGCCTCAAAACCACCTGACTGTTCCAATTCTTTGAAAATTTCATCTGTGTTTGTATTCTCAGAGATATCCACGTCCTTCACTGCTCTTCCAGGAATAATCATGATGTATTGGAAAAAACCTTAGGCTAGATATTCCTATCCATTTTATAATTTTTCTTACTATTTAGAGCCCATTCTGCTTGCTTCACCAAGTTTTGTATTTGAGAAATATTCAATAGCTTCATCATCACCTGGGACTTGTAGAACTGATTCCATTGATTTTAATTTGCTAGATAATGCTGTTAAACAACCACTCATTTTCTGTGAATCATGATCTGCAATATTTTTTTTACAATTATAACATGAACTTGCCATTTTTCTAACTATGATTTATTGGACAGGGGTATTTATGAGAATATCGGTAAATGCTTCATTATTTGGATTTTTTTGCATTTCTTTTCGCAATTACTGCTTGTGCACCTGCTAGTATTGCTGTTGGAATTCGATATGGGGATGCACTAACGTAGGATACATTAGCAGAATGGCAGAATTTAATTGAATTAGGGTCTCCTCCATGTTCACCACAAATTCCAATCTCCAAATCTTTCTGTTTCTTCCTTCCTCGTTCTATTCCGATTTTCATTAGATTTCCAACCCCACTTTCATCAATTGATTGGAATGGGCTTATTTCCACTATTCCTTCATCCATGTATTTACCAAGGAATTTCCCCTCAACATCTTCTCTACTAAAACTATAAACGCCTTGCGTCAAATCATTTGTTCCAAAACTGAAAAACTCTGCGGTATCTGCTAATTCATCAGATGTAAGACATGCACGAACAACTTCTAGCATGGTCCCAAAATTAATCTTAAATTTTCTCTTGAATTTCTTTTCCATTTCATCTTTGACTTCATTATAGATATTTTTTATATGATTTAGCTCTTCAACGCTTCCTACTTGTGGAATCATAATTTGTGGTCTTGCATCAACTTTACTTTTTGCAAGATATGCAGTTGCTTCAAACACGGCCTTAATCTGCATTCTATAAATTTCAGGATGTGTGATTGCTACTCTAACTCCTCTATGTCCCATCATTGGATTAATTTCTGCTAATTCACGTGCTCTTTCTAAAAGTTGTTTATTTTTTTTATCTTTGTTTTTTTGTGAATCATAAGGATCTGGTAGAAATTCATGTAAAGGTGGATCTAATAGTCTAATTGTAACCTTATATCCTTCCATTGCTTTTAGAATTCCTATAAAATCTGATTTTTGTAATTTTTGTAATTTTTCTAAAATTTTCTTTCGTTCCTTTAATGATTTTGCCATGATCATTTGAACAAATATCTTTATTCTATCTTTTTCATTGAACATTCTCTCTGTTCTACATAATCCAATTCCTTTTGCACCATATTCTCTAGCGAGTTTTGCCATAATTGGTGTATCAGCATTTGCTCTGACTCCTATTTTTTTTGTTTTTTCTGCCCATGAAAGAATTGTTTTGAAATCTTTTGTCTTTTTTGGTTTTATCAATGGCACATTACCAAGAAATACATCACCTGTTGTACCATTAATGGTAATAGAATCTTTTTCCTTAACAGTAATTCCATTCGCCTTGCATCTGTTATGTTTTTCATCAATTTGTAATTCTGTACATCCAACAATACATGATTTTCCCATTCCTCTTGACACAATTGCAGCATGAGATGTTTTTCCACCCTGACTTGTTAGAATTCCTTGAGATGGGAAGAATGCTGGAACGTCTTCAGGTTTTGTTTCTTTTCTAATCAAAATTACTTTCTTTCCTGCCTCACCTAATTCAATTGCTTTTTTTACATCAAAAACCGCTATTCCACTTGCAGATCCTGGTGATGCAGCTATGCCTTTTGCAAATTGTTTAAATTTCTTAATTTTTGATTCATCAATTGTTTTGTGTAATAATGCCTCTAATTGTTCTGGAGGTATTCGTGTTAAGGCTCTATTCTTGTCAATTAATTTTTCTTTTACCATGTCAACGGATGTTTTTACATAAGACTCTGCTGCAAGTTTTGCATTCCTTGTCTGCAGCAAATAGAATTTGCCTTGTTCGATAGTAAATTCCATATCTTGAACTTCCTTGAAATATTTTTCAAGTTTCATACATGCCTTACTAAGTTCTTTATACGATTGTGGCATTTCTTTTTTTAACTCAACAATTTCTTTTCCAGTTCTTACACCTGCAACAACATCTTCACCCTGTGCATTAGTGAGGTATTCACCCTCAAGTTCTCTCTTTCCATCATGTCCACTTCTTGTAAATACTACACCTGTTGCACTATCATCTCCCATATTACCAAAAACCATGGTTACAACATTTACTGCAGTTCCATTTGCAATATCTTTTGTAATCTTATTTTGTCGTCTGTAAACCACTGCCCTTTCACCCATCCAACTTTTGAAGACAGCCTCAATTGCTAATCCTAGCTGTTCATTAGGCATGTCAGGGAATTTTCTTTTTGTGTGTTTTTCACATATTTTCTTATACTCTGAAACTATGTTTTTTAACGATTTAACATTTAATTTACTATCATCTTTTACTCCTTGTTTTTTCTTTGCTGCTTCTAAAACATTGTCAAATTTCTCATCATTTACTCCAAATACTACTTTTCCAAATAATTGAATAAATCTCCTGTATGAATCCCATGAAAATCTAGGATTGTTTGTTTGTTTTGCAAATCCTTCAACTGTTTTTTCATTTAATCCTAAATTCAAAATTGTATCCATCATTCCTGGCATTGAAATTGCAGCACCTGAACGAACTGAAACTAAAAGTGGATTTTTTGTTGAATTCCACTTCTTGCCTGTTTTTCTCTCCATGTTCATAATGTTTTTCATGACTAATGGCATCACATCTTTTGGGAGTTTTTTTCCATTATCATAGTATTTGTTACAAACCTCAGTTGTAATAGTAAATCCTGGAGGTACTGGAAGTTTTAGGCGAGTCATCTCGCTTAGTCCTGCACCTTTGCCACCAAGAAGCATTCTATTTTTACTATCTGCCTCTTCAAATGCGTAAACTGGTTTGCTTTTTACCATGCAAAAATTTGTCGAATTACTGGCTTTTTAAACCCTTACAAAATTCTGAGATAATTTTTTCCCAGTTTTTTGCTTTCACAATTCCACTTGCTACAAGTATTCCTTTAGAACCAAGTTCTTTTGCTCTCGAAACATCTTCACCTGAAACAATTCCTGCACCACATAACAACTTGGTAGAATTTTTAGCATTTTTCACCGCTTGTACAGCATTTGTAATTAGTGCAGGTCTTTCTGTTGAGATAGCACGACCAGTACCTATCAGCTCTGGTGGTTCTATCGCAATAAATGTTGGATTTAATTTTGCATATTTTTTTGCCTCATTAACATTTTTTACGCATAGTACAGTTTTTAATTTCAATTTCTGTAACCTCTTTACTAATGATTTTATCTCTTTTTCAGAAATTCTATGTTCACTATGGTTTATTAACGAACCATGAATCTTTGATTTTTTAACTATTTCAGGAATCATAAACCCTGTTGTGCTTCCAATTTTTTTATCATCTAAGTGTTGAGATAAAACTGTAATTTTGAATTTGGTGATTAATGGAATTAGATGATGTGGCGGTGCAATAGCAATAGGTACTTTGTATTTTTTCGATAACTTTTCAGCAATTTTTGAAATCTTTATGATCTTCTCTCCTGCAATTTCATCATAGTTTTTACAATTTATTATAAACATCTTAATTCCTACTTGATTCTGGCGTTCTCTCATATTTTAGCTTCATTGTAAGTACTGTCATTGTCAGAAACATTGCTGCTACATTTACACCAATTATGTAGATGTCATCTATTCCAATTCCATATATGAGCCACAAAACTGCCCCTGCAAAAATGCAAATCATTAGATATGGAGATACATCATTTAGTTTTTTTGTTTTGTATCCTCTAATTATCTGTGGAACCCATCCTGAAAGAATCAAAACTCCTGCCACTATCCCAACTATACCTAAAGTAACTTCGTCTAGCATGTCTAATTCCAGAAGAATTGATCCAATCCTGTTTGCTTTGGTTTACCCAGTATGGTATCAAAATCCAGATCCATCGATGAAGTAATTTGTTCTAATGTGCTTTCCATGAATTCCATGTATTTGCCAGAGTCAATCTCATCCTGCCTTGCTAATTCTACTGGTTTTACACCTGGCTTGTTTAGTATTTTCACGTATGATATGATGTCTCCTTTCTTTATCTCTCGTATAGTTTCTAGTTGCTTTGCCGCTCGTATATGTTGAGGCACTGTCTTGATATATTCTGACGGTGCCTTGCTTATCATAACATTAAATGTAAGTTCCTTTAATGGAATGCTTTTTTCTTGAACACGTTTTGCATAATCTGCTATCCTTCGGCTTACTTCATTTTTTGCATTATCGAATTCTTCTTTATTTTGTACTTGTGCTAAAATATCAAGTAGTTCATAAAATAATGTTTTGATGAATGGTGGCGTATGTGATTTTTTTCCTGTAAGGCCTTTAACATCTGCCTTACCATCTTTTGTAACTCCAAGATAATTCTTTTTTCTATTACTAAGTACAACATATCTGTATTCTTTATCAACTTCAAGTTCTACACCATGGTCATTTTTTGCAACATTGATGATCTCTTCGATTTGCTCTGAAGTAGGATTTTTAACAAAAAGCGAATCAGTATCTCCGTATAACACTTCTATGTCTACTTTTTTACATTTTTCAATCGTATCTAAAATAATATGTCTTCCAAGTGCAGTTGTTGCTTCTGCTGCTGGCAAAAAGTATAGTGGAAATATTTCAGCACCCATTACACCATAACTAGCATTAAGAATAACTTTCAAAGCCTGGCTAACAACTGTGTATAGTTGTCTTTGTTCATCTGTGATATTTTTTTGTTTTGAAAGTCTTTTGTAATAATTTACACGTAGATCACGAAGTGAACCTATAATCATAGAAGTTAGTCCATTCTTCTTAGTGCATACCCAATGCGACGTTTGAGGAACAGAATTTTTTTTACATTCTTCATGTGGACATCTTACAGTTTCATATGATAGATTATTCACTTTGATTATGCTTGGATATAGACTTGCAAAATCCATCACAGTTACATCAAAATGAACACCTTCGACAGGTTCAACTACTAGACCACCTCTGTATTTCTTATCTTTGATCACTGCATCATTAGACACAGCTGATGATTTTTTTTCAATTTCTTCCCTTCTTGGAATCAAGTAATTGTTTTTTCTGTGTTCAAAATAAAGTAGACTTCTAATCCATTGGGAAATACCCATTCTAGAAATGTCATCGATTGGCATTTTAGCAATTCTTGTGATTACTATTAGTAAATTCATCAACAAATCGTCATTAAAGCTTGTTAACTTGTATGTCAGATATGCATCATTTTGGCAGTACATTGCAATTTGGGAATATGTCATCTTGTCAATTTCTACACCATAATCCATTTTCTCTTCTTCCAAAATTCCTTTTGAAACACTATTCAATGAGAAATCAGTGTATTTTTGCCCAAATGCGTAAATTTGAAATGCTCTATTAGAAAATGTTCTATAAAGATCTAAATGAACTCCATTTTCTAATGTGGCAGAATCTCTCATCATGTATAATGGATTTTTTTCTTCAGAAATCCCTAATCTTTTTGCGCGATTGTACAGATATGGTAGATCAAATCCATCACCATTGTAAGTGATTAGTACTGGATACTGTTCTACTAATTCAAAGGCATCTTCAATTAACTGCTTTTCTTGATTCTTCTCATAAAATACAACTTGAATATTTTCTAAATTAACATCTTCATCTTCAATCTCATCTCTTTTTAGCACAAATACTTTCTTCATTCCATCACTTCCTTCAAATCCTACAGCTGTAACTTTTTTATCAGCAATTTTTGGATCAGGTATTCGTCCAATCTCTGATTCTACTTCTATATCCAAACTCATCCTTCTAATTTTTGGTATTGGTTGGTTTAGTAGGTCAGCCCAATTGGCAATTTCTTGTTGAAATTGTTTTGTATCAGACATTCCGGAATTCGAGATGTTGTCCCAAAGTAAGTTTTTTAGTGCAAGATTTGTCTCATCAGATATTTCAAAGTTATGAGGAATTATTTCATCATTTTCAATCTGATAGTATTTTCCCACAATCAATTTGTTGTCGTAAAGATAGTTTTCATAGTATTTGATATCCGATTCCCATGACTCAACTAAATTCCTAATACTTTGAGATGTTTGTGTACCACCTATTGCTAAGGGATCTGTGACAAGAATCTGTGACACTGAAATTTCTTTATCATGTATAGTATCATATTTTTTTATTGGTTTGATGCTTATCACATCATCTCTTTCTGATAAAAAATCTAAATCCTCAGGACTCATTTTTGAGAAACAATATGGTTTGTGTCCGGTTTTATCCTCCCACAAGTAAATTTTTTGAGTCTCCGAATTGTAAAACTTCAGCATGACTTTTTTTGTTTTTCCAATATAAGCAGCTGAAATTAATAATGAACTTGGTATATTTACTTCATCTGTAATTTTTTCTACTGCTTGCATTTTTAATCATTTGGAGGAATTAATTTCCTTGCCCATCTCTCTATTTTTTCTTTATTCAAAATCTCAATCTTCACACCAGCTTCTTTAATTAAATCATAATCAGTTTCTGGATATTCATCTAGACAAACAAATTTTTTAATACCTATTGTTATTGCCATTTTTGTGCATTCCAAACATGGTACAAATGTTGAATACAAAACAGCACCTTTTACACCAGCTTCAATTCCTAATATAGCACAGTGCATAATTGCATTAGCCTCTGCATGATTACATAAACATCTCCCTAATCCCTCACCTGATTTTACCTTGCCTTCCATTCTATCTGTACATCTTTGACATCCTCCCTCAAAACAATTTTTTATTCCTGGTGGTGTTCCATTATATCCTGTAGCCAATTGTCGATGTTCTCGTACGATCACTGCTCCAACACTTCTTGTCATACAATTTGACCTCAAAGCAGCAAGTTTTGCTTGAAGCATAAAATATTCATCCCAATTTGGTCGTTCAAAACCCTCTGACATGAAAATCATTCAACTTACCATCATAATTACTTGTCTGAGCAAATATTTTTTTAAAATTAACCGTTGGGTAGTTTTCAGTTAATTAGAATCAATATATGATAATGGCTTGATTCCAATTCATGGCTTTAGATTATTTTCAGCATGATCTGATAAAACCCAATTCTATTGAATTACGAGATTATCAGACTAATCTTGCTGATGATGCAAAAAATGAGAATTCTTTGGTTGTATTACCAACTGGTCTTGGAAAAACCACCATTGCGTTACAAGTCATGGCTCATGTTTTATCACAGAATAAAGGCGGAGTTCTCTTCTTGGCTCCCACACGTGTGCTCGTAAATCAACAATATGACTTTCTAAGAGAGAATTTACTCTTAGAAGATATCGCAATTGTTACAGGGGAAGATTTGATTAACAAACGCAAAAAATCATGGGGAAACAGTGTAGTATGTGCAACACCTGAAATTACACGAAACGATATTAAAAGAAATTTGGTTGATTTAGAACAATTTAGTCTTGTAATTTTTGACGAAGCACATAGAGCAGTTGGTGATTATGCATACACTGCAATTGCTTCACATTTTAAACAAAAAACACTCATACTTGGAATGACTGCTACCCTTCCAAGTGAGAAGACAAAAGCTACTGAAATAATTATCTCTCTTGGAATACAAAATATCCTACAAAGAACTGATGATAGCCCTGACGTTCAACCATATATCCAGAAAACGCACACTGAATGGATTATGGTTGATCTACCACCAGAAATGAAAGCAATCCAGAAATGTCTTCAACTTGCATTAGATGAAAGATACAAAACTTTGAGAAGAAATGGCATCCAAATTGGAGAAAATCAATCATTATCTGCATTACTTCGAATACGTCAGTATGTACTAACACAAAACCGTATCTCTGCAAAACCACTATTCACTGCAATTAGAATTACATATGCATTAAACATCTTTGAAGCTCATGGTGTTACATCGTTCCTAAAATTTTGTGATAGAACAAAAGCAAAAAAGGGTGTTGGAATAAAAGAGCTTTTTGAAAAAGATCAAAATTTTATGCGCGCTATAGAATTATCTAATTATGCCAATTCACAAGGAATTGAGCATTCCAAACTTCCAAAATTAAAAGAAGTTATTGCATCTGTAAAAGATAAGGTTTTAATTTTCACAAGTTATAGGGATTCGGTTAATGTAATCAATAATACATTAAAAAAAATGGGTCTAAATTCTGAGATTTTAATCGGAAAGGCTGGTGACACAGGACTTAAGCAACAAAAACAAATTGAAACCGTACAAAGATTCAGGGATGGTGAAACCAAGGTTCTAGTTGCAACACGTGTTGGAGAAGAAGGTCTTGATATATCAGAGGTCAATTTAGTGATTTTCTATGATAACGTTCCAAGTTCTATTCGTTTTATACAAAGAAAGGGTAGAACTGGAAGAAAATCAGCAGGTAGATTGATTGTATTAATTGCCAAAGATACAATAGATGAAGCATATTATTGGATTGGTCAAAGAAAGATTAAATCAGCAAAACAAATGGGTGACAAGCTATCAAAAAAGATTGATACTGGCGGTCTAAATTCTACTGAATCTCTAGACAGTTTTATCTAGGGATTATCTTTTTTTCTATCATCAGGAGTTTTTTTGTCTCCACCGGGACCTAACATCTCTTCAGGTTTGACATCGTTGTCCCATGTTCCTCTAATTCCTTTGAACAAGGTTATTCCACCACCAATCAAGATGCCGATTACTATAGCAAATGTCAAATTTCTTTCTTGTAATTGTTCATCACAGTCAATTTTTACGGGAATATTTTCATCCGTATAATCATAACATTCTGAAAATTCTTTTGTTTGAATTGTGATGTCTTGGTACTGTGTTCCAAACAGTGCCATTACTATAAATCCAACTGATAATACAACAACACCGATCATAATAAAACGAATATCACTCATTATGTAATTTACACAGCTAGAATATTTTAAAGAATTGGGTAAGATTGGCTTTGATTTTTTAGAAAAAGCGTATATTGCACTTGACAATTATCACTACAAATGACAAAGTGGGGAGATTTTGTAGTTAGTGCAATAAAAAAAGGATCTGGTCTTGCTAACATTTCTCATGTACAAATTCATGAAGATCTGGAAAATGGGTTTGGTCCTCCTGAACTAATTGACAAATACAAACTATCATCACAAATCCAAAAAGGCATTTCCTTTATTACCATACATAAAACAGATGAAAATGCTTGGATTACAGGCGAAGAAATTCGTACATACGTAAAAGATGGAGAAGCATACATCCGTACTGATGGCAACAAAGTGGATGGTGACAACTTGGGTAACATGCCCACTGTTGATGAATTAGAGATTGTCTTTGCAGAAGTTGAAAAAGAAAAACCCAAAGTAGTTACTCCACCTCCAAAACCTGAACCAATTCCAGAACCTACACCAGAACCCAAACCTGTTGTTAAGAAACATACACCAGAATCAAAAAGTGATGATGGTGATTATGAGTATGAAGATACAAGACGTACATCGTTAGCAAAAGAGGCAGAAACTATTCGCTCAACAAAATCATTACCAAAAGGCTGGGCTGCTGAAAAGGCGGCATCTGATAAAAAAGAAATCATAAACAGCGACATTGAAAAAATGAAAGAGAAATTATATCAAAAAGAAGCTAGAACCAGAGAATTTAATGATTACGAAAAACAATATATTGAAAAAATGGAAGAATCAAAATCTGAAGCAAAAAAACTTTCTGAAGAGAAAAAACAAGTAGAGAAATCTGAATATGAGGCTAGGATTTCTAGACGTTTAGAATTAGAGAAATCATCTGGGAAAGACTATGAGAAATTACTATCGGAAGCCCGAAAATCTAGACCTAAACCTAAATCAAAGCCTAAACCTAAATCAGCCCCAAGATCCAAAACTAAAGTAAAATCAACATCTAAAGAAAAAGAAGAGAGCACATCAATTGAAAAGAGAGTATTTAGTCTATTCAAATCATCATCACATGTTGATGATGGAAAAGAAAGTACTATAGAAGAAGAAACAAGAGCTTTTATTCGAAAACGTCGTTCTCCATCAAAAACAAGTGTTTCAGAACCACAAATTAAAAATAAAACAAAAGAAAAAATTTCTCAGTTAGAAAATCGATTAAAAGGCATTACTGAAAAAGAACAATTAGAGAAAGAATTGGCTGAAGCTAAATCAAAAGCTGCATCTGAAGAAAGAGCAAGGATTGAAGCAGAAGCCAAAGCTGCAAAAGCAGAGGCAGAGGCAAAGGTAGCTAAAGAACAACTAGAACGTGAAGAAGCTGAAGCCAAAGCTGAAGCAAAAGCAGAAGCTGAAGCCAAAGCAAAAGCAGAAGCCAAAGCCAAAGCAAAAGCAGAATCTGAAGCCAAAGCAAAAGCAGAAGCTGAAGCAAAAATAAAAGCTAAAGAATCAATTGCAGAAGCAAATGCAAAAAGAGAAGAATTAGCAAAAGAAGCACTGAAAATTCGTTCACAAAAGTCCATGCCTAAAGATTGGGTATCACCAGAAGCAAAAGCAGAAGCTGAAGCCAAAGCAAAAGCAGAAGCTGAAGCTAAAGCAAAAGCAGAAGCTGAAGCCAAAGCAAAAGCAGAAGCCAAAGCCAAAGCAAAAGCAGAAGCTGAAGCCAAAGCAAAAGCAGAAGCTGAAGCAAAAATA
>Ga0310344_10002725_pt1 | contig 13232 bp, 5 predicted proteins | sample HC15DNA20200_MG_FD_203801 | JGI IMG/M metagenome (GOLD analysis project Ga0310344, IMG submission 203801) | Marine microbial communities from station ALOHA, North Pacific Subtropical Gyre - HC15-DNA-20-200_MG | ecosystem: Environmental > Aquatic > Marine > Oceanic | place: Pacific Ocean: North... | reverse complement strand
TCGAGATGATGCCGAGACGTTTCGCGATATCTCGGTTGGCCTGCCTGCGGCCAACCATCTCGTTCTCCATGTTCCTGTAGTTCTCATCTATAGACTCCAGAACAACCCTCACGCCACTAACCGCATTGTCATAGGCCTCTCCCCCAGGCATTAGCTTCCCGGCACCACCCCCCGCAAGAGAAGGACCCAGAAGTTGTATGAAGTTGTGACCAGCAATCCCCAGTTGGTCATAGAACCCGCCCTCGGCTCCAGCACCCAATTCCCGGCCAGCAAGATTGTAGGCCATGCGGTCATAGAACATGCCCATCAGCATGTCAGCCGTCTCCTCTGCGACCTCCCCAGCACCACCCTTGGTAACGCTGAATGCAAAGTCCACCATAGACTGGCCTAGTTTCTTGGTACTCAGATCCAGGGCTGTCTCCGCAGCCTCCTTGCCAATGAGCCTCCGAGCTATGTTGACCCCAGCGAAGTCCATGGGGCCCATCCCTAGTTTTCTCCCTATCCTATTCCCATAATACATTGCAGCTGCCGTGATCCCGGCCTTCACTCCGCCATGCATGGTGGCCTCTGCCCTGCCATGCCCCTGGTCAATGGACTCCACGTACTGCTGGTTAAAGGATTCAGAGGCCGCAAAGGCCATGACCGCCCCCTCCGCTGCCTTCGCGTTCCGGGTGACAGCCCCAGCCGTAAGGCCCACAGCGACATACTTGACAAGCTCTGTACCCGCTTGCCGGTACGTCCGCTCGGCATAGGTCTCTCCCTTACCTTCGCGTCCCTTTCCCCGGACCCGCTCCTCCAGATTCCTCATCCGCTGAAGCTCGTTTGCGTGTTCGTCCAGGCCCGCATCTCCGCCGATCCACTCGACCGTACTCGCGAACCGATACCCATCCTGGAGGAGAGTATTCGTCAGATCTTCAAATCCATAGTAGACCGGAGCCACCCAGCCCATACCCTCTGAGCGGCCTTCAGCCTCACGCTGAAGGCGTTGGTCCTCCCGGAAGTCCGCAAGGTGCATGCCAGCCTTAGCTGCGTCCTCCGCATCTCCACCGGCCTTCTGGTAAGACTTCTCTGCGATCTCCTTGTCCCGCTCATACTCCTCCATCCAGATGTCGTAGCCCTCGTCCCCCTCCTTAGGGGCTGCTCCGCTGTTCATCGCGATCTCTCTAGATCGCGTCACCGACATAGCCCTAAGCTCTTCGTCGGTCAGACCGCCAGAACCAGCAAATCTGCCCTCGCTGAACTCGGATGTCTTGACACTCTCTGGGCGGTAGGCGGTCTCCCTGTTGAAGCCCCACATGCTGCCAAGCCCCGGCGTGGACCTCAGGGCTACAGTCTCATCTAGCTCTCCGCTCTCTATCCGCTCAAGGGTCCTATCCGTAGGCTTGAGGTGTTCAACCCTGTCATCCCCAAAGCCTCGATCACCTGCCTCTGAAGTCTCAGCGTACGAAGCCGACCCAGGCTCACGACGCCCTAGAAAACGGTCGTAGCGGTGTGATTCCACACCGCCCAGAAGTTCGCCATGAGCCTCCTCGGCATCCTCCTCGGAGTATGGAGTCACAGCGGGCGGCATGGTTGACGCATAGTCTGGGAACTTTGTGTAGAATTTCCCCTCATCATCGACGGCTAGTTCGCCGTCGAGACTGTCAAAGAACTCGACATTCCCGACTCCCTTAACAAATACCATTGATCATCACCTTTCAGTAGGGTTCGGGCCGGTAACGATACCAAACCTTGGAACCTGAACTGTTACCCGGTCATCGTCTGAGGTGCCCCATCTTTCGTCGTCGCCGGGGCCAACCACTTTACTGGCCTCAACCAAGAGCATGAACACTTCTCCCTGAGCCAACTCCCCAGAATCTTTTGCACGTTGCAGGGCCGACTCGTCGGTAAATGTTAGGTGTGGGTTATTCCTCGCAAAGTCCTGCGCGTCCCGAACTTGATCGTCTATGTATCCATTTTGGATTTCAACCCTCTTGCTGCCATAGAAATTATTGTGCCTTTGTACGGCTTCGGCATAAGCAGCACTACCAGCACCTGGGTCCATGTCATTCGCATAGTCTTTTGGTTTCGGGTAATCCCGTTGATACTGGAGATCCAATCCGTAAATCTCCCGCCGCGATCTTTCGGAGTATTCCCTGCTCCTGTCTTGGTACCTGTACCTCCTCTCCCTCTCCTTGTCCTCAAGGTCCCGGATGTGCTGTTGTTCTCGAACTTCATCAGCCCTAGCCGCCGCTTCATCATCTCGCATGGTCCTAAAGATCTCTGAAGCCCCAGGGATCAGCATAGTTGAATTGCCATCTGGAGTAAGCTGGGAGAGGGCACCAATCTGTCGCAGTGCCGGGTCGTCCGAGTTTAGCATCTCGTCCAATTGAGCCTGCCCCGGAGGAGGCGCATACGGCGGATCAAACGGCATCGGCTCGCCAGCGTTGGCGTACTTATTCTGGAAGCCCTCAACTGCGTTGTCGTACTGATCCTCTGTCCAGAATCGGCGGTTGTTTTGGATGGCCTGCCAGTCGGCATCCATCCTCCCTGCGATTCGCTGCTGTTGCCAGTTCTGCTGGGCGTTGGCCTGCTGCCGCATCTCGGCGTCTATGTTCTGCTGGTTGATCATTCCCAGCCGCCGGTCCTGACCAGCCTGACCAGATATGTGGCGGAAGTTCTGGCCCTGCTCCTGCATTACCGCCCGCTGCATGTCCTGGGCTTGCTTCGCATACGCCTCTTGGAGACTTAGGTTGTACTGCCGCCGCCCTTCTAGGAATCGCTGCCCCTCCAGCCACTGGTTCACATTGAACTGCCGCTGACCTTCTCCAAACTTCGCTACATCCAGTCCGTACCCCAGGTCGAAGCGACGAATCCCCTCACCGAACTGCTTCTCCTGAAACTCCTGGCCCACATCAAATCGACGAGTGCCCTCGTCGAATTGACGCTGCTCTTCCGCTAACTTCTCTTCGTATTGCCGCCTCTGCTCCAGGAGCTTCTGACGTTCCTTGGCCAGCGAACCACGGCCAGTAAGGTCCGAGGCGAGAGCCAGCCCGACAGCGGCGGGTTCATGTCGTACTCTAATAGCCATGTGTGTTATCCAAGGGTCTTTTTATGGTTAATTAAGGGAGCCATTTGATAGGTCGTCCTAGTAGATCGTGGAAGATCGGTCCGTCGCGTTCAGGCCCTGGCCCTGTCGCGAAGTTCCACAGCCCTCCCCAGAAGTTTTTCCGGGGCCACGAATTCGCCCACTCCTCATTTTGGTCCCGAAGCCATTGCTGGTGTAACCGCTCCTGTTCCGAAGCCGAGATTGGGTCATGCCCGTAACTTTGGTCGGGCCCAGGGGGCGGTGTCCAGTGTCTCGCGGCGTTTATAGCACTCAAGTTCGGCATCAACCCAGACGGCGGCGGCGGCGTCCAACCGGTCCCCGGCGATGTCCAACCAGCTCCAGCGTACCCAGGACCAGATGGCGGAGCGGCTGGTGGGGCAGTTGGCGGAGGACTGTCCACCGGGACGAGCCCCCCGCCACTTCGGATTGGATCGAGTAACGGTCTAGGTGGGGGAGCTAATGGCGGCATGTCCATCGGCGGTGTGCCAGGGGCCCACCCCACCGGCCTCAGCGGAGCAGGGCGACCTCCCCCCGTCAATACTGAGATATCCATCATCGAAGGGCCGGTGCGCCGGTCGAGAGGTGGCGTTGTTGCGTCAAAAAATTCAGGACGACTCCGGTACGCCTCGGCTTGGCGTTTCGCTTCGGCTTCTGACCTAGCTCTTCTATCCTTTAGATAAGCTCCATAGTCGCTTGGGAGATTCTTTTCCCTTCGCCCCTCGGCCCATACCCGTGGGGCTTGGCGTCGAGGTCGCGTACCTCGCCCCTTCTTCTGCTTTGGCTCCTGCGGTGTCACCCACTGCATGGTATCCCAGTCGAAGTACCTTTCTGCTTGGCCCTCCCCTTGGCCTTGACTACGCCTTCGTCCACCCCTCGCAGATGTTCCCCGAGGAGTATACCTGTAATTGGGCTGTCCCGTGTATGTCTTAAACCCCAACTGGCCTGGGGACTTGTATCCCATTGACGCCAAGCTCATGAACTGGGGTGCGCCTGACTTGCCGACTTTGACAGCTGGCATCGGCCCTGGATACTCCCTATGGCGACTTCCCTGCGCGCCCCCCATTTGGCCCACCCACTGTTGCTTGGCTTTGTCGCCACCGGCAGACCTCTGCAAAGCCCCCGCCCTCCGCCGCCGTTTCTGTTCCGCTTTCCAGCGACTCCGGGCACCCTTCCGCTCTTGGGTGTAGCGGTAGTACGCAGCCGCCTGGGGGCTCTTTCGTTCCAGATCTGCAAGCCAATTCCAATGGGCCCTTTTCCTTTTCTGCTTAAAACTGCCGCGAGGCCTGTTCCTTATCCGCTCCTTCCGCGCCATCTTTCGTTCGTATTTATCCGTGGCCTTTCGTTCGGCCATTCGCTGGTCAAACTCCATTTGGCGAATACCAATAGCCTGCTCGGGCGTGTACTGGTTGCCGCCCATCCCGGCCTGACCGCTCACATATTTGTCGTACCATGCCATCGCGATACTCCTTTTCTTGTTAGTTATCGCCCTGTCGGGGATCTCTGTAGGTAAGTTTGTTTCTCGGGGGTGTGCCCCAGCATTCCTGCCGCCACGGATTCGTAAGGGTTGAACGTAGATTGGCCAAGATAGTCATTGATGTTAAACACTGGGGCGGGGTCGTCGTACGACCCGCCGTAACCACTCCCATAACCACCCCCGTAGCCGCCCCCGTAGCCGCCAGAGGCCATGCCCTGGGCCATCATTTGCAGGTGGCTGAAGTCAGGGCCGGTGTCCTCCCTACGCTCAATTGCACCCAATTTAGCCCCAGTCAGGCTGGCGTCAGCCGCAGCCTTCCTTGCCTGGACAGACTCCTGAATACCCTGGACAGCGTCCTGGTAATTGCGATCTGTGCCCTGCCGGATAGATGCACCTACAGTAGTCCCTCCAAGGCCCCTGGAGGCCATTTGAGCAGTGGTTCCAGCAAGAGATTGATCATACATCCGCTTTGCATCGGTAAGCTGACTCTTCCCAAGATTTTCCATCCCACCAAGCACCCTATCTCGCAGACCGCCGTAACCTTCTATAATCTGCTTGTATCTCGCTTCATTTGCGGCATTGGCTTGGTTTAGTTTTTTCTGGTAGTCGGAGGCAAAGTCCACCAAGAAATTATTGTTAGCCCCCTGAAATCCCTTGGTGGCCAGTCCGCCCCCCTGGGCGTGCATCCGCCCCGCAATCCTGCGGGGCCTGTTTGTGCCGCCACCAGCTGCATTCATTGCCAGGAGGTTGTCCAGCCCTATGCGACGAACAGCTGGGCGGCTAACAACAAACTCTCCTGGTGTAAGCATGGCAGGTACCGTGTCGGTCCCCTGCACGTTACCGCCACCGGAATACCCGTATCCACGTTTTCGTTGTTTAGTTTTCATGTTTCACCTTAAAAGAATTCAGCTGGGTGCATAGTGTCCGGTACACAGTCATCTATTACCTGGGATGCCCGAGGGGCATCAAAGTTAGTGTCGTCCCTTAGGTCACTTCCGGTCTCAAGGTCACCGTCATGATCCCAAAGACTGGCCCACGAAGCATTGTCGATATTGTGACCCCTTCCGATATGGGTCACCTCTATTCCCTCATCTATCCTAGCAGGAACAGCTGGGGTATCTTCTGTAATGCCCTTCTCCAGATTGATGAGCCAATTATTGGCGGTATCACGAAGGGTTAATTCCTCGGGAATCTCCCCATGGATCACATCGTCTACCACAAGAGGGAATCCCCTTATATGGAGCCAACGATCGGAAGAAGTTACTATCTTCGCTCTGAGCTGTTCGTTGTTGTCGCCAGACGGCAGAGTGATTGGCTCTCCGGCGGCGTCCTGGGACCAAACCACTGTTCCGCTAGAGTTGATCACGGTCAGTCTCTGTGGGCTATACACTATAGACTGAGTCTCAGACCAGCCAGCGGGCGTAAGGTCCACAATACTAACCTCCCTTGTGAGGACAGCGATCTTGTCCCCAGGCAAGACCTCAATGTCTTCCAGCTCTGTTCGCGGATAATCTCTCTTTTTCACCCAAACTGTATCGTCGGCAACTAGGCCATAGCTTTCGTCGACCTTCCAGTTCGTAACGGCTCGGTCATTAACAGCAGTTTGCGTAAAATCTTTTATAGTTTCCATGGTATCGAAAACTACGTTATCTCCAAACCAAAGCTGGATATGGGAATAAAGGCCGAGGTTCTGGGTACTGACTCCGGCGTTAAAATCTATAGTACCAACCTCTTCTCCAGGGGTAGGCAGAAACCAGCCGCCCCCAGCGCTCCAGCGTTCGTAGGTGCTTATATTGGCAACGTTTAATTCGCCACACTCATCCCTCTTAAACGGCGATTCGTCAGGAGCCGCATCATCAGCTTGTGGTGGGGTAGACCCGTGGGAGGTTCCACCCCCCGCAGTTGGGGCGGCTCCACTAGAAGGACCAGAGTGGTATTTAGTGGGAAACGTGTAGGTGGGGGCCCAGTAGTCACCATGTTCCCCAGGAAAATCTGTTGCAGAAAAATACTTGGGGGGATCAATGCCTGCCGTCACGCTTTCCACTTCAACAACAAACACATCCTTGTTTTCTGTCCTATTGTAATAAGCAAGCCCACTACGATTTGGGAGACCCGTGTACTTGCTGTCATAATGCACGTCGAACCCAGGGGCGTCATCTGGGCCTGTTAGTCCAGGCTCATAATAAGACCACTCCTTTTTGATTTCTGTTGGGAAATCGCTCATCTCTGCCCAGGGAAACTCCTCGTCCTTCAATTTACCGTCACTAACATCAGACCAGTGAGGAAAATTGAATGTCTCCACATCAAATGGCATTCCCGGAGGTTTCGTGTAATAGGTTACGTCGCTGATTTTCCTATCGCTGCTGCCATCCAGATTAATGTATGGAAAAGAGCCGTTACTGGCTTCTATCGCACCTGTAACTAAATGCGACTCGTGCTTATGCTTAAAAACACCTACCTTCCGTTTGATTTTCCAGTACCCCACAATACCTATGAGAGCGCCCTCACTGTAGGAATCCTTCTCGCCATCCCCCATCCCCCAGAACTTGTAGCCATTTGTAGACCAGTCTAAAGCTTCGTCGACACATGCTGGCCAGACATCTCTACCCTCAATGTTCTTGGGCATCCATATCGGACTAAACCCGTCACCGACACCACGATGGAGAGCCATCCCCCCCACAGCCCGCCCGACTGTCTCGGCGGACCAAAGAACAAGTTCAGATCCATCTCCCGAACCCGTTAAGCTCTTGCCGTTCCAAGGCCCTTTAGACGAAAGTGCGGTACCCTCTATCCATTCTATGACTTTTTCGCCAACCGCCACAAGATTGTCTGCCTCCACCCGGTACGGAGCGGGAACGCCAATGTGCTGAAGAAAGAGGGTATTTGCGTTGAGGCCTTGACCCCACAAACTCGCCAGCACTATTACTTCTGCCGTTTTTGTCTCAGCTGTGGTTTCAACCTTCGTATACCCGCCCGCACCGTGACCCCAGCTGTTCCTCGCTACAATCTGCGGAATGACTTTTGTATGGCTGCCTTGGCTGGCACAGAAGGCGAGATCAGTCATGATCTCGCCACCTGCGTCTCTCGGTGTGCCCGAACTAGAGTCTGTCTGTGCGTTCCTATCATCAACAGGAACATCCCACCCCCATTGTATGTGGTGACCAGGAAGCTGAAACGAGGCCACTCCATCCACATCAGCTTCGCCCATACACAATGTATCTATCGAGGGGTCGCTCCCGCTGGGTTTCGTGGCTGGGTGCCAATAACGACCTATTTTAGGATTGTTGTCTGGGATCTTGTTGATAAACCCAAGGCCTTCGTCACCGTAGCCGCAGTCGAATCCAAACTTTAAGCCAACATCAATGATTCCTCCGTCAGTCGCCTCTTCTTCGGTATTACGTTCGTTCAAAAACTCCCCATCGGGGTTGACCTGAATTCCGGTGGGGTGCGCCTCGACCCAGCTACTCAAATCGGCTCCATAGGGAGCCTTAATGGAACTATCCCAGCCCAGACCAGTAGGTCGCCCTAGGCCCAAAGGTTGCGACTTGAGGTTACTGCTGTCTGGGCTATCCTTCCCCATATGGAAATCAACCGAAAGATCTCCTACTTTAAAAGCACCTGCTTTAAAAGAACTTGTGTCAGGAAAAGAATCTGCGAAGTCCGGCTCGTACACCCACCACAGAGCTTTCGGCCTCTTTTTGTCCGCGTCCTCGTCGTCTTCCGCCACGAGGTCGACTTTCTCAATAGCTTTTGTGGGGCTAAGTATGTAGAGAACTTCAGTGTTCCATGTTGTTAAAGTGCTTCGGCAAGATGGGTTTCCGGGGCAGAAGTGATCCACTGAGTCGTCGAGGGTGTCTGATATAGAGCAGAGATCCTGTATGGTTGCTGAGTCATACCTACGCTCCTCTGCATAGTAGACCGTGCCCAGCAAGTGTGCTGGGCTTTTCTTCTTTATCTTCTCCTGCTCTTCCTGAATAGCCCCACCCTCGTCTACCGTCACCTCACAGATATCGATGAGCCCCCTCCCTATGTCGGGGGGGAGAATATTAAGATTACATGCCGCCACAGTACTGGCATCGTAAGTGTTAGTAAAAAAATTCGAGGTGTATTCATCTAAGCCTGAAGAGATGTCAGAGATATCGTTGTCAGGAAATATATCCGAATACATGATCGAATCTTTGCCTGAAGGCACTATCGCATCGGTGTGCCCAATCCCAAACACATGGCCCAGCTCATGGACGACCGTCCACAAGATACTAAAGCCCCCCTCGAAATGGAGGTGGGGTATATGGGCTTCGCCCATTTCGGCACGGCGGTCGTGACAGCTTTTTTCCTCGCTGGTACAGTTGGGGCAGAGACGGGGAGTCAGTAGGTCGGGAGATTCGTAGCCAGAGCTGGATGTCGTGGCGTGAGATTCGTCAGTACGAACGTAGTCCTTGCCATCTAACCTCCAATGCTGGTACGGATTGAAATGAACGTCCTTTGCATGAGTTCCAGTTCCACCCAGCCTCTCAGAACCGTAAGTGTAGTAGGCATGCGCCAGCACTTCAGAGCCCAAGTCTTCCAGGCCAAAACGTATGTCCCCAATCCCGTTTTCGTTAGTATCAACAGGAATATCGCCATAAGAGGGCTCCGTCCCAGGCTCATCACCCAGGTCCACGAAGTTTATCGTCAACCACGGAAATTTTTCCCTAAACACCTGTTCCCAAAAACCGATGCCCGCCCTTATCTGGTCTTTGAAGTTAAGTTCAGTAATGCCGCCATGAGCAAACTCCCACGGTAGCGACTTTTCACCAGGGCAGTTTGGGTGTCCTAGCGAACACCCCTCAGGCATAAAGCTATACTTGACCGTAATCGTCTCCACAGGAGCCTTAGGCTGCGGAGTGCAGTTGTAGTCATCCCACCCATCCCCCTTCCATCTAGGACCGAAGACCGAGAAAGTCTCGACCCCGCAATCGCAGCACATGCTTCCTATGTCTAAAACAGCCATTGTTAGTCTTCCGGTATTTTATCGCAGGCGTACCAGATAACCCACCAGTCTCTAGAGTAGTCGCCATTTCCTCCGCTATTGGGGCCACCCTGGGTAATCAAAACGCAGTGGTCCGCCTCGGCTTCCTTTTCTGTGGCTATATTCGCCACCACAGAGGCGGGAAGGCCATTTTCCTCTGACGGAGCCGGGCCAGTAATAATGACCTTCACTTTCCCTGGGCATCCTGTCGAGTTTTCCGCATCGTAAGCTGTCTTCCCTACGAGGATTGGCGTTATAAATGGAACCTCCCCTCGGAGTGTCTGGTTGGGTGGATTACCAGCAATTTCATACACAACTTTATGCTGGTCTATGAGAACCGTATTACCCCCAGACTTGTCCTCCAGGTGATCTGCATTGTCTCCATCCGTAACGGCCACCAGCCTGTCATCAAATGCTTGCTTTGGTATCCAGTACTTATTGTTTGTTTCGTCGAACTTAACCTCGATGCCTCCGGGAGGCATCTCGCCGTCGTCTTCTGGTGCTGTGTATCCCTGCGATGGGACGTGTATATGTATCTTACCTTCGCAGTTGGTTGAATCTTGCTTAATGACTGCCGATTGATAACCAGAGGGCGATGCTTCTGGAGTAAGGCTATCTGTAACATTAAACCAATCCGCTAACGACTTTAAATCTGTGCAGGTGTCACGTACCCGGACCATACCATCGGTTAGGGTGCTGTCTGCGGTAACTCCGGGCCTTCCCATGGAGAGGATCTCCCAGCCACCCTGAATGGACTGCGCATAGCCCATAGTACCCGCAGGTATATTGGCGTATCTCCCGAGTGGGTCTGTAACGAGGATAAACTGGCTCGTTTTCTCGCCAAGATCTCCGCTTATTAAGTACGCCGTCCAGGGGCCCGCACCCGTAATCGACTCGCCAAGCTCAAATCTTGCCAGACCACCGGCAGTGACTAGCGGCTCCTCATGCCACAAAACATTGCCATCTGTGTCGTAAAGGGGGTCTCCGTTACCGTCTGTTTGCTGGTACTTCCAAGAGGGGCCACCCTCAATAAAGGGATTCCCGATTGCCTCAGAGAGATCCGATAGCATCCGCATGTTGTGCTGGATGTCATCAGGGCTACAGTAGCCACCCCGAAACTTATTACGTCCACCATATGTGGTCATCGTGCTTTCCCCGAAGGTAGGATCGTTAGCGCAGCTTCTTCAAAGGCCCAGTCTCCGCCAACACCCTCGATCACTAGCACAAGGGAGTGGCCACTCATCCTGGGATTGTCGGTAACTTCGTTATAGTCCGCGCCCCAGGTCATCACATAGGCGAGAGATGTTTCATAAATCGATTGGTGCAGAGCGTTTGAGGCGGTCTGCCCAACATACAGCCTTTGCGTAGAAGTTGCTCCGTCGCCGAAAACACCAATACCCCGCATCTCCTGCACCATCGCTGAAAGCGATGGGCTGGGTGTGAAGTTGATTGGCCCAATCCTAACTTTCGCATCGAAAGTAGACCCATCGCCATCCTGGGAGGCCAGGGCGGAAAACTGACAGACCGAACCATTTTTGCAGCCAATCAACAACGAGCCAAATTGCGACCGCTCCACATAAGATGGCGATGGGTTCGTTTCGTCGCGTCCCGCAGCAGGTTGCCACGCAAAGAGCGACATCACTTCCCCAAACTTGCCGGTATCAGTGTTTAGGCTGAATGGCCACCAACCCCCACCCTCCAGGTCATACCAGAAATTATTGTAGGTCTTACTGCCCCCTGGACTCGTAGCCACGATAAGACCATTGTTTACGCCGTCAAAACCAATTTGTGCGGTGTCGCTCCAGAACTTGGGTCCCGTCTTGGGAAGTCGCCCGGAACTCACTGGAGTCGGTACCTCTCCGCAACCAGACGGCATAGCATAAAGTCCCAGATGGGACAGGAAGAACGTAGCGTCCTTGTCTGTCTTGCAGTGGGCCCAGGGGCCCAATACACCGATGTCATCACTAAGCCGCTCGATGTACCCACCCTGCATTGGGTCGCCTCGCAGAACCCAGACCGAGTCCTTGCCGCCCATCAGGAGGCAGGCTTTATTGTGACTAATAAGTGCAGTCAGGGGCTCACCAATGAGCCCCGCTTGAAAGTTTGTTCCGGCTACGGCAGAGCCAACATCTTCCGATCCATACAAAAAATCGTCGGGACTTCCATTTCGAGACATATGCCAGACGTGGGGAGCTACTTGGTCATTCCCCAGAACCATCCGATCCTGCCAAGTAGCAATCATCTTAGACCCATGAGGAACATTGCCCTTAGGGGTTGTTGTTCCTGATCCAGCAACCCCCCACCTAGAGAGAGTTCGTGTCTCAAGATCAAAGATCTTAGCTGTCCTTGGGATGCACCACTGTGCTTCCTGAGTGTAATCTCCAGGAACTTCATCTAACGGAACTTGTTCATCCGACAAAGAAACCGTCAACTTATCCGATTCAGCACTTACGATCCTCCAGAATCCAGCGTGACTGGACGGGGACGTGATTCGCAAAATACGGTTATCGGAGAAAGAAGAATCCCAGTCGCTGAAGCCGGGCGCAAGGAATATATTCCCCCCAGCGTAGGCAGACGTATCCTTATTCACAACGAACCACCGGAGACCTGTCCCGCCGATCAGCGGAGTGGCCAGAGTCAGATGCAGTCTGGACGCATCCCCGGTATCGATAGAGTCGATGCCGTAGGCCCCCTTTATAGTGGTAGATGTCCCATCTTGCTTACCGGTTATTACAACCAGAAACTTACTTAGATCCACGCCTGCCCCACCGAGCGTGTCTTCCCAATCCGTTACAGAAGAGTCAGTCAGACTGCCCACCGAGTCAGATATAGTGCCGGTCGTAGAACCGGCACCCCCATAATACCCTACCTCATCTACATATATCTTCTTGGCTTTATCCGACCTAATTTCGGAACTTAGCGTCGAGCTTGTATACGCACGGGTGGCAGTGTGAGACAGTAGCTCGCCATCGCCATCAGGGTGCAGGTCAGTGATCGTCATTACAGCGGTGATAGTCCCACTTGAGTTGGTCAGGACGATCTTAAACTGGCAATGAGTCTTGCGTGCCACAGTTGCGTAAGTAAGACCGCTGCCAAGCGTAACTAGAGACCCACCGATGTAGGCATAAACCCTATCTATGTCAGCGTCGTAACCCAGAGCGTACTCACTCGGGACTCCCCCGCCACTCCCATCGCCAATCCCCGCAAACAGAAGAGCGTCTCCTTCCCAAGGGCCTAGATTGGCGTACCAGACGGCAGACTTGCCGTCCTCCGGCAGTGTGATCCCAGTCCGAGTCAGACTACCAATTCCATCAAACCTTACACCAACTTCACCTGTAAGAGGACCATCCGGTTCAGCTGGTGTTCCCAGGGCTGCATGTGTCCCCAGATCATAGCCGTACTCGTGATTAGACCCGTTAACATGGACCCAACTGTCGCCGGAGGATGCCATTGTTGACAGAAACCCTGGCATAGTCACCCCAGATGTGCCAGAAGCCTTCAGCCCGCCAAGAACTCCAGCTGTACCACTAGTTGCTGTGGTCGGCTCATCCCAGTCTGCAATATATAGCCTGTTCCCAAACGGCGCAGCTTGTAACGGATTGTCTGCCGACACCTTCATCGTTGAGTCAACCAGGGACCATCCTCCAGAAGCGGAGGATAGT
>Ga0310344_10002724_pt1 | contig 13234 bp, 13 predicted proteins | sample HC15DNA20200_MG_FD_203801 | JGI IMG/M metagenome (GOLD analysis project Ga0310344, IMG submission 203801) | Marine microbial communities from station ALOHA, North Pacific Subtropical Gyre - HC15-DNA-20-200_MG | ecosystem: Environmental > Aquatic > Marine > Oceanic | place: Pacific Ocean: North... | reverse complement strand
AACCTCATCTACGCGAAAGCCAAAAACGCTTGGCCGAATCGTTAACCCAACTAGTCCACGGAAGTGATGGTCTGGCCGCTGCCGAACGCGCCACCGCTGCCATGTTCGGCGGGGAAATCGGACCTGACTTTCCGGAGGAACAGCTTGCAGAAATATTTGCCGATGTTCCCAGCTGTACGGTCGCCAAAAACAGACTTGACGGCGACGGTTTAACGATCGTGGACGCGTTGGTTGAGTCCGGTCTGGCGGCCAGCAAAAGTAAGGCTCGTACGACCGTAGAACAGGGTGGTGGTTACGTCAACAATCGTCGCGTCGCCGATATAGAAACTCGGATCACTGTGAACGATCTGGTGGGCCAATCGATCATCATACTGCGGTCTGGCAAGAAAAAATACGCGCTGTTGCGCTTCGCCGACTAGTCGATTGCTTTCCCTCCAGGGGGAATATCTTTCTTGCAAGAAAATACACGAATTATCACACTATCGGAAACGAATCAAGTAAGACTCGAATCAGGTGATTGTCCGCTATGAAACGTCGACGTAGCTGGTTCCGATTCATCTTGATCATCGCCACGTTCGTGTTGGTTGGCTGTGGTGTGTTGTTGGCCTACGCACATTATGCTTCACAAAAAGAGCCCGAATTCTATCTGGTAGCGATGGCCACCGACGCAGAAGCCCAAGCTGAGGAAGGAGATAATCTGGAACGAGAGGTTTTACAATTGCACAACAGTGCTCGTCGAACAGGGACTTGGCAAGCTACGTTCACCGCACAGCAGATCAATGGCTGGTTGGCGACAGATTTAGAGACGAAATTTCCCGATCTGGTGCCACCTGAATTTCAGAATCCACGGGTGGCCATCGAAGCGGATTGTATGCGTTTGGCATGCTGGTATAAGGATCCACCCACCAGCACCATCCTGTCACTCGAAATTGACATTCAGCTCACTAACACACCGAATGTTGTAGCAGTCCATATCCAATCGGCTCGAGCAGGCGTTATCCCTGTTCCGCTCGTGCAAGTGCTCAATACGGTGAGCTACTTTGCCGGTCGAGCCGAAGTGGAACTTCGTTGGGCAAATATGAATTCTGATCCTGTTGCCCTCGTGACGATTCCCACCCATATCGATGAACTGCAGCATCTACTTCACCTGGACACGATCGAACTGCAAAATGGAGAAGTCTTTTTGTCGGGTCGCACGGAGAGTGATCCTGAGATGCATGAGGAGAATCAGGAAACTGAGAATGGCGATGTGGATCACACGGTAAAATCGGATGCGTCATGACGTGGAACTTTTGTGGGTTCCCTACAAAGGCCGGACCGAAGTCGCCTAAGCTGTTGCCGGAACAGCGCAATGCCTCGAATGGAAAACGTGGCAATGTATTCGAACTTGAATCAAAAGCGGCCCTAGCTGTATCGACAAAAGCATTTGCTCAGTCCGGCCTATAGACAACTCTTGTCTCAAAATGTTCCCGCCATATTCACCATGGAACAGGGAAATGGCGAGAACATCTGGTAACTCGTTGTTAACGCCCGATGGTCGGATCTCAAATCTTCTTACATGACGATCGATAAGACGTTTTTCGGCAAAGGCAAACTCGCAAACATAGCCGATCCGTTCATCAGTGCGAGATTGATTGAGAAGCCAACCCGAATTCCATCTGCCACTGGTCTTGCTGAGAGCGAATGGCCGTCAAATAAATTCGCCCGCGCAAACTGATCAATATCGTTTCGACCACATCCATTTCCCAACGCAGAACTTTGTACGTCCCCCGTTCACACCGACTGACCTTGCCCCGATTGCCGGACACAGGACCTTCGTAGTCTAAATAGGCAAGTCGGTGGTCGGCTAATTCTGTCGCACGGATGGACATTCCAACGGAAGGCTCTTCTTCTAGCGCCCAAGTACGGAGCACATTTTCTCGTTCCAACATAAGATCCCAATGCAGCGCGCGGTTGGATGCGGCTGGCAATTCATGTCTGAGAAGGACAAATCGAGGAAGACTCGTCGAGGATTCCACGCTGGGTGTGCCGGGCATGAGGACCACTATAGCACATCACTCGAACTAATTGCCGACAATGGTCGATTCTTCGGAAACGACCATCGGGCTTGATCGAGCACTGGAAAGCATCGCCTGCAGATAAGCCTGGCCAGGCTGTGCCGCTGTAAATTCAAGACGCAGGAGAAGTTCTTCTCCCGGCCGTAATTCGCGGATGGTATCGGTCATGAACAAGTGTATGTTGGCAGCACTCGATTCCCCACGAGTCAACTGCATGTTGGTATTTTCGAGTTTTAGATTTTCCGGGAATGCGATTTGCAATTGAAGATCTTGATCGGATGTATTCCTGTCATTGACAACATGAATGAGAAAAACCATCCGTCCACCTGCACGCACTGGGTCGTTCAAATCGGTCAGTGTCAGTTGCAGATCTCCCTCTTGAGAAAGAGGCAACGGATCCTGCCGTGGAGTCTCCAAAGCTACGTTGTTTGCGGCTATCATATCGTTGCGCAGTTGGCTCGAATCTGCCAAATCAAGTGGTGCAGGAGCCGACAATCCGGGAATCGTTAACACCGAAGAAGACGTCTCGGCCGTGCGCAAATTCTCTTGAGAACTTGCGTCGGCGGTACCCGGCTCTGGCAAAACTGGACCTTCCTCGGTTTCTTGCACGAGATCGCCCAAACCGTGGATGACCAAACAGATCTCGTCCGCTGCCGTAACTGCTGGTGCCGAACTGGTGACCGAGACTGCATTGCAGGCAGAGGGACTGGCTGACTCACAACGGTAACGGACCGTTCGCATGGTGTATTCACCGGGTGCCAGTCGTTCTACGGTCCAGACCATCGCTCCGGGCGCTTGTCGAAAACCATCTGATGCCTGTAGCGGACGCAAAACACCCGTAGGATACTTATCTTCGACTTCTATGTTTTCAATGGGAACCGTGCCATTATTTTCTATCCGCACGGTGAACTCGGCTTCCTGGCCAACGTCGAGCGTCGTAGGACCATGCTTACTGACCACAATCTGAGGTTGTGAGGTGGCCGCTCCTGAGCCATGTTGCGGATCACCGGTAACCGATAAACACAGCCGTTGTGATGCTGCGACACCACCCTCGGCATTCAGTTGCAGATGGTGGCAAATGGTTCCTGCTTCGGTAACGGTGAACGTTACCGCAAACGCAATTTCTTCCCCTGGCGGCAAGTCACCTAGTCCCCGCTTAATAGGGCTCTCTGCTTCCTCGTGAACAAATCCCAGGTCAAACGCGTCATACACAATCACGTTCGTCAATGGTTGGGAACCCACGTTGCGAGCAACGATGCGATATTGCACCTGGTCACCCACGCGCGCTGTTTCCGGACCGCGAACATGCAATTCCAAGGGCTGATCCGTGACCCGTGCGACAATATGTTCCTCGGCCGTGGACGCATTTCTGGCACGGGCTTGCAAATGATGCTCAAAGCCTCCCGTCCGTTCGGCACGACAATGAAACTCAATGACTCGGCTCTTGCCGGCCTCTAAGTCACCAATCTGCCATTGAACTCGGTCGCCAAAAACTTGAGCTGGCGGATCACTGTTCAAAAATCGGATGCCCATCGGGAGCACATCACTCACGACAACTGACTCGGCTTTGGCTTCTCCGATATTGGTCACATCCACACGTATGGTGGCGGTCGAGTCCACATCAAATCGATCGGGATCCACAACACGCAATACCAAGGCAGGCGCCGCCCAACGAATGGTGGTGGTCCCTTGGCCCACGATACGGGGCGCCGTTTTCGGAGCATCGTTTGCTGAATGCAGGACCTGCACCGCGACACGAGTTTCGGCCGTATCACGCAACTGCCGAACCAACTGCACGCGTGCCTGCCCGAGCTTGTCCACCCGCACGTCAATCGTGCTTTTATTTGTCGACACGAAGCGGAGATGAGATTCAGGTTCGACAGAGTAACGAACGATCGTACCGATAGCGGGTGCATCTTGGGAAACACGTCGCACCGTCGTGATCAGTTCCACGGGAATTCCCGGATTTCCCGTGGTGGCCTCAGGCAAAAGCCATTTGATATCTGGCTGAACAGCTGCTTCTGTCACGATGGGACGAAGGGCCGTTCGCACGTCTTGAGAATTCCCAGCAACCAGTAGAGCAGCTGAGCCACTGGATGTCGCTGAAAGTGTCGACAGCCTCGCATCCGAAACACCAGGTGGGCAAGGCGGAGGCGTGGACGGCGTCTGATAGGCGGGGCCGCGAAATGTCGATCGACCGCCAAATGGAAAATCGGACTGAATGGTCGTGTACTCTGGAGCAGGCAAGAACAACCTCTGACCCGAAGGATCAATTCGGGGTAGTTGAAGTCTCGTACATCCAGACAATGCAACGACACTAACGCCAATGATGATCAGCCTACTAATACGCTCCGTACTGCCACGTGATCCCTGCATGACGGCCGTGCCTTGCAATTTTATGTGGTATTCAGATGGTCCCCATCCACGGGTCCCATGACTTGCTCCGGTGCTGGAAACCCTTGTCTCCGATGGTAGCGCGTACCATCCGACGCCAGATTCGAATCTATGTCAACACCAAGAACGTACCACGTAAAATAGCCCCTTGTCCTGATTCTGCATCAACGTACGATGAAAAAAGGCGACCTGACGACCATTCATGCCGGTTTTGACACTTGCATGGTTGGTGCCAGTGAGCGAAGATGATGCAAGATCGATGCTAGCATCGGTCCTGCCGGTCGTTGGCTTCCCACCTGACCAACAACTCAATGATCTCGTTAGAGATCTTTTCGGAACCGAACATGTCGACGACCCGTGGGTGCAAGGCCCCTTGTTCGTAGACAATCTCTGATCTTCCTAGGAGCGACTTATGATGCGGCCCGTTTACGCTCATACTTGGATTGCCGTCTGGCTGACACTCGTCACGTGGACACCATGCCTTTACGCGGACTCGATCGAACAGGTCCGTACGGCGTTGGACACGTTGCAACAGTGGCTGGCAGAGAGTGAACACGGTGCAGGCTGGAACGATTATCTAAATAACTCTGCCTTAGTTGAGGAACTGGATAAGGGGATGGATGCCGACGAAACTGTCGTGGCATCAGTGCTGAAGCGCTATGCGGCCGACCACGAGGACCTGTTGCGCCATCGATTCGTTGCCGTGCGTGACGCCGTGGAAGAGTGGCTGAAAATTCTGGCCTTTCCCAAACAAGACGAGCTTCCCAGATTGCTGCGCCATGCCAAAGAGAGTTTTCAGCCCGTCGATGCGGCGCGCGTGGAGGAAACCTACAAGGCACTTCAAGCCGCTTTGGCAGACCTCGATCAATTTCTGACGGCAGCAGGTAACACCAAAGCCGAAGGTTGGCGACAGTACCTGCGTTGGGACGAATTACAAGCCGAGTTGGATCGTGAAGAGTTGCCCGACATGAAGGTCCTGGTGAGCGTTCAGTCGCGGCTGGAAGACAAATATGATGGTTTGCAAATTCCCATTTTTGTCACTGTTCGGCAGGCGTTGCGCGATTATGGCGAAAGCTTGGTGTTTTCTCGGGAAAATTACCGTACACAATTCGAAAAATCTCTCGACACCTTGGCCACATCCATCGAAAAATACGCGGATGATCCGAGCCATGAATTGGCCAATAAGATCGCTCTGCGAGTCGGTATCCTCGAACGTAGCGATCAACTCAACGATCTGGTGAATGCCATTCGTCATTATTACGTACGATCCAATCTCTACCTGCAAATGTCGGATGAGTTAGTTGGCATTGGATTCATAGAACAGTTCGACGAAACGACTCCCATCAATCGACGCACACAAGGCCGAAGTGTGACCGGAAAATCCACCACGACAGGAAAGATCAGGAGCAGGCTTGTTCCCAATTCAGAGATTGGTGAGATTCGTATAGAATTCGATGGTACGGTCAATTCTCGGACGCGTACCGTCAGCTCCCGCGGACCTGCCACCATTATCGGCTCTGGGGTAACCCAAATCGAAGCCCACAAGCAGCTGAATGTAAACGACGATGGAGTCGAAGAAATTGCGGCAGTTGCAAAGTGTGTGACGGACAGCGCGATTGAAAATATCGTGGCAAGCTCTGGCATCTATGGTCAGGTCAGGTCGCGTGCTCGTGCGGCACTTCCTCAGGTCGAAACCACGATGTCACGACAAACGGAACAGAAAATCTCCCAAAGATTGGATAAAGCAGTCACGGGGGACATTCGTGAAATCAATCGCCGCTACCAGCAACAATACAAAGGCCCTCTGATGCGTCGCGACGAGGCCCCACCACTTTTTCATTTCCGGACAGATGCGGCTTATCTGTATGCAGAAACGGCGCAGGCAGGAGACTTCCAGCTGGCAGCGTACGAACCACCAACAAAACTCACCGGACAGCATGACTTAGCGGTCCGCATGCATGAGAGTTTTCTGAATAACTACATGGAAACCGTCTACGGAGCCACCACGTTAACGGACGTGGACGCCGCCAATTTGGCCGACAGATTAGTCGGGCAGGTCCCGGAACGCTTGGAAATCACTGAGGATTCCGAGCCTTGGTCAATCAGCTTTGCACGCCGCAGACCGCTGACCGTTGTATTTGAGGACGGTGGATATACTGTGACGCTTCGTGGAAAGCGTTTTACTTCCGGAAAACGTCAGTTGGGTGCCATGCACATTACGGCACGCTATCAACTCGAAATGACACCCACAGGTCCTCGCCGCCTGCGGCAAGGTGACCTTCACATAGAGCCAGCGAATTTCTCCAATCGCTCCAAAAAAGTGCTTTCTGCGGCACAAACAGCAGAAAAGGCAGTCTTGGAACGCCGCTTCGAAGGGCTCTTTCCAGCCATCGACGAACCCCAAGGGCTCACGTTGGCCGGACCTTGGGAAAAAGCAGGTCAGCTTGTCATGCACGAGCTATCTTCTCAAAATGGTTGGTTGGTAACTGGGTGGCGTTTGCCTGATTCGCTACCTGCGGGGAGCGAAGAAACAACGCCAACGGAAACCGCACAGCAAAGTCGGATAGGAAACCTGGTGGGTCTCTCGGCCCGATAAGCAGGTGATTCCGGTCGAGCTACTGAGCATCACCCAATAGGTACGAGGATCATGGCTAACTTCGTGGAAGTGACTTTTGACTGCCTACCCTTGCGGTGTATTCGTCGATTGGACATTCCGCTGGACGCTTCTCCAAAATACCGAGAACGCTGTTTACGCGTGAAGGATGCTCTCGAGAAACATGGTGCGCACAATTCTTATTTTCTCTACAATGCAATTTGTATCTTCCACCTAACCAACGACCCTCAGATTGGAATCATCCAGTTTAGTTTCGAAGGGACCGTCTTAACCGATCTCGAGGACCGACAGACGGAAAGCTGTAATTTGGTATTCAACCAGTTAGAAAAAGAGACATGTGATTGGCTGACAGAACCCGCAGTCCAATGGTTCGCCGACACCGTACCTCATACAATCATGGTTGAGTTTAACCGTTACATTGAAGCGGGCAATTTGGAACAGACAAAACAGCGAGTCGAGGAAATCAATGCTGCCAGCGACGATGCGGGTGGATTTGTAGGTATGTATTTGTAATGGATCCCTCTCTAGAAGAACCCAGGAGCGTACCAATCAAAGAACGACTGCTTCAATCACCACCTGACCCAAGCACGCGACGATTATTGGACCCCTCATTCTTGTTTCGCTTCAGTGTGCCTTTCCTGCACACGGAGTTGGCTTGGACAGACTTGGGCATCAAGCTTCCCGACGCGTATCGTCTTCCCTGCTTCGGCGAGCTGGACGGAGGGCCGTTATTCGCGGATGTCCGGGGTGCATGGAATCGTGACGGAATCTATTTCAATGTACGTGTTGCCGACAAAAAGCAAGCACCGTGGTGCCGGGAAACGCGGGCCGATGAAAGTGATGGGTTCCACGTTTGGATCGACACACGCGACACTCACAACGTCCATCGAGCGAGTCGTTTTTGTCACCGTTTCGTGTTCTTACCTATGGGTAGCGGGCGTATGCTGAACGAGCCCACAGCAGACCAATTGCTCATCCACCGTGCACGCGAAAATGCTAAACCAATACGACCAGATGACCTGCGCGTGCGAAGCGAAAAGCGCGTGGATGGCTACATTCTCGCCTGTTGCATACCAGCCCCAGCCCTCACCGGGTACGAACCTGGTGACCATCCCAAACTTGGATTTACCTACGCGGTCACAGACCGCGAACTGGGTTGGCAAACGTTTAGCGTCGGAAGTGAGTTTCGCTTCCAAGAAGACCCCAGCTTGTGGGGCACGTTGGAATTGCAAAGCTAGCATGCTTTCGGTATTGCTGCTCTACCGGTAGATCTCTACTATTGCCAACCGCCAACCTGAAACGATCGAGTACCGGTGCGCGATCCAACAACTCGGGTTGTCCGTGGATTCTTCGCTTACCAGATCCATCGAATCAGAAGGAACCCCGATGTCTCACCTTGCGACGCCAACCATACAACTCGCTGAACTAGCCGAGCTAGTTCAAGGAAAACTGCACGGTGATCCCCAGATAAACGTTTCCGGCATTGCGGCCATTTTAGCTGCCGGTTCGTGCGATATTACATTTGCTGAAGAAGAAAAGTATTTGGAACGGCTTAAGTCGTCCAAGGCGGCCGCAGTCGTAGTCTCCGCCGATATGCAGCCCGAGGGCATCGCCTACATTGCTGTAGAGGACGTCCGCCAAAGTATAGCTCAAATCGCCTCGTTTTTTCGTCCACCAGATGAGTTACCCGGGTTGGGGGTTAGTCCAGCAGCCCATGTACATCCCGGAGCGTCACTTGGATCAGGCGTCGACGTACATCCCGGAGCTGTGATTGGAAATGGTGTCGAGATCGGAAATGGTTGTATCATCCATTCGGGAGTGCAAATACGCCCACATTGCAGGCTCGCCGAAAATGTCATCGTGATGCCCAACGTCGTGATCTATGAAAACACCCTAATCGGAGCACGAACACTAATCCATGCGGGAGCCGTTATCGGTGCTTATGGCTTCGGTTATGAATTCGTCGATGGCCACCACCAGCGTCTCGCACAGTTGGGATACGTCCTCATCGAAGCAGATGTGGAAATCGGGGCGTGTACCACCATTGATCGAGGTAGCTACGGTGCCACGCTCATCGGCCAAGGTACAAAAATCGACAACCAAGTCATGATTGCTCATAACTGTCAGATAGGCCGTCACAATGTCATTTGCTCGCAGGTGGGCATCGCCGGAAGTTCCACAACGGGAGACTATTGTGTTCTGGCAGGCCAAGTTGGAGTTCGCGATCACGTGAACATCGGCCACCGAGTCACTTTGGCAGCTAAGGCTGGCGTGATGAACAACGTCCCGGATGACGAGGTATATATCGGCATTCCGGCAACTCCCGCCAAAGAACAAAAACAGATCGTGATTACTCAGATGCGTTTACCGGAAATGAGAAAACAGCTGAGACGGTTGCAAAACGAAGTAGATAAGATCCTCGGACAACTAAACCAATCTCCTCAAAACGAAGCAGCATGAACCGCTCCACGAGGACTAACCCCATGAGTACTTCGGCGTCGGAATCTTCGGCTCCCTGTAAAATCGGATTGGTTGCCGGCTGGGGACGATACCCCGTGGTCGTTGCCACGGCACTTAAACAGAGTGGTCACCATGTCTGCTGTATGGGAATCAAGGATCACGCGGATCCCGCACTTCGGCAAATCGCCGACACCTATGGAGAATTTGGCTTGGCACGCATGGGGGCCCAAATACGATTCTTCAAACAACACAACGTAACCAAAATCACGATGGCGGGTAAAATTGACAAGATACGATTGGTCGGCAAACTCTCCTGGATCAAACATGTACCGGATCTGACTGCCATGGCTGCCTTTTACCATCACTTCTTTTCGTTTCGTCGCGATCGACGAGACGACACGTTGTTGTCAACAGCTGTGGAACTTGCAGCCAAGCATAACCTGGAAGCTATACCCGCAACCGACTTTGCCCCCGGGCTACTTGTCCAAGCCGGTCGGTTGGCAGGACCGCGATTAAGCCAAATGCAGCGACGCGATATCGACTTCGCCTGGTCGATCGCCAAAGAGATCGGTCGACTGGATATCGGACAAACCGTGGCAGTTAACGGCCAGGCCGCTTTAGCCATCGAAGCGATCGAAGGTACCGACGAATGTATTCGACGGGCAGGCAAGCTGTGCCCATCTGGTGGCTTTACCGTCGTCAAAGTCTCCAAACCGCAACAAGACATGCGGTTCGACGTCCCCACCATCGGCATGGGCACACTACAAACTTTGGCCGAAGCTGGCGGTCGTGTATTGGCCATTGAGGCTGGAAAAACCATCTTCATTGACCACCAAGAAGCCATCAATTTTGCGAGACGCCACCGCATCAGTCTGGTGGCGATCGATCGAGCAGAAATGTCGTGTCTCTCTGACGCCGCCTGAATCGCAGGTTGGCTCGTTACTCAACGCCGACAAACAGAATGATAGCGGCTAGGCGCGATCCCTACTGCTACAACATTTGAAACCGCTTCTCCTGTCCTCTTGAGCGTACCGAAGGATCTCAGATATAGAGACTCGAACTGAGATTGTTCTGGCGCTGCGATTCCCCAGAATGACACTCTGCCACGCGTGGCTCCACACCTCCCCTACCCGCAAATACTGGCTGGCCTCACCACGAAACATGGTTCATACTTCATAATGAGTCGAGTGTACTCGGAAACGCGATTTTCAAAGAATGTAAGGCAGGTTTCCAGCCCCTGCCTTCAGGTGATGACAAAGGCTCTACAGATAGACGACAATATCGAGATTCACTCGAGCCAGTGGTGTTTCAATTTTGTGTTCGTCCATGATGTGCCAACGGCTCACCCTCTCATTCCATCTTGAAAGACCACTAGCACAACTAAGAATAACGGGGATTCGTCATGTCAGCCCTATGGCTTCGCATTTTTTTCATATTGATTCCTCTTACCAGCTGCGTTTATTCGCTTAGCGAGGCTCAAGACCAAAATGGGGCAGAAGAAACTGCACCGTCTGCACTTCCTCCGCCACGGACCACCTACCTGGGTCGAGAAATCGCGCTCCCGATGAGCTACCTTGGTGCCGATTGGTTGTTGCGCAAGGAACGTCAAGAACAAGAGAACTGCAGTTTAATGCTGCAGCTGCTTGGATCCAAATCCGGCATGACCGTTTGCGACATGGGTTGCGGGAATGGTTTTTACGCACTGCAACTGGCAAACATCGTTGGCGAAACTGGTCGTGTATTGGCAGTCGACATCCAACCAGAAATGCTGACCCTGCTGCGCGCTCGTGCTCGCCAAGAACAAATTGATAACATCCAACCAGTCTTGGGGACCGTGATCGATCCCAGCTTACCAGTCGGAAAGGTCGACCTGATTCTATGTGTGGATGTGTATCATGAATTTTCTCATCCAGAATACATGCTGCGTGCGATGCGCAAGTCACTTTCGGCCGAAGGTCGAATCGTACTGGTCGAATTTCGCAGCGAAGATCCCGAGGTACCCATTAAAAAACTTCATAAGATGAGCCGGGACCAAATCATCAAGGAAATGAGACACAACGGTTTGCAGCTCGCCAACGAGTTCAACGAATTACCATGGCAACACATGATGTTCTTTGGACGAGACGACACATGGGAGTCGCCCTAGCATCTTGACCAGCGGACTGTTGATTGAGTCGCGGGAAAAATGGTAGCTGGGACGCTCGGCCCGCGCTCATGTGGTAAGAGGCGCGAACGCTTGGCACAGCGAGCATCCACATTTGACCATCGGCAGATTGCAACATGAAGCCATCCGACGTTACACCAGCAGAACTTCCCTCACCAAAGGATCGACCCCATGCATTGGTCGTCATCTTTGACGGCTCGTGCATGTTCTGTCAGGGCCAGGTAGCGAGGTTAGCACGTTGGGACAGCCGTCAATCATTAGCTTTCCTGTCGCTGCATGACGAAGAGGTAAAGCACCAGTATCCGGATCTCACCTACAACCAACTGATGGAGCAAATGTATGTCGTCGACAGGCAAGGCAAGTACTACGGCGGCGCTGCCGCCTTTCGCTGCCTTTCTCGACAGCTACCTCGAATGTGGCCTTTAGCGCTCTTGCTACACGTCCCGTTCAGCCTACCCTTCTGGCAATGGGCATATCGCCAGGTGGCTCGCCGGCGATATTTGATCTCTGGCAATACCCGGTGTGAAGGTGATGCCTGTAATATTCACCTGGGGAGAAAGTGAAGCCAGGCCCGGAGCAAACCCGATAAATTCAGTGAAGGGGAAACCAAACATCGGTTCCGGAGGCTAGTCGGATGTCGGGAATGAGTTTTTTCGGACAAGCCATGCGAGCCATCCATCGGCATCGCAAACACACAGAGAAAGCTGCTGGTCCAGCTCCTCATATCCCTCGCAATCATCATGAACAATACGAGGGATGGCAAGTCGAGATACAGGAAAAAAAGATAGGTGTGACAGTTCCCCGGATGCGCTATTATGCGGCCATTTGGAGACGCCGGACGAACACTCGCGAATACTTGTCGGGATTCGCTACTCGCCAAGCCGCTCTTGACGCCGTACACCAACGGATTCAGGAACTAAACACTCAAGCGACCTCTCCACCACGCAACTCACAAAAAGTATGTGGTCCGCTAAGACGAAACTCTTGAACGAGTGATCACGCTGGTGTACTCTGCCACTCGCTAAAGTCTGGTTCAGCTGGTGCTGGAGTAATCACTAATTCACTGCGCCGGATCTTCACGTTATCGGGTGCGTCGATACCAATCCGTACCGACTTGCCTTTGATCCCTAACACTTTGATTGTGACGTTCTTGCCAACTTCGATCATCTGATCCTGTTTCCGCGTGAGGACTAACATCGTTTTTGCTCCAGGTCTCGTTGGTTCATGCTTAGGTGGTGGTAATGATCTTCGAGTATTTCGTACCGAGGTCGCACAAGTCGTTGCCAGAACATCGCAAATGCTTTGATTTAAAAACAATCACGGTATCCACATCCGGAGTCACAAAAAACAACCGAAGTTTTGGCCGTGAAAGCATTCGCTAGGCCTGGACTACAAATCCTAAACTGAGCAGCCTAACCAGCAACCGTGCTCCCTTGAGTACGATGGACCGAGGACATCACGTCGTCAAACAGCTTCAACTGAACTGGTTGACCGACGTTCGACCGTCTCGACTCATCACCGTGAAGGTATTTTGCTAGCACACTT
>Ga0310344_10002723_pt1 | contig 13240 bp, 1 predicted proteins | sample HC15DNA20200_MG_FD_203801 | JGI IMG/M metagenome (GOLD analysis project Ga0310344, IMG submission 203801) | Marine microbial communities from station ALOHA, North Pacific Subtropical Gyre - HC15-DNA-20-200_MG | ecosystem: Environmental > Aquatic > Marine > Oceanic | place: Pacific Ocean: North... | reverse complement strand
CAGAACGTCTTCAACCGCTGAACCTTGTCGTTCATGCGGATCAGGCACCCCATCCAAGCCGGAATGCCGAAGTCTTCGCTTGCTCGGACGTTGGCAAAGGGGTCGGAATCAGTGCCGTAGTCTCGCTGCTTCCTGTCGTGCAGTTCGCCGAGGCTCTTCAGCTCGGCGTGAAACTCTTCGCTGCCGATGTTCATTATGTCCTCCCACGCATTGCTCTGGCGATTCTTCTTCGGCCAGTCTTTCCTGATCCGTACTGCCTCAGTGCGGACGGGATATCAATCCCCAGCTGGTTGAGCTTGTCGAGGACATGCGCTTTCTCCTCGTCCTGCTCCTGCTTCATTGCCTGAAGTATATCCGCCCTCCGCTGCTTGGGAAGCTTTTTCTGGTCCGGTGTGAGATTTTTTGCAGAAGGGGGCTTTTCTGCGATCTTCCTCGCCCAAGATCCTATCTGGTCGTTCCGTATTTCCATCGCAAGGTCGTCGATGTTGTATCCGGGTCGCTCAAGCCCCTTTCCAAAGAACTTGGGGCCAAGGATGTCTCTCGCCAGCTTCCTTGCTCGCTTCAGGCTGTCCGTAATGATGTCGATATCCCGTTCGGTCGGGTTGTTTACTTCGAGGCTGGAACTGGAAACGATCTGTGTGGCGATTTGACCCGCGAGCTTGGCATACTCGTTGTATTGCCTGTCCGTGAAATTCCGCTTCTCTCCGCGATACGTCATGTTCTTGAGGAGAGGTCGCGGGTACTTCTCCTTGCCGGTGCCTGCGTGCTGAGCGTTCCACTGGAGAAGCACCCTGTCGCCCACGTAGGTGTCGGTACTCTTGATCCGTGCGGGGACCAAGAGCTGGTAGAGGAACGAGGAGGTCGGGCCCTGTATGTTGGTCCGATTCACTGTTCTCCCCCAGATGTCCACCTTGGGAGTGTTGTCTGTCAGGCCGACTTCAGTCTTGGCGAGGAGGCGGGACAGCGTCCGCTCCCTGATCTCGTCGTCGTTGCCCCAGATGCCTCGCTCGGGAACCTTGGTCTGGAGCGCACGGCCAGTAGACCGGATGTAGTTCGGTATCCAAGCGGTGGCAAAGTTTGTTGCCCAGTGGCCCGCCCCGGAATAGAAGCCTCGCTCTCGCCAGTTGTGTGCCGCGTCCATCATGTCGGCAAACGAACGGGTGAACGTCTTGTTGTACAGCTGGCCGTAGAGACTCTTGAGGAGGTTGGGAGGCACATCTGTAACGCCCTTCTTGAGGCCGTCGGCGATGTCGACCATTATCCCGAGTACGGTGGCGAGCGGCTCAATCCGCTCGTAGCTGACCCAAGTGTCGCCAATCCTGACGGACAGCGGCGGTGCCACCCCTTCCCTTCTGGCCTCACCACGGGGACCGGCCTCCCACTCCTGAGACGAGCCGGTGATCCATTGCTTTTCTGGATCGTCGGAGTCACCCATGAGGGCAAAGAGCATCATCCATGAGACTGCTTGCTCGATAATATCCGGAGAGAGCTTGGCCCATGTCTCGCCTATGGATTTGCCCTCTCGTCTTGCGTGGGCCATCTTCAGGAGGAGCGGGCCTACGCCAGCCGGAGACATCCTCGCCCCTGTCTTGAGGATATTGATGGGAGTGACAACAAACGGCATGACAAAGCGGAGCGGACGGAAGTTTTCTCTCGCCTGAATAATGCCTTGGCCGAACTTCCCGAGCGGCTCCTGCCACAGCATCTTCAGGGATTCATTCATCGCCGGGGTGAATACCAGCTTGTCCTTGTTGTTCAGGAGCTTATCCATGAAGGCCGCAGAGTCGCCCTGCTTGATGGAACCGTTCTTCACAGCCTGCCTTGATGTCCTGAAGGCGTGGCCAGCGGCAAACCCGTGTGTCAGCGTCCATTTCATCCACTCATCAACCGCAACGAGAACCCTTTGTGGCACACGGACAGCCTTGCCCTTCCTGCCCTTGATGGCAGTCTTCATCCCCTCGACCTTGCTCTGGCCGGGACGGCCCTCGTACCCAAGCATGGCCTCGACGATAGGGGACTCCTCCTTGAAGGAGCGGATGGCTATCCGCGAGGCGTCGCCCATGCTCTGGAACATGTGCTTGAAGATCACTGCGTTCTCAGTGAAGGTCGGGAGCGACGGGTCTTTGACTGCCAGATTGACCAGCGCTTCGAGGTTGCGCTTGACTCCAACCTCCCAGAAGAAATACGGAATTGTCCCTGAGAAGTTGGCGACCTGTGTAGTCGCGGCACCAAGGACGGAGTTTCTGAACCACTCCGAGGCACCATCAACGAAGTCGGCCTTGTGCTGTTCAGTCAGGCGGAGAACCTTGTTTGCGTAAAGCCTGTCGCTCTTCATCTTGTCCAAGGCGAGGGGCTCCACGCCCATTGCCCTGAGATACTTGTGGAGTGCTGGCATCCCCTTGCCTACGAACCTCCCGGTCCCGTTCGTCCAGTCGTCTTGCAGCGAAGCTGCTTCGGAGAACTTACCGGACGCGCGAAGTTTCTCAAGCTCCTTGTGGACCTCTCGCTCTGGCAAGAAGACAGCCTTGTGCATGGCGCGGAGACGCTGCTGGTCCTCGGACATGACTGTCCCTGACGCACGGAGGCCTCTGGCAAACTCTCCGGCAATGCTGATTGAGGCCGCGATAGCCATCGTGATGGCCGGGAGGTTCTTCTTCTTCTGGTTCTCTGACAGCCTGTTGATGGAAAGTATCAGTGCGGTCTGGTCGACATCGTTGAACCCGGAACGGTTCCCTCGCCTAGCGACATCCACGGCCTCCTTGACGATACCCAGCTCCCTGTTGGGGTGGTTTCGTATCTTCAGATCGGCCTGCTCCCTCACTTCTTGGTCTGTTCGCCTTCTCCAGTCATCTTCCGCCCGGTCTTTTTTCGACTGGATCGCGGCTTTGATGGCTTCGTAGCCTTCTGCTGTTTCTGGGGCGAAGGCGGCGGGAGCTCTCTTGCCGCGCCGTCCAGTGCCAGACTCATCAGTTCCTCTGGCGGAGAGAGTGCTAATGATGACTTCGTTATCCGTCTTTTCGATGTACTCTTCGACCCCTTGTTCTTCGTCAGTAAGCCCTGTCTCGTCATTCCGGGTGAGGAGACGCCGTTCATGATATGAAGCATCGTTATGAAGCCCTTCTGGTGCAGTGGAGGCGTAATGCCCAAGTTGTCCCATGACTCCCGCGAGAATCGGTGTCATATCATCTAAGCGGAAGGCTACGTCTCCTCGCCCAGTGTTCGCCTGTGCCCTGTGGGCCAGCATCTCCATCCGCCCCTGCCCCGACACCTCGATGTCAGCCGGAGTGGTTTTGACCCCAGACTTCGCGCTGACCTTTCTGGCCGCGTGACGTACAGCCAGCTCCTTGAATCCGCCTTCTCCGTAGATCGCGCCCACCTTCCGCTGCTCTTCTTCTATCGTGTGCGTCTTTGATTTCTGGAAACCGCTCGTAACCCACGACCAAGCCTTCAGCCACCTAGGCCTGCCCGCGAGTTCCTCGTCCAGCTGCCCTTTCCACTCCTTGCGCTCGTCCGTGATGTCCGCTGCTCCCTCGTGGGTGAGGCCCGTCAAGTTGAGGTCTTGGAGGCCGCCGCTGATCCGCATGTAGTTAAGCGTGCTGCGGTTCGTGTGCGGGTCTCCCAAGAGGGAGGCGTTGCCCCGTAAAAGGGAGTAAAGGGAAGTCAGCACCTCGCCGGAGTCTGTCGTCTCAGCCTCTCCGGTCGCCGGGTCCACCCGGATCTCGCTCATCATCCGAGAAAGCTCGCTCCCTCTGGTCAGGATTGTGTCCTGCGTGAACACCTGATCCACCTTTTCAAGAGTTGCCGCCTCGGGGAAGGCCTTGGTTCCCCTTGTTATTTTGAGTTCGGTGCCAGCCCGCTGCTTCAGTTCGTTGTAGCCTTCCGCCGTCTTGCCGTCCAAGAAAAGCAACCGCATGGCGAGGAAGCCGGGGTCGTATTCATCGTTCCCGAACAGCTCGGCAAGGCTGTCTTGAAGGTAGGTTGCCTTCAGCTTCCGGACTCTCCGCTCGTCATCCGTGAGGTTCAGCTTGTAGATATCGCCGCTTTCGTCTGTCTGGTTCTCGTATGTCCACAGGCCAACGCGACTTCGGATGACCTTCAATCTCGCTTGGGCCCTTTTCTTTGGGGTGTCGTATTTGCGCCTGTTGAGGTGAATCTTCCGAAGGTCCATGTAGGTCAAGATGGCTTGCCTGAAGGCGTTGACCGCAACCTGCCTGTTCTGGAGGGGAGAATCTGCGAGCGACTGGGTTAAGTTCGCCGCGAGGATAACTCTGAATTGCTCCAGAAGCTCGACGTTTTCATTCCCTTGCTGGAACTCAGGGAAGAGGGGCTGGGCGGGTGTTCCGCGAGGAGTGCCGGGTGCCCTGCCAGCCTTAGCCGAGGAGAGTATCTCCAAGACGCTCCCGCTAATGACGCTGTCCCAACCCTGCTTCCTTTTCAGCGGCCCGTCTTCGTTGATCATCGTTGTGTAGTCGGCGGCGTAAGCCTCGGCCATTTCGTCCAAAGCCTGCTTGTCGTAGAGCGCCGTTACCGGCCTCTTTTTCAACACATCGGTGACCCTGTCTTGGGCCAATTCAGCGTATCCGGCTCGTCGCTTTTCATCTGCATGATCGGGATCTCCGTCAACATACTTTTTGACGATAGCTTTGAATTCTGGACCTTTCGGATTCATGTCTGGATTTGCGTCCTGAACTAACTCCGAAGCCTTCCTTCTCAGGAACTCTTTGTCTGTTGCCGCTTTCAGCTGGCGAATGTTCTCGTACCCATCAAACGTCCACGTAGACCCTTCTTCGTTGGCAATCTTGAAGGCTTCCTCGGTGGGTATCAGCTCTCCGTCGTTGCGCGTGACTCGCTTCACCTCGTCGAGGACAGTCGTTCCTTCCGCCGACCTTTCCACTTGCGGTCGAAGCTCCGGTGAAACCTTTCCGTTTTCAAGGTCGATTATCGACGCGGCCTGCTGGATTGGCTTGAGGACTTCGTAGGAAAAGAACCGCTCGTCATACGCCCACTTCTCTGGATCCCAGTCCACCGCCAGAACCTTGGCCGGGTAGCCTCCAGTTTCGTACTCGTATGGCGTTTTGTGTCCTCTGTCTTCCGTCTTCGATTCGTCGGACCTCTCGATTGTGAGGACGTTTACCTTCGGGAGTGCGAAGGCCCCCGGAAGTCGCTGCTTGCTTTTGGGGCTGTTCACCTTTCTGATGACTACCCGGAAGTGGTGAGTCAGCGAGTCGAGCATGCCCCCGCTGCGCTCGACTCCGCGAGGGGAGTACATGAGCTTGCTGGCGGCAAACCGACGGTTTCTGGCGTCGACAATAGGCTTCCAGTGCGGAGGCCAAGACCCCGTGATGATCCCCATCTTGATGGTTGCGGTCTCTCGCGGCATGAAGTCCGCAGCCCCACCCCGCCAAGTCCCTGCCCCGCTCCAGTTGGGGACATTGGGGATGTCGTCCACAGCCCAGAGCCAGTTCACCAGCTGGGCTAAGGCCCCCGGAGCTTCCTTCCGCATCTTCCGGAGTTCAGGGCCTTCCTGAACCATCGTGATCTGACTGGCAAGGCGCTCCAGCCTTTGTTCCAGATTCGGTGCCAGACCTCGCTCATCAACAGACAGCACGTCGTGGAGGGCGAGGCTAACGTCGTCAGCTGCATCCAGAGAGATGGAGGACTCGTCCACCGGGAGGCCTGCCTCGATCCTCGGGTCAGCGGAAAGACCGGTGGCCTTACGTTCCTCGTGACGCACGCCCTTCCAAAGAGAAGCCCGCTGCTTTCTTCGGGTCAGGGGCGCAAGCCCCTCGTGCTTTTCGGTTCCCTTGAGCGAGAACCTAGGAGACATCGTGGTGACTGACGGAGAGTTTGGGTCCTTCAGGACCCGGTCTTCTCGCCCCCGGAGCTTTTTCACGAAGCCTCGCACAACTTCGATCTTTGTGTTTCTTTCCTGCAATCCTTTTCGGAGGCTGAATGTTTCCTCTATGTTCGCGGACCTTTCGGCTCGCACGAGGTTCGCAATCCTCTTCACCTGCTCGTCGATAAGGCGTTGAATCTCCTTCGCCTCACCTTCCTTGCCTTCCTTCTTGGCTTGTTCGAGGTCTCTGTTGAGGCCTTGCAGTGCCGACCGAGCGGTAAGCAGCTGTTCTGTCGGCTCTCCCTGCAAGCCCACCGGAGTGCCTGCCCCGGCAGCAGCCTCTCTCGCCTTGGCCACCTTCTGGGCCGGTGTGCTTCCCTCCATCGCAACGAGAAGGTCCACAAGATCCTTCTGCTCTGTGATCATCCGGCCTGTCGGAAGCTCTTCGTCGGAGACAGCCGTAAAGCCCCTGACCTGCTTTCTCTCTGTGATTCCCGTGTGCTTGATACCCCAAGCCGGGTTCCCGTCCTCGTCGAGATTGTCGCGGTCTTCCAGAACAATGAACTCGCCCATCAGGGCGTTTACCGATTCGTCTCCTCGCTCGATGTCCCCCATAGGCTTCCAGAAGACGAGCCCGTGCGAACCCTCTTCGCGGTACATCTGGTTCATACCGCCTCTTTTCAGGTCGTCCGCCGTCAACGGCCTCGTGGCCTCGTTCCCCAGCGCCGGGGTTGTTCGGTCGGCAATAGGGATTCCCCGCTCGGCCTCAACCTTGTCTACCGCTTCTTCCGTCGCAGCCTTCTCGGCCACAGTCTCTTCTGTCTCCATGTCGGCGGGCGGCGTCCAGTCCCGATCAGGGTTGCTGCTCCTCACCTGCTGGGCGAGTACCTCCAGCTTGGTGGCCTCATCATGCTTGCCCTCATGCCTCAAGAGCTGGGCGGCCTCCTCGAAAGCTGCCTGAGCGCCATCGGCGGTATCCATTTCCTCGCCGACGTCGTCATGCTCGCCGATGAAGAGTTCCCCGTCTTCCGACACGCCAATGTCAAGCTCGTCGTAGAACGGCACGCCCTCCTCGTTCTCAATTTTCTGGATCGCCTCCCTCTGTGCAGGGCTGAGTTTCGCTGTCAGCCCCTTGGGCTTGGTGGGCTTTTTGACTGGCTCCGGGGCAAGCGTGTCGGTCAACTCCTGCTTCTTCTTGTTCCGCTCGTTTTGCTCTTCGAGTTCCGCTGCCGCGCCCGGAACGCCCTCCTCTACATCGTCGGCGAGCTTCTTCCTTTTGGCGGCCTCCTTTCGCTCATCTGTCGTCAGCTTCTTTTCTCCAGCCTCGCTCAGGTCCAGTCCGGAAGCAGGGGTCTCCCTGCGGGCACGGGCGGCCTGACGCCTTGCCTCCAAGACTGCGAACTTCAAGGTTGCGTTGATGTGGTTTTGGAGCGGGCCAACGCTTTCGTCGTGCGTTACCAGTGCTTTTGCAAGCGGCTCAAAGACGAAGTCGTTGAAGAACCCGTCCTTGCCGTCCTTGCCTTGAAAACCGAGCTGCTCCTTCTCTTGGTTGTTGAGCTGGTTGAACCATGTTCCGAGGGCCGCCACTCCGTCCACGATCACTTCGTTTTTGCTGAAGGCTTCGACTCGGGGGTCTCCGGCACCAACAGCAGCGGCAGTCTCGCCAGCCGCCTCTGCCTCTGCCTCCTTGGCGGCGGCAATCTCGGCATCCGTCGGGACGTGTTCTACGGGGAATCCGGCAATAATGTCACTGGCCGTCTCCAGCGCACCCTTCCGCTCAGCAAACTCCCACTCGCGAGTTTCTACACCCTTGTCAAGGGTCTTCTTTTGCGCATCCGTGAGGGTGGCCAAGGGCTCGGATAACCTGAGAACCCCCTCCGGGGAAACGGACACACGCGACTTGGGGATGTTTCTATCCGCCAAGAACTCGATCGTGGTGGGAGTCATTCTTCCGAGGAGGTCTTCGGGGTACCCCCTCTCGATGAGCGTCTCGAAGGCCGCCAGATTGCGAACGGCAGCGACCATGTCGACGGCAGGTTCTCCCGCCCTGCGAAGGACACCGGAGGCAATCTCCTCCTCGTTGTCAAACTTCTGCCGGGCCCTCCTTGCCCGCTCCGGAGTCAAGGCTCTCTTGGCGGCCTCGTCCAGCAGCATCGCGATCTTGCCGGGGAGGCTGTCGCTCCTCAGTGCAATCGCCTGAACCTCCCTGTTCTCGATTCTCACAAGAATCTCGTAGTCGAGCTGCAGCGCGTTCATGCTGTGGAGAAGTTCTCGGTATTCAGGGCTGACAGTCCTTGACTTCAGCAACTTCATGGCCCGTGTCCACTCCGTCCTGTTGAGCCGCCCGGTCGCGTCCAAGTACTGGGCGAGGGAGACCTCTAAGGCCGTGGGCTGGACTAAAGCCCCGTGCATGGCGGGCTTGGCGTTGAATGTGTCGGCGAGCCTTTGCAGCTCCACGGGGTCTGATGACAGGCCCACCTCCACCCGGTGCCCTCCGCTCTCAATCTCGTCCACGAGCTGGTAGGCCCCCTCTGTCGGGGCCGTCATTATCTCGTCGTGGTCGCTAGCCAAGAGGGGCGCGTCCGCACTCTCCTCCGGGGTTGGAAGCACCTGCACGTCGTAAAGCGCCCCGCCGCCCTCCTCCCGTACCACCCCGGACGTAAGGTCTCTTGCCAGACCAAGGTCGGTGGTCGCGTTATCCACGTTTTCAGCGTGCGCTTCTACAGCAGCCTCAACCCTCGCCTCCGATGCTTCCGGCGTGTCTGGCGCCACATCCGTGTCTACCGTAGGCTCACCGGCTTCCGGCTCGACGCCAGTCTCCGCCTCAGCCTTTTCCCCGGCTCGCTTCTCCATCAACTCCTTGTGCATCGCCTCTGCAAGCTGGTTTTGATCTACCGGATGTGCGAGGCCGAGGCGTTCAGCCTCAAGCTGCTGAGTCTCTACCGGCATTCTGGTCACAATCCGCTTGGCCGCATCGAGCGTGGAAGGGATGGCGTCTGAGGCAGGACCGAGAATCTCCTTCTTGCTGACCAGAGAGTCGCCAACCCTTGCGTTCGAGGAGCCTGCAAACAGGTCCATGAGCCAGCCTTTTTGAATCCGGCCCTTCTCGTCAACGAAGTAGACTTCCCTGCGAGTGTGGTCGGCAAGTCGCTGGTCCGACTGCTCTGGGGTCTCATCCTTTTGCCGGTCGAGGATATCCTGTACCCGTCTCGGAAGCCTCGCCCTCTCCTCTTCCACGGCCTTCTCGGAGACTTCCGCCCCAGCCTCTGTCGTCGTTTCCTCAGCCGCCTCGCCAACGAGCGTCTCGACCCCTCGCTTGCTCTCCGCCGGGGCAGGGGGGACTGTCACTGGCGCGACGTCCCTGTCCGCAGCCACCTCTCTGAACATCTTGAAGACGGCGTCGTGGAACAACTCTCCGCCAAGAGGCCGCCTTCTCCGGTATGCCCATTGCCGCATCCGGCTGAACAAGCCGAGGTCTTGGTCGATGAAGGCGTGGAGAAGGCCGCTGTCTCCAGCTGCGATTCTATTCTGAATGACCATCGAGACTCCCTCGCGGTCCAGCGCCGCCTCAGACAGGCCGGGCGCATTTTCGGCGTACTCTTCCCTCGCCGCCTTGAACTCTTCCGGCGCGTGCTTTTTGACGGCCTCCATCATTGCTTGCCCATACCCCAAGCTGTGCATGGAGTCGTGAAATTCGTGCGTGTAGAGTCCGTTCATGAAGTCCCGAAACGCGAATTTCCCCTTGGGCCTGACGCCCCCCGGCCCCACGCCGTCCTTGTCTGTCTTCACATGCCTAGCGATGTATTCCTTTGCGTAGTTCCTTGTGATCCATATCGTGGAGGTTCCGTCTGCGTGCGTTTGAGACATGCCGTTGGCTTTTGTGAGGACGGAGTCGGAGTCAACGAACCGGAGCTTGATCCTCCCGTCCTTCGCCGCCTCTGTTGTCTCGTGGAAGGCTACAAGGTCTCGCTCAAATTTTTCTATGAGCGCAGCCTCCTCTGTGGTGACTGACGAATCGAGGAAGACTCCGGGCATAACCTCGTAGCCACCTTCATCTGCAAGTTCCGCAGGAACCACTCCGGGCTCCGAGTAGCCAATGTCGGGCCTTTGCGCAAACTTCACCCCGTTCGCTTCGGCGATTTGAGCCAACCGTTCGTCCGATACCCCCACGTCCCGAATGTGCTTCAGGAGGAACGCGGCTCGCTCCCTTCCGGTCGCGGTTGACAGGTCTTCCTCGATACCCAGAAGAGGAAGGAGGTCTCTGACCGTCTTGTCCTTCGACAGCCTCCTCGAAGGATTCTCAATAAAGTCTGTCAGCACGGCCTTGGCCACTCCGGGGCCCTTGAACGCGCCCATCGCAAGAAGGGTCGCCGCCGTTGTGTCCTGAAACATGTCAAATATCGGGGATTCGGTGTATCGCCTGTAGTCTCCCTCGGGGTATTTTTTGTTGATGTGGTTCGCGTCGTTCTCGTAACCGGGGACGTGCATGGCTCGGTGGTATGCACTGCCAATTTCGGTGATGTTCTCTTCGAGCGTTTCGCCAGCGACCCCCCAGAGTGCAGTCCCGATCTTGCCTCTGGTCAGGTAGCTCACACTGTCGGAGAACCACCTGCTGGGCTTTGCGAGCTTTTCAAGCCGACTCATGGTCAGGTCGACGCCGAAGCTCTTTGCCATCGTGTCGTCTATGCCGCCGAGGCCCTTGAGGAAGGGGATTCTTCCGGCAAGGCTGAATGCCGTCATGGCGGCCATTTCGATGCCGCCCTGCGCATTTCCTGACACCTCGTTGTTGATGCGGGCTTGCCGCAACTCCTCTTTTGTAATGTCCCCCTTGTTGTATGCCGCCAAAGACCTTTCGTTGAATTCCTTCGTCATCTCAAATGACGTGGCCAGCCCCCAAGAAGCAAAGGCCGCCCTGTTGCCGATGGTTGCTGCGAGCTTGGTGAGTCCTCCGGGGACAAGCCTCGCAGCGGCGGTAAGTGCAACAGCCGGGGCCAGCTGCCCGGCCATCTGCCCCACCGTCTTCACGCCATAGGTGTTGAATGATTTCCGGAGTCCACTGAGGCCGTCCTCCCGCATTCCCCGGTCCCACCCTGCGTGGAATTCGGCGGCAGCGTCGACCAAGCCTGCCGCATCCGCCTCCGGGGCGAGCCCAAGCTCGGCAGCCGCAGGCACCCACCTTGCGGCTCCGTGTACAAAGCTGCCCGCAAGCCCCTGAACCTCCCAAGGGACAGAAGACTCCCTCATCTCGTCGGCAATTTTCTGAGCTTGCGCCTGACTGTCCTTCTGGTCCCTGTACTGCTGGATCTTGGCAACCGTTTGCACCCGCTCGTCGAGCGCAGACTGAAGCTCCTCATGCTCCTTGGCGGCACTGGAGACCCGGTCACTGTGATCGAGAAAATTCTGGAAGTCTTGGTCTGAGTCGAAAATTCCCACTATCTCTGTCCCCTATACTCGCGGCCTCTTTGCCCGGCCCTCTTGTGCGCATCGCTAGTGCCAGTGACTGCATCTCGTACCGTCCCGTACACGTTATGCTCCTCCCACGGATTGAACACCCTGCTGAAGTCTGACATAAAGCTCGACCCCCTTGCCGGAACCTGAACGGTGTTTCCCCACCAATCTTTGCCTTGCTCGGTTTCAGGAGGGAGCCCAAGAGCTTCCCTGCGACGCCTCTCGTCGAGCTTGCCCCTCGTTGACGGAGCCATGTGGTCTGCATAAAAATCGTCGACCCTAGCGGCATACGGCGACTGGGTCTGGGGAGCGGTCGCCGAGTGATCGAAAGTGTCGGAGGCACCGCCGAAGATTCTGCTCACCAAAGTCGAGACCGCGTCTCCGTTCTCGGAGAACCGCACGGGACCACCGCTCTTCGGTGGCCGCTGTCCCGGCTTAGCCCCGATGCCAAAGGCTGGGGCGAGAATGTCTCTCGCGATAGACTTTTCTTCCGGAGACATCTGGATCGCACCACCCCTGAAGGCTTTCTCTACCGCAGGCTTGAGCGGCAGCATCGCAACTTGGTAGTCCTCTTGCCAGTGTGCATATCTCCGCCCCATTGAATCCAAGATTTTCTCTTGGTCGGCCCCCGGCTCGCGTAACGCCTTGCCGATGCGTTTGGATTCCTCGGTCATCTTCTTTTGAAGGCTTATGAGGCGGTCCTTCGCCACGCCGAGCGACATCGTGCCGATTTGCAACGACTTGCCTGCGCCCAAGTTTCTGGAGATGAACTTGTGATAGTTCGCAATCGTGGTCGTCATGTCAGAGACGTGCTTGTAGGTGTCGAGGGCTCCAACCAGCGGGGCGGCCTTCGCCTCGTCTCCGCCGTAGGCCTCGGTGACCGCAGCCGATAACTGCACAGCGTGGTCTGAGGATATCGCCGAAGCCTCCTGCAAGTGAGTGTTTGCTCTGGCACCCCTCTCTGACTTGGTTGGTTCTGGGATCACCCGTTGTCCGCCACCGCCCGGCTGCTGGGCTGCCTGCTGGGCTGCCGGTGCCCCGCGATCAAACTGCTTGCGGCTTCTCCCGAAGTAGGGGTCCGGGGCGGCGGGACCAGCGGGGCCGGTGCCAGCGGGGCCAGCACCCGGCTGAGGGATGGGGAGTCGACCGTATTGATCTCTGGCAGGCAGTGGCCTCTGGGAAGCCTTGTAGTCTTCCACAAAATCCCGCAGCCTTGGACGAGACCTCGCGAATATGGCATCCACCTTTTCGGTAAACGCCTCTGTCGCCACCCTCAACTTCTCTGGGCTCCACTCCTCACTGGCCGCCTGCTCCTGAATAGCGAGGACTCCCTTGCTGATGGTTCCGGTGTAAGAGGATGTCCAGCCGTTGATCGCTGACTGATGAGCCCTCTCACTGGCCTTCAGGGCCTCCTTTCTCAGCACTTCCTGCTGAGTCTCGAACGGCTGGCCGACCATCACCTCGTTGCCATTTGCGTCCCTTGTGAACATCGCGGCTATTTGTGGGTTTATCTGCCTTACTTGAGCTCTTTGCTCCGGGCGAAAGGAGGAGTGCTTGTCCAGAGAGGACCATCTGGCCGCCTCCCTGTCGATAGCCCTCTGGGCATCTTTTCCGGTGAGCTGCCCTTCAGGGTTTGTGCCCCGTCTCTGCTGTCCGTTTACCGTATAGGGTTCCCCCTCCTGAATGTTCGGGACGATGGCATCCAACCCCCTTTGCATCCCTTCGGTGGCGGCTTTTTTCACGCCCTCCATCGCCGCCACTTCAGCCTGTATCTTTTGGGTGATGTACTCGGGACTGGACATCCAGTCCATCTTGGCCTTGGCGCTGTTGAGTTCGATGTTCGCCCGTTGCTGATTCCCCCACGCCTGAAGCTCGGCCTGCTGATACGGCTGCCTTATAGCGCGCATCTCCTGACTGGTCCGGAAGGCGTTGTTGAGCATCTGCTGGTCAGCTTGA
>Ga0310344_10002722_pt1 | contig 13243 bp, 9 predicted proteins | sample HC15DNA20200_MG_FD_203801 | JGI IMG/M metagenome (GOLD analysis project Ga0310344, IMG submission 203801) | Marine microbial communities from station ALOHA, North Pacific Subtropical Gyre - HC15-DNA-20-200_MG | ecosystem: Environmental > Aquatic > Marine > Oceanic | place: Pacific Ocean: North... | reverse complement strand
TGATCAACAGCTTTCTGCGCTGGAGGTCGAGCGTGCAAAAATTGCCCTGCAGTCATCACAGACCGAGTTCACTTCTCTACAGGCATCCGGAGCACCAGCTAACAAGTTGGCCGCAAGCGAGACTGATGTGAAGCTTGCTCAACTCGACTTGCAACAAGCGGAGTACTGGTTAGGAAAAACAGAGATAAGGGCGCCGTTTTCGGGTCAAATCATTCAGATTTCCGCTGACAAGGGCCAATATGTAACACTTGGTCAGAATCTCGTTTCGATCAGTGACCACAGTACGGTTGTTGTCTGGTTTCCCATGGATTCCAGGAACGCTAAGCTGGGAGAACGTACAATTGTGAATGTTGAAGGGGCGGATTATACGGGACTCGTTCGGGCTGTACTGCCGTTGATTGATGCACACCGCCCTTTAAGTCGATTACGTTCCCGCCTATCAACGACAGTTATTGAAATCGATAATCGACGGGGGAGATTGAAACCAGGGCAGACTGTCGGATGTCCTTTATCACCATATGGGCCCCTTGCTACGATCCCAAATGACAATATTCAAAGGGCGACCCAGGGGGACAGCGTACAAGTCTTGCGTGGAAATGTAGTACAGCAGGTATTCGTTCAGCGTTTGGTAAGCTATGACTCCAATCACACCACCGTGAGTGGGGCGTTTTATGTGGGCGATCGCCTGATCGTATCTAGTACGCGAAGTCTGAGCAAGGGAACGCGGATCGCATCGGAAAATGTGGAACAACCCTAGAAAGCCGTGCCATGAGAGGTGATCTGTGTAGTGATATTCACCCCCACCTGTTTACTCCAGGCGTCGATCAGCGTTCGATAAACGGGGCCCGGTTTTCCCTTTCCGATAGGTGCATTGTTGATGTGGGTCACCGGCATCATGCAGTAGGATGTACTTGTCGTGAAGGCCTCGTCCGCCTCGATAGCCTCTTCAACCGGGATATCTTGTTCGACGGTTTGAAACCCCAAGTTTGAAGCGAGCTCGAAAACCGTTTTACGACTGATCCCGGGTAATATGTTTTTAAGCTCGGGTGAAATAAGAGTTCGGTCACGCACCATGATAAAATTGGCAGCGATGGTTTCGGTTACATGATCATCCATGTCCAACAACAGGGCCGTAGCGCCAGGAACAACGCGTCGGGCTTCAAGATCAGCAAGATAATAATGCAATCGACTTCGGTTTTTAATCGCTGGATCGTAGCACTGTGGAGGTACATGACGAATATTCGGCGTTACCAGATGTTGGCCGGCTTCCAGTTTTTCAGCCCACATGGAAAAGGGCAGGGGAAAGGTATGTATACATACAGTTGGCCGGTTGACATGCCCCTCTGGAGATATTTTGGCATAGGTAGCAAACGTCCCTGCCGTTACAAAGTGGGTCAATCCCAGATCACCCTCCTTGTCCAACCACTGCGCATTGTTTTTAACAATTTCAATAGACAGTTGTCGGAAGTCGTTCTTCGTTAGTCCCGTGTCAAACTGCATATATTCCAATGCTTGGAAAAGTCGATCGAGATGGTCATTGAGCTTGAACAGTTGATGCCCAAAAGTACGTGTCATTTCTGTCACGGTTGCACCTAGTACGACACCTGAATCATATACAGGCAAGGTGGCTTGAGAGACAGGGAGATGTTCGCCATTCAAATACGCAATGGGTTCTTTCATGGCATGACTTCATCTGGTCTGGGGACTTTCAACAGACTGCGTTAGAGACCAATGGCCGGCACAGGTGAAAGTGGCCGTGTGAGGTGTTTTGGAGGAACAACAATGAAGGGGCATTCGGTTACTAATCTGAAACAAGTAAAATCGCTAATAGAATGTCAGTCTCGCAGGTGAAACAATCGCTTAACGGCTTCGAGAAGTCCGTGCGGAGACCCGTTGTGCGATTCGTCGCGTAAGGCAGACAAAGTAGGATGGAGCAGTTTGTTCAACAGGCGGTGACGAAACTGAAGGATTTTGTTTTTCTGGTGATCGTTCAAATCGGGAAGCTCGCGAAAAAGTTTATCGGTTTCGACCTGGGCCTGTTCCTGCACCTGCTGCCTTAATCGTTGAATAACAGGGCTGGTTGCCTGATGATTCAATTCCTGCATGAACACATCTGTTTCACCTCTCACAATACGCATCGCTTTTTCGACTTCCGCCTGCCGGAGTGCGGAATTGTTCCGACAAACTTCCTGAAGTTCGTCAAGTCCGTATAAATAGACGTTGTCAAGGCGACTGATCTGTGGATCGAAATCCCGTGGAACCGCTAAATCAAGTAGAAAAACAAGACGGTTTTTTCTTGCCGACATAACATCTTGAAAATGCGAGGAGACGATGATGGGTTCTCGAGCCCCGGTTGTGCCAATTACGAGATCTGCTGTGGCTAGTGCCTCATCCAGTTGTGACCACGGGAGAGCTTTGCCATGGAACGCTTCGGCTACCGCAACAGCCTTTGCGTAACTACGATTGATCACCATGATATCCTGAACGCCTTCATCGATAAGATATCGTAGAGTTTCCTGTCCCATCTCACCGGCACCGATTACCAGAACCGTCTTGTCATCAAATCGATGAAACATTTGTTTCGCATAGTCTGCCACGGCCACGCTAGGTATGGAGACTCGTCGTTGCGCCAGTGCTGTTTCGGTGTGGACACGTTTGGCAACCCGAAGTGCACGTTGAAATAACAAATGAAGAAGGGGCCCAACCGATTCGTGGTCCTGGGCCCAATTGTAAGCTTGTTTGACTTGTGAGGTTATTTGAGGTTCGCCAACAACCATACTTTCCAGGCTTCCCGATACCTGAAAAAGATGACGAACCGCATCTGATCCTTTGTGTTCAAACAAGTCGTCATTAAAGCTGTTAAGTGGCACATCGTGAAACTCGGAAAGAAAATGGGCGACATCCTGATGGCTCGGGAGATTGTTCTCCTGGGGATGAGCGGTGTAAACTTCGATGCGGTTGCAGGTTGAAAGAAATACGGTTTCGGTTTCCGGAAACTCTTTCCGGAAATGATTGAGAGCAGGCTTGATACAGCTGTCTTGAAAGGCGAGCTGTTCACGAATCGAGACGGAAGTGGTTTGGTGCGTACATCCGACAACTGCTAAAGGCATTACAGGCCCCCTTGCTCAGGCATTGGACCATCAGCATCGATGGAGAACCTGGTCTGCAAATCACGTCGAGAGTCATTCGTTCCGCGATGCCAGTTGTTTTTTTCCATCTGGTAAATAACCGGTAGAATCAGCATGAGAAACGCGAATGCCATGATTGTAAGCAGCGCATCCTTACGTCCCCCAAGTTCACGGCGGTGCTGTAAGAAAAGCAGGAATCCAAATATAGACCATACGAATATCGCAGCGAGAAAAGTAGGGTCGAAAATCAAGTCCGAAAGACTATCCGGGTTCCGCGCTATGGCCAGGATAATTCCGGAACCAAAACCCAAGGTCAGGAGTCCAAACGCTATCATCAATGAACCGTGGTTAATTCTTTGTAGTAACTCCAGATTAGGCAAGGCGACGTTTTTGTGAAACGTACGGTTGGATTTGAGTCGCCATGATTGCACGAGGTACATCGCACCTGCAAGGCATGCTGCAACCACGGCAACACTGCCCAGAAGAACGAGACCACCATGAAGGATCCCCCAGAACCACTGCTGCAGTTGGTGCGGGCTGGGTTCCACAAACCATCCTGCCCACGTGACGAGTCCAAGAACAATCGGTAACAGGAATACTCCTAATGGAATAGTGTGATAACAGATTGTCAGGTAAAGATAAAAGGCCGACAACGTCCAAGCAAGGACCAGAAGCCAATCGTGCAACGAACTCAGAGGGATAGGCTGCCCATCCATACTCTTGTTAATCAGCACGATCGTATGCGCCAGCAAGCCCGCTCCGCAAAAGGAGAGCAAAACGACATGTCGAACACGACTCTGGAAAAGCAGGCGAGACACTTCAAGGCTGAAGGCCACCGCATAACTTGCCCAGAAACAAAAAACGGTTACTCCAGACACATGTGTCTCCTTCCTATTAATCGGAGATCTGTCCGGTGGGGAAGCCGGTTGCCATGGAACATCCTATACACCTATCGCTTTCTGCTCAGGTTGTGAGCATTACGACACATATGATGTTCCCGAAACGATCAGAATTTATTTTAACTCGTGTGGCCAATTCTGGCGAGTGTAAGCTACGGTATGGGTAGCGCATCCGCCTTTCCTTCGACCAGCTTCCAGCTGACCTGTGTTTTCAGTTGTTTCCAGTGTTGCTGTTCGCCACCAGGCCATCGTACGGTTGTGGATAACACAGAAGTTTCCTTGGGCAGTCCGACAAGTAGGCGTGGATCACTCGAAGAAAGATAACTTCCCCCACCGATACGCTGGCGAAAAATACTTTCTCCGTCCATGTCTATTCGTATGGTTGCACCAATGGCATCACGATTACCCTTAACTCCGACAAGCTGGAACTCAATCCACCAGCGGGAACTGATTTCATTTCTCAGTACAGCTGCATGACGTCCCCAATGATTGACAACCAAATCAAGATCACGATCATTGTCGAGGTCACCTACAGCAACACCTCGGGCAACGTTCGGAAGCTGAAAATAGTCTCCTGCCTGGCCGGTCCCGTCTACAAAATGAATCGATTGATTATGTTGGCGGTTGATCCAGAGTTCCGGGGTTTGTTCAAGTGGTTCTGACGGGCCACGCCAATCGTAAAAATGGCCATTCCCGATAAACAGATCCAGTCGTGAATCTCCGTTTAAATCCGCCATGACCGTGCCCCAACCCACCGCTCGCCGACTTCTCGGACCCAGTCCGGTTCGATCTGTAATATCAGTAAAAATTCCGCCGTGGTTACGATAGAGCGTATTGTGTTCAAGCCAGTAATTCGTCACCAATAGTTCCGGCATGCCGTCGTTGGTTAAATCTCCAATAGCAATTCCCATACTTCCTTCTTCCTGTGCATCTTTATTCCACGCAGCCCCACTTGTTCGAGTGTTGTCTTGAAAATGCTTGCCCCTGGTTCCAAGGAAGAGAAAATTGGGAGTGGTATCGTTGGCTACAAACAGATCGGTAAGGCTGTCTCCATTGAGATCTGCAGCCACAACCCCCATTCCTTTACCATCGTGCCGGTCCAGTCCGAAAGTCGTATTTGTTCTGGAAAAAGTGCCGTCACCATTGTTCTCGAAGAACACATCGGACTCTGCTGTGAGCAATTGAACACCACAGTAGATAGGACCAATGCCCGGTTCGACACAAAAGAGTGGATGTTGGGTGTCGTAGGAAGCGTAATTGGTAACATACAAGTCCAGATCTCCGTCCTCATCCGCGTCAAGCCATGCAGCACCCGTTCCCATGGACGGGTCATCGACACCCGACCCTTGACTCACATCCAGGTACGTTCCATCACCGTTGTTGCGGAACAAGACATTGGGACCGTAACAGGTAAGGTAAAGATCGGCGCTGCCATCGTTATCGTAATCACCAACCGATATTCCTGTGGCAAATCCAGAATGAAATAGACCACTTTCTTCTGTGTTTAGCTGAAAGTATCCGTTACCCATGTTTTGATAAAAAACGTTTGTCGAAACGGGATCAGAACGGGAAGGGGATCTCAGTTGTTTAGCGTTGGCAAAATAAATGTCCATATATCCATCATTGTTGGCATCAAAAATGGCAACACCGCTACCAAGTAATTCAGGAAGATAGCGAGAATCGCTCTCACCATTTTCATGGTGAAACGCTATTCCTATTTCATGGGACACCTCGGAGAATCGAACAGGCGAGAATGATACGGGCGTCATGGGAGCGACGTTGCCATCGGAACGCACTAACTGTTGCTGTTCAGCGGCCTTTAACAGAATTTTGGCCCGTTCGTGATCCGGATTTTCGTTCAGCACATGTGTGGCATTGTTTATCGCCGAGTCCCACTGATGTTCTTCGATGTCCAGTTGTATAAGTGCCAAACGTGCCTCGGTGTGATCAGGCGCTATGTCAACAAGAGTCGTCAGATGCTTTCGCTCCCCTCCAGGGTCCTTTTGTTGTCTTAAACATTGCGAAATCATGAAAAGACATTCTATGTCACGAGGATTGTTTCTGAGTACTGTTTGAAGATGCAGGATAGCTTTGGTCGGTTGACCGGTGCTGATAAGAATATCAGCAAGGAAAGATCGGAAATTCAATTGTTCCGGTGCACGTTCAATGGCTTGTTCCAAAAATCGAATCGCATCCTGTTGTCTCTGTTGCTCAAGAGATGCCATCGCCAGTATGAAGTAAGGACGATGATTTTGAGGATTAAGTTGACGCGCACGTTCTGCAAGCTTGATTGCCCGCGTCAACTGAGCACGATTTCCAGAAGACTGATTCAGATGATGCTGGGCACGACGGGCCATGAAAGACGAACGCCGATCGAGTTGTGTTTTCCGATATTGCTGAAAGAACACAAAGCCGGCACCGGCAATGGCGATGATTGCAGTCAGAAACAGGCCAGTGAATACGCGAGGAAATCTGACCACGTATCAGAAGGTCCAGAGAGGAATTCGAGAAGGGAAAATTGTAACTATAAAAATCGTGGCTGACAGGAAGGATGCTTCTATGTTATTTATCGATTATGACAAATAATGTCCATTGTTGTCGAACCTTTACGATCCAGTGCCCTCAAGATGAATGCCATTCGCATGTTAGAAACCTGTCTTCCGGGTAAGGAGAAATGTCTCGCAGTCCTTTACAATGAGACTGGAACGTAAAATATGCAACCGCACTGTGCAACACGTCCAGTAGCACTGTTTTTATTTGCGATGTTATTGACACTTCCTTTTATAAATAAGCCGTTTCATATCGATGATCCGGATTATTTACGTATTGCCAGCCAGATTCGCCTCCATCCGCTTGACCCCTACGGTTTTGAATTAACCAGAGGAGGACGTTGGTTTCCTGTCGGACAGGCCCATCCATCGCCGCCTTTTTTTTGCTATTTACTAGCAGGCGTAACGGCCTTTACTGGGGAATCAGAACCCGTCTTACATCTTTTCATGGCCTTGCTGATGGTAACTGGCATATTCGGGATTGCCCGGCTAGCCGAACTAATGAGTGTTCCGGTCTGGCCCGCCGTGATTCTGGTAATGGCTTCACCTATGTTGCTTCCGGGGTTTAACGTCATGCTTGATGTTCCGATGTTGGTATTCCTTATTTGTGGAGTACAGCAGCAGTGGCTGATTGTAAATACAGACCGAGAAGTCAGCCCGATACGAAAGTTAATGAGTGGCCTGTTCATTGCCGCTGCAATACTAACCAAATATCCAGCATTAGTGGTTGTGCCAGCCATGATGCTTTACTGGTGGCGATCATGGGGAAAAATCCCGCTACTATGGTTTATGGGAGTCGCTTTTCCCACTGTGTTATGGTTCCTTTTTTGTACCATCATGTATCGGCCCACCGAAGCCTTGAACCGGGCTGTCATGCTGCCTTCGTGGCTTCAACTGGCGAATAACGGCGTGAGTATTCTGGTGATTCTCGGTGGTACCTGTACGGTCAGTCTACTGGCTGTACGTCTACCGAGTTATGAAAAGCAGTCAGGAGTAAGGTTAACCGGATCGTTCTTAGGAGCATTGATCTGTGTAGTCTATCTTGCTCGCAGTGATCATATGGGGATGGATACGGGTGTTACTGTCTATTTGTTACGTGGTTTATTCGGTGCGGCTGGTGGACTGCTTGTCATAAGCTTGTTCATTCATTGTCTGAACTACGCACGCTCGTTGAAGATGGGATTCTCCGATTCACAAGAGTCTCACCAGACAGAATTTCTCATTCTTTGGTGTGTCACTGGCCTGGCTTTTCATCTACTAGTCCGTCATACCACGGTACGACACAGTCTCCCCGTCCTTTTCCCCCTGGTGTTTCTGATGCTAAAGGAACTAAGAAACACACCAGGAGATCAATGGAAAATTCGAATTGCTTGTACGGTCACCATGGTAATCTCTTTTGGTTTGGCGCACGCGGACGCCCAGTCTGCACATGCCGTTAAAGAATCTATGAAACAGTTAGCTCATCAGTTCAAGCAATACGATACGATCTATGTGGCGGGTGATTGGGAAATGAGCTATTACGCAGAACGGGAAGGTCTGTTACCTGTGCACAATCGCATTGACTATCCTCTCGATGCGCTCAGAAGCCGTTTTCGCAAGGGTGCGATACTTGCGATTCCTCAGTATACCTATCAGATCCCTACGGGTAAGTTACGGCCTTACGTTCACAGTCTGGAGTCGCAAATAACGATCCAAGGCCCTGGCCTTCTTGGTCGCATAAACCCGTTTCGAACGATCTCCCGTGGAGTCAATTATTATGATGTGGGTATTCGAAATCTGCCCTGGTCCGTGGTTTTTACACCCTGGGAATCGCTGAATGTCTACAGACTGATGGTTCAGGAACCATGACAGGCTCGGGAACTTGCAATATGGGGTTTGTAACAATGAACTTTTCAAGGAAGCAAGTGCATGAATTCGGAGGAGTGGTTTACTACTTTTGTTCGTATGGCTTTTGTTGCATTGAAACGCGGGGTTCTATACGAACGGGATAAGTTTTTGGTGCTGGTTGCTGTTCATGCCGTGGTACTGGATCGTTGGAACGTGGCAGAAGCCTGCTGCACCACGATCCTGGAACACAATTCGGGACATATGATCGGGAAGTATGAATCCCTGCGTGATGCCTTGAAGGATGAGGGCTGGAAAACCTATGTTCGTCGACTTCAGCGGGAATGGCCTTTGGAAAAACTGGAAACTGCATTAGACCATCCACGGGTTCAAGACTATGGTCTTGCTGAACTTGAGGTGGAAATATTGCTTACCGATTTAATAGGTGGCCCAAAAGACGATTAGAAAGGTTGTTTTCTGTCAAACAGGAACCACTGATGCGAAGAGATTCAGGAACGACAGGTTCAGGAAGTCAGTTCCGAAATCGCATCTCCTTCAGGTAGCAACGGTACTGGCCGATTCTGACGATCATAAAGGATGGTGTCATCAGGGATTCCAAGTTTGGCATAGATGGTTGCAGCTACGTCAGCTGGAGAATATCCTCGTCCGGTTGGATATGAGGCATGTTTGTCTGTATTGCCAATCACCTGGCCGCCCTGGATACCCCCTCCGGCAAAAAAGAGTGAACCAGCTGGCCCCCAATGATCACGCCCACCATTGGCGTTAATCGTTGGCGTTCTTCCGAATTCCGTCAGAAAAACAACCAAGGTACGATCCAGACGACCTCGTTCCTTCAAATCACGTATCAGCGCGGAGCAAGCACGGTCCACACCGGCAAGGTGGTATGATTTCTTAGCAATTTCGCTGATGTGGGGCTGGCGTTGCACTGGAACGGCGTGGTTATCCCAGAGATTTCCGTAGTCTGGATCATAACCGTAGTCTACCATCACAAAACGCGCATCCGCCTCCACTAGTCGTCGCGCCAATAGACATCGGCTGCCAATTTTTGTTCTACCGTAAGAATCCCTGACGGCATCGGATTCTTCTGATAGGTTGAACGACGACCGGATCGAAGGACTGCCGAGTAAGTGGAAGGCGTGTTGATAATGGTTGTCCATTGAAAGACGTGGGTTCGATTGCTCCAGTGAAAGTAATCGTTGATCGAGCTGTTTGAGAAGAGAGTCCCGCCGACTTAGTCGAATTGATGTAAGATCGGGACGCAGGGCTAGGGCGGGTGGACGTAAGTCCTCATTGACGATTTCCACAGGAGTTTCATCACGGGCAAAGGGCACCGTGAAATCAGGTTCGTCGGGCTGTCCTCCAACGGCAAACGGTCCATATTGCCCACCGAGCCATCCTCCGACAAACAAATTGTGGGGAGGCGGACCAGGTCGCGTAGTTCCCGGAATTGCAATGTAACCGGGCAATCCTGATCTCGAACCTTTCAAGTACGAAACAATAGCACCCACGTTGGGTTCCGTGGTAATCTGGCTTAGGTTTACGCGTCGCCCGGAAAGCGCAAACCCCTGGCTGAGAAAGTGATCATTGCTGTCGTGAGAATAACTACGGAGAATGGCAAGTTCATTGGCAAGTCTCGCGAGTCCCGGCATCACTTCACCAAACGCGATTCCTGGGATGGCCGTTGCGATCGGATCCAGCGTTCCTCTAATTTGTTCTGGAGCCTCCGGTTTCGGATCAAACGATTCCAGGTGAGTTACTCCTCCTGCCATCCAGAGTAGGACAACCGAATCGACTTCGGAAGTTGTGGATGCAATATCGGAAGCAACGACCTGACTTTTTGCAAAAGGTAAAGCGGAGGCCGCAATTCCCAATGATCCGATTTTCAGTATGTCACGGCGGGCAAGGATGGACTGGAAGGGTTTCAGTGGAGAGATTGTTGTCTGTCCATCATTGGAAGGAAGTGTCATTGGCCTTGCCTCACGAAGAACACCCATTGTAGGTAAGCTGAAGTCAGTACTTTCGATGAACGCATTGTCCCGCAAAGTCAGGTAACGCTACAAGCTTAAATTGTGTATTAATTATGAGACATCTATTTTTCCTGATTCAAACAACGACTGCAAGACAACTGCCTGCGTTCATTGTTTAATACGAACACAATCGGATAGCATTCTGGCCCTCTATTACCACGATGAATCGCAGCGCTGCATCGGCTTTTACTTATGAGAGTGCAGCTTTTCTGTAATGACACTTGTCCCTGACTTTCTGGACAACTTGCCCCGAACCACTACAATGCGTGCTTTGCTGTTTTGACGTCGCGAGCCTATCAACGTACTTAAGGAAGTGTAATGAGTGATATGAAACGGTGTTCTGCGGAAGTCCTTCGTAATGTTACCCAAAAGATTCTGGAAGCAACCAACACACGTTCTGATGTAGCTGCAAGAGTTGCGGCAATTTTGGTAAATGCGAATCTTTCAGGACACGATTCCCACGGTGTATTACGTATTTCCACCTATCGGGACCAAATTCAGAGAGGCGTTTTGGTACCCGATGCGGATTTCAGCATCTTACAGGAAAGCGCCTCGACTGCGCAGATCGACGCGAACCTTGGCTGGGGGCATTATACGGCATGGGAGGCGATGGAGCTTGCCATGAAAAAAGCTCGGGAAACCGGAGTTGCAGCGGTTGCAGTCGCACGTTGCAATCATATTGGACGGTTGGGCGAATATGTCGAACAGGCCGCAGCTGAAGGGATGGCAAGTCTTGTAACAATCGGAATGGCAGGTCCCGGAATAGGAGGAGCGGCTCCTTTCGGAGGAGTGGGACGTATGCTGGGAACCAACCCGTGGGCATTCGGTGTACCGACAGCCGAAGACCCTCCTATCGTGGTTGATTTTGCTACGACTGTAATTGCGGAAGGGAAAATCCAGGTAGCACGAAGTAAAGGGGATTCGCTTCCCGATGGCTGCATTCTTGATACGAGTGGTAATCCCAGTACAAAAACCGAGGACTATTATTCCGGCGGTACGATTTTGCATGCAGGTGGACATAAAGGTTACGCACTCAGCCTTGTTGCGTGCTTGCTTGGAGGTCTCGCTGGAAGCATGGAACCCTGGCTCAAACATTTTAAATTAGATGATCCTGGATGGACGATGGGCGGGGTTTTCATGACGGCATTTGATGTAAGTCGCTTCCAGGGTCTTGATACGTATCGCTCTGATGTCAGCAATGTGGTCTCAGGCCTTAAAACCGCAACTCTTGCACCTGGATTTTCAGAGATCCTGGCACCAGGAGAACCGGAGTATCGGGCCCGTGAGCAGCGCAAGGCAGCAGGAATTGAAATTCCGGATTCCATCTGGTCTGAACTAACTGAAGCGTGTCAGGAACTTGGGGTCACGATGATTGAAGAGGAGGGGTAATTCGGAGATGTTGGAGCAGAATAAAAACCTCTGAAATAAAAGACCATGTTACGGTGAATATACGCGACAATACGTTGTACGCTCCGGATATCGATTCATCGCTTGCTTAATGGAAAGACGAAAGTCATGAGCATGCAGGAATATGAACATCAGGTTCGAACAACAGGGTTTTGCGTACTTCCCGGTGTAATTCCCGATGACGCCATACCAGGCATCCGGGCCAGCATTCTGAAAACGACTGAAGAAGTCGGCCAGCAAAGCTACTTTGCCCCTTCTGCAACCGTGGCTATTGCCGGACTGATTAATTATGATCAGTCCTTTGTATCGTACCTTGTGGAATGCCGGTTAAGCCAGTTGGTGACATCACTTTTGGATGAACACTATCGTGTGTCCTTTACTACTGCTCTGGTGAATCACCCTAGTCAGGAACGTGGACAGTGGCATGCTGACTGGCCGTTCATTCAGAGTCTGGGTGCACGGGTGGTACAACCCTATCCCGATGCAATAATCCACTTGACCTGCCTATTCATGCTTTCTGATTTCTCTCCAGAGACAGGAGCCACTCTGGTGATTCCTGGAAGTCACCGCCGCCGATTTAATCCGACCGGAACAGACGAGATTGATTCGTATGGAAGCCAGGCAGAGGCCATTCAGGTTTCCGGTTGTGCAGGAAGTGTACTGGTCATGGATAGTCGTTGCTGGCATGCTGCAGCACCCAATCCGTCCGACCTTCCTCGAGTAGCCTTCGCAATACGATTTGCTCCGTGGTGGCTGAACCTGGAAGTACTCAGACCTGGTTCCTTTTTACGTCGTACAATGGTTGAGTCACGTGGAAAGCCTGATGGGGCGGTTCCCGCGCTGCCACGCGAGGTGTTTGCCACATTACCTGAGACGGTGAAACCTTTGTTTCATCACTGGATTGAGCGTGACACAGCATCGCTTGTTGAGGACTGATGCCTGTCACAGACTATTACGATTGGTTAAGCATTTCACGTTAGTTCAAACCCTCTGAATGCGCAGAATAAATCGTTACTCGACTTTGGGCGCTACCAACGTCGGTGTCACGAGAAGTGGGCACCGGTGTATGATGCCAGATCGAGTATTACTACGTTGTGTTGTATCGTGTTAACCCTGATCGGTCATGTGTAACCCCTTCCACTCGTAAAAGCGTATTACCTGTAATCGTTCATTGCAGAGGTGGCCCTGGCGGTCACCTGAAAAACATTAGCCCCCCTTTTATTCCGTCGTGGCTACAAAAACTAAACGGATGTGTCTGTTCCATGGGGTATTGGACAAAGGGCAGGGAAGGACAGTTGAATTGGATTTGCGTTTTATTAGTGTTATAGCTAGAGTAGGGGGGCGACGTAACCTATTGTCAGCACTGGTATTCACTAAAACAGATCTCT
>Ga0310344_10002721_pt1 | contig 13245 bp, 10 predicted proteins | sample HC15DNA20200_MG_FD_203801 | JGI IMG/M metagenome (GOLD analysis project Ga0310344, IMG submission 203801) | Marine microbial communities from station ALOHA, North Pacific Subtropical Gyre - HC15-DNA-20-200_MG | ecosystem: Environmental > Aquatic > Marine > Oceanic | place: Pacific Ocean: North... | reverse complement strand
CTTGGGGGCGGTCAGCGGCGCGGGGTAATTGCGCACGCGCAACCGACTGATGTGTTTGTCGATCTTGGCATCGAAGAAGGTTTCAGGCTGGTCCAGCGCGATCGCAAACAGCCGCATAAGCGTGCGTGCCAGAGTCGACAGGGTGCGAAAGTAGGCCGTATAGACCTCGCGTAAGGCCTCGGGTCGCTCGGGCCACAGATTCGGGGCGAAATGCTTCCCAGCGGCGGGACCGCCATAGTAGCCGTCGTGCCCCGCATCGACCGGGCCAATCATGAAAGATTCGTTCAGATCCCCCGGGGCATCGTCGCCTCGGCTGCGGGCCACACTCTCGCCCTCAAGGGGGATGTAGCCGCGGGTAACGTCGGGTGCCGGACGCACGACCTGCATTTTCTCTTCCAACGGCAGGTCAAAAAATGCCCGCGACGCGGCATCCACCGACGCGATCAGATCGGGCGGCACCCCGTGTCCGTTGATGATCAGAAAACCCATGTCCCGACACGCTTCATCAATCTTGCGAGCGACCGCCCGCTTGTCTGACTGTGCCCCGTCCCGGTAGGGAGCGATATCGATGATGGGCACCGTCATGAGCGTCATGGCCAGGCTCCTTTTTTCAGGGGCATCGTACCGGTCAATGCCGGTGTCGGGTCACCCGCACCAGAAGAAGCACTTCCTTCGACCGGGTACGGTCTGGGGACCGCCGTCGCCCGATCGGCGATCGAGCGCCGACATGCTGTGGCTCGCTCATTCCAGCCAACGCAACACCCGCGGGCAGGACGCGACTCGTCGCGCGCCTAACCGGCATGAATCATCCGGGCACCGGGGTCTCGCCATCCCGCGGGCCGTCTAGCTGCCCGATAAGCCGAACGCAACTATCGTGGCTCCGGGCAGATGCTGCCAAGGCGAAGATTCCGTAGACTTTCGACGCGGTCGGTGTTGGCGACCGGGCACCCTTGGGAACTGGGAGAACGGATGTGAAGGAAAAATTGAAGATGGCCGAGCTGACCTCCGCCGAGGCCCGCGAGCAGCTCACCGCAGACGCCGTCATCTTGCTGCCGCTCGGCTCCATCGAGGATCAAGGAACACACGCGCCCATGGGCGACTACATGGCGGCCGAACAGGTGGCCCTCGACATCGCCCGCGCTGCCCGGGACCTCGGCGTGGCGACCTTCGTCGCGCCCGTGGTGCCTTTTGGCGGCCGCGACGGGTTCATCTCGAGCTTCGGCGGCATGTCTCTCCGGGGCGCTACACTGGCCGCCTTGCTGGAGGATGTGATTGGCTGCTTGCTTCAGCACAACCTCAATAAGCTGTTGATCATCAACGGGCACGGAGGCAACGTCGCGGCCATCGATGAGGTAGCGTTGCGCTTGCGACAGTCATCAGGCGCATTCATCGCCTCTATGTATCTGTGGCAAATCGCCTACGCGCTGCTGCGCGAATCACGAGGACCCGAGGCGGCGGCGAAATCGTCAGGCCACGGTGCCGATCCACTGACCTCGGTCGGACTGCACTACTTTCCCGAGCTACTGCGCCCTGACTTGATGCGCCCGCCGCAGACCGGGCTCACCGCACGCGGAGTCAATGTGACCGGCTTCGGCCAGATCACCTATCAAGAGGCAGTATTTCAGGCTCCGGTCACGGCGGCCGAGGCGGCGCCGGACGGGGTATGGGGTGGCGATCCAGCGCTGTGTAACGCGGAGACGGGTGAGGCGATCGTCGCCCAGCTGGTGGCGATCGGGGCGGGTTTCATTCGTGACCACGTGTCGAAAGGTTTTCCCGAACCGTAGGTGCCCTGACCGCTCGGCTCAACACGGACCCAGCGCTGAATGCGTACGAACCGCGGTCCCGCGGGCTAGCCACGCCGGGATATACTGGCGTGCCGAATCGCTCGGATCGGTATTGTCACAATGAGCGACCCCATTCTCGGCCCCCGACACGCACCCTTCGTCTGCGAGAAGCAGCCCGCGCGCGGGTCGCGGGGGATGGTCGTGACTAATCATCCACGGGCATCGGCGGCGGCGGCGGATGTTCTGCTGGCCGGCGGCAATGCGATCGACTCGGCGGTCGCGGCACTGTTCGCGCTGACCGTCGTCGAACCGATGATGGTAGGCGTGCTCGGTGGCGGGATCGCCCATGTGAGGCTCGCCGACGGACGCCACCGCATCATCGATGGGCTCAGCACCGCCCCCGCAGCCGCGGGCGGTGCCATGTATGAGACGGTCTCCGACTCGCCGCCCGATTACCGTGAGACGAGGGGAAGGGCGAACAAGATCGGGCCGCTCGCTATCGCAGTGCCCGGCGCGCTGGCCGCGTGGTGCCAGACTCTGAGCGACTACGGCACGCTACCCCTTGCCGACGTGGTCGCCCCCGCGGTGCGGCTCGCCGAGGGGGGCTTCACGGCCACGCCCTATCTGGTCGACTGCATCGGCGATACTGCCGCGGATCTCGCCGCCGATGCCGGGCTCAGCGCGTTGTTCTTACCCGACGGTGCCCCCCTTATGGCCGGCGCCACAGTCGTTCAGCCAGCGTACGCGGAGACCTTACGCGCGATTGCCCGAGAGGGACCCGCAGCGCTCTACGACGGCACGCTCGGCGACTCGATGGTGGACGCAATCGCCGCTGCCGGCGGCGTACTCAACCGCGACGATCTGCGCAGCTACCGGGTGAAGGAACGAGCGCCGGTGGTGGGCAACTATCGGGGCTACGAGATCGTCGGGCCCCCGCCTCCAGCCTCGGCCGGCGTGCATATCGTGCAGATGCTGAACCTGCTCGAGGCCTATGACATCGGTGCGATGGGCTTCGGATCACCCGATTGCGCGCATCTCCTGGCCGAAGTGCTAAAGATCGCCTTCGCGGATCGGGCGGTGGCAACCGCGGATCCAGACTTCGTCGACGTACCGGTCGAGCGACTGACCGCCAAATCCTACGCCAGTGAGCGCCGGGCGGAGATCGAGCTGGACCGAACCCGACAGTGGGGTTCTGGCGTGGGACTGGCGGATTCCCGTTCGACCACCCACGTTTGCGTCGCCGACGCCGAGGGCAACGTCGTCGCAACGACCCAAACGATCAACGGTCTGTTCGGCGCCTGCGTGCAGATCCCGGGCACAGGCATGATCGCAAACAACTACATGTTCAACTTCGACCCCCACCCCGGGCTGGCCCTTTCGGTCGAACCCGGCAAGCGGGTATTCACTTCCATGGCGCCGATGATGGTGCGCCAGGAGGGGCAACTGCGCTACGCGCTCGGCTTACCCGGAAGCCTGCGGATCTTCCCCTCCGCCCTGCAAGCGATCGTCAACCTGCTCGATCATGGAATGAGCCTGCAAGAGGCGGTGGAAGCCCCCCGCCTGTGGACCGAGGGCGGCCCGGTCGAGCTCGAGGAGACCTTCCCCGCCGACCTATCGGACGCGCTGCGCGCGCGGGGTCATGCGGTGGAGTCAGTGGGGCGCGTAGGAGGCGGCATGAATGCGATCGGCATCGGCCGCGATGGCGAGATGACCGGTGCGGCCTGCTGGCGTGCCGACGGCACACCGGTCGGTATTGCCGGCGGCCTCGCACGGGCCGGGGTGAGGTTCTCAGGACTGTAAAATGACCGAGGAGATTCAATGGCCGAACGAATAGTGGTGCTCGATGCCATCAGCGAGTCCGTGGCCCAGAAGCTTCGTGCCTTGCTGCCCGAAGGGTTCGAGCTCGATCATGGCACCGCGCAAGGCGACGACCACCTCGCAGAGATCATCGCCGAGGCCGACTACGCGATCACCGGCCAGGTCGGAGTTAGTCGTGACGTTCTGCAAGCAGCCCAGCGCTTGAAGCTGGTGCACAAGTGGGGCGTCGGTGTCGACAACATCGACGTCGCTGCGGCGCGAGAGTTCGGCATCAAGATCGCCCGCACCACGGGCAGCAACGCCGTAGCGGTGGCCGAGTTCACCATCGGGCTGATTGTCTGTGCGCTGCGTCACCTGGCCCACGGCCATCACCGGTTGCAACAGCGAGAGTGGCGGAACTGGGGTGGTAGCGAGCCCTATACGCTCCACAACAAGACCGTCGGCTTGGTGGGCTTCGGGGCCATAGGCAAAGCGGTTGCGCATCGGCTTCGCGGTTTCGACTGCGAGATCCTCTATTTCAAACCCAATCGCCTTGCGCCAACCGAAGAGCGCGCACTCGGCGTTGGCTACGCCACCATGAACGAGCTGCTTCAACGCTCAGATGTCGTCTCGCTGCACTGCCCGCTCACCCCCGAGACCGCCGGGGTGATCGATCGCGCAGCATTACAAGCCATGAAGCCCACCGCGGCATTAATCAACGTCGCCAGGGGCGGCGTCGTTGCTGAGGACGATCTCGTCTGGGCGCTCGAGCATCACGAAATCCACTCCGCCGCAGTCGATGTGTACGAGATAGAGCCCCTGCCAGCTGACAGCCCCCTCATCGGCGTCGCAAACCTGACCCTAACTCCACACCTTGCCGCGATGGCGGCCGACACCTTCGAGCCGTCCGTGCGACGAATGTACGACAACATAGCGCTGGTCTCGCGCGGAGAGCCGGTGCCGCAGCTCGACAGCGTCGTCGACTGAGGATTCACAGGACATCAAATACCCCCCGACGCAGCGGGTTTCCACGGCCGGGCGATACCGATCAATGGCAGTGGCTCGCCGGGCGCCGCTTTCTCGGCCACCCGCTCGGCGACCACCCGTTCGGCGCGCACCGAGCCCGCACGCCAGCGACCCCCGGCGCAGTCGACGATTTGACCCTGGTTGCCCGAAGCGCGGGTTCGAGACCCGGACGGTAGCGGGAGTGCTACCATGGTCCCTTCCCGCCCCAGGAGGCAGCGTACGATGAGCGCATCGGAGAAGCACGAGCCTCTCAACGAAGTCCGCGACGCCTTTCACGTCGACTGGTACCGATGTCCCATTGAGCGCACCACGTTGCTAGGGCTGCTCGAAAGGAGCGACGCGCGAGGCTGGCAGCTAGCCCTCGGCCATCTCGGGCTTTTCGTTGGCACCGGGTTGATTGCTTATTACTGCTACACGCAAGCCCTTTGGGTTGGCTTGGGGTTGGCACTGTTCGCGCATGGCACGATCGCTTCGTTCTTTCCCGTCTCGCCAGTCCATGAGCTCGGTCACGGCACCGTGTTCAAGACGCCTTGGCTAAACGCGGTGTTCTTGCGCGTGTTCAGCTTGCTCGGATGGTGGAACTATCACGAGTACGCAATGAGCCACACGTACCATCATCGATACACGTTGCACCCGCGCGGTGACCGTGAAGTCGTCCTGCCGAGATACCCGTCACTCCAGCTGCCCTACCTGATACAGCTGTTCACGTTCAATCTATTCGGCGGCACGGAGTCGACCGCATTTGTACCGCGTGTCACCGACGTCTTACGCACCGCATTCGGTGGGTACCGCAAGGACAAGGGCGAATGGTTTCCTGCGCTCTATGAAGAACATCCTCAGGAGCGCAGGCAGGCGGTTAGGTGGGCCCGGTGCTTACTCCTGTTTCATCTTTCAGTGCTCGGGCTCTCTATCGCTCTCGAACTTTGGGTACTGCCACTGCTCATTTCATTACCGGTCTTCACTGCCAATGCGCTGCGCTACTTCGTCGGCATGCCGATGCACTGCGGACTGCGGGACGACGTGCCCGACTTCAGACTTTGCGTGCGCAGCATTACCTTGGATCCGCTCTCGGAATTCCTTTATTGGCACATGAATTGGCACACGGAGCATCACATGTTCGCCGCAGTGCCCTGCTACCGTTTACCGCGGCTCCACCAGACGGTAGCCCCCGACATGCCGACGCCCCGTACCTTGATTGGTGCATGGCGTGAAATGCGCGAGACCTGGCGTCGGCAACGGGCGGATCCGAGCTATCAGTTCGATACGCCCCTACCCCCTAAACGGGAAGACGGCGCGCCTGGGCTCGATCCCCTATCGGCCTCGATCGGCGAGATTGCACCCGCGGCCTTGCGCGGGTAAGGGCGTGACAAAAAAGGCGTCCCTAGGGGGGCGACACGCCATTGCTGCGTGCGGGGCATCGGCGACCGGCTAAAACACGTGCCCCGGGTTGTCCCGGGAGGACGTCAACCGTTGCGCCGTCACATGTGCTACCCGGCATCCACCATGTCAGATTGACGCGCATTTTCCGCGGAGCTTTCGGCCGACAAGTCCGCATTCAGCAAACCTTCTTCGCAGGCTTTGATCTGGAACGCCAGGTACTTCGAGTAGATTCGAACGTGGGGCAAACCGCCGGCGGTAAACCACAAGCCAGGCTGAGGCGTGCGACACCACATGTTGTGTAGTTCTCCGCCTTCGTTGAAGCCCCATACCTGCCCGATACGGTCAGCTACGCCGTCGCCCAAGTAGGTCCGTACGACATCTTGCTGATTCAGATAACCCGTGGCGGTCACCAGCAGGTCCGCCGGCACGACGGTACCGTCTTTCAATCGCGCACCTTCGGCGACGAAACGGTCGATTTGATCGTAGTGCAGCAAGCCCACCTCACCGCTCACGACCAAATCGGAACAACCCACGTTGAAGTAATAACCCCCGCCTCGCCGCAGATATTTCATCTGATAGCCGGTGTCGTCCGGCGGGCCGTAATCCAATTTGAAGCCCCGCGCTTCAAGGCCTTCGAGCAGCGCCTTGTCCGCGGCTTTCATTGCCGCCGCACCGGTCTGATACGCCTTGCACAATGGTTGGTAGGGCATTGCGGTAGCCAGAAGATCGCAGTCTTCCAGACTCGGACCCTCTTGATACATGTTGTAGACGGTCTGGGCCTGCGCAAGGCTGACAATCAGTGAAGAGCTGCGTTGAATCAACGTGACACCTACCCCACTCGCGTGCAGATCCTGCGCCACGTCATGCCCGCTGTTGCCAGTGCCCAGTACCAGCGCCTTCTTGCCCTTCCATTGGCGACCTTCCAGGTACTCCGCCGAATGCAGGACGTCACCAGCAAAGTCGTCAAGACCCGGCAACTCCGGGCGCACCGGGATGCTGCTCACGCCGGTCGCGAAGACGATGTGCTTTGGCCTGACGGTGAGCGTCTCGCCGCTCTTTTGCCGCAATGACATCTCCCAGCGCCCATCGTTTTCATCGTATTTGCCACTCACCAGTTCGGTGCCGCCCCAGACGTTGAGCTCCATGGCATCAGCGTAGGATTCAAACCAGTTGGCCAGCTTGTCTTTGGGGATGTACACCGGCCAGTTCGGCGGGAACGGCATGTACGGCATGTGGCAGATATACACCTGGTTGTGCAGCGTGAGCGAGCGGTAGCGCTTGCGCCACGCATCCCCGACGCGTTCGTGGCGATCTACGACCAGCGTGTCCACGCCAACTTGCCCGAGCGCAGCAGCAATCCCCAGGCCACATTGGCTGCCACCGATCACGAGTACTTGTGGCTCCCGGTTAGCGTAGCTTTGCGCTTGTACCCGTAAATCCAACCAATTGTCTCCGCCAAAATCCCGGGAGGTTTCTTCGCCCCCAGGCCGGTGGGCGCCGACGCTCTGCTCGTACCCGTTGATGTCTCGCAAGGCCGTGAGCAAGATCCAGGCTTTGAGACTGCCGGTAGCGGCGGGATCGGCAACCAGTCTGAGTACCCCTTCACACGGCCCCGCGTTGGTCTCAAAACTAATAAGCGCTTCGAGGGTGTCCCGGCCTGCGCGCAGCGCCCAGCGCGGCGCCATCCGCCCCGGTGCCAGCTGAAATTTGCGCGGTCGCGCGGCGGGTACATGCCGGGCAAAACTCTCAGCGATGGCCTTTACACCATCTTCGGTCTGAATGTTCCACGAAATCGCCACCAGATCCCGCCAGTGCCCATCTGCCACGAACAATGCACTGGCAGCACTGCCATCACCTTCTTGCAACGCCGCTTCAAAGGCCTGCAGCCAAGCGCCAATTTGTTGTCCGAGCTCTGACTCAGAAGGGGTGCTTTCAACGGTCATCGAAACGGCTCCGCGAGAGTGAGTGGGCTGCATGACAATAGCGCAGGCGACGTTGCTATTGTCAAATGATCGGCTCGAACCGTACCCAGGAACTACCATGCCCCCACCTTCCGAAGTCTTTTTGCTAGCGAACGCCCACACCTTCGTCGGCAAAGAACTGGCCGTCACGGACTGGGTCCATATCGACCAGATGCAGACCAACGTGTTTGGCGAAGTCACCCGCTGGAATCATTGGATGCATTCCGATCCGGCGCGCTGCCAGCGTGAGAGCCCCTATGGCGGTGCGCTGCTGCACGGTTTCATGATGGTGTCGCTCATCACGCATTTTCACGCCATAGCGAATCTTCGCCCAGCCGACGCCGTGCGCTCGTTAAATTACGGCATGGACAAGGTACGGGTATTACACCCTGTCGTCATCGGGACTGGGGTGTCGTTGAGAGACCGCATCACCTTGCTCGACGTGCAGGAGAAGGGCGAGGGGAAACGCTTGTTCAAGACCAGCAACGTCATTGAAGCCCAAGGCGCAGAAAAACCCGCGATGTACGTGGAGTATTTGAATTACTGGTTTCCGTCTTAAACGCATCGCGGTTGGGGCCATGGGTAGCGTAGGTCCAACTGCACGTCGCCCTCACCCGAAGCAATTATCTACAGAACAACTCGCAGCCCCCGGAGCACCCGATGGAATTCGTTGATTACCACGTAGAAGACCACATCGCTCACCTGGTCATGAACCGGCCACCGGTCAATGCGCTGAGCGTTGAATTAGTGCGGGATATTCTCGAGGGCTATCGTCTAGCCAAGGCCGATCCGGACGTGCGTTGCGTCATGCTCGAAAGCGCCCTAGAGAAGGTCTTTTGCGCCGGCATGGATCTGGACATGATGCGCGGCGGAGACAGTGAGCGGATACGGGAGTATCTCGACAAACTCTACCTCGACATGCATCTGGCGCAATACCGCATGGCCAAGCCCACCATCGCGGTCGTCAACGGACCGGCGCGAGCGGCCGGGGTGACGGTCGCGGTTTCGTGTGATTGCATCATCGCCAGCGATCGGGCCAGCTTTGGCTACCCGGAGATCGATGTCGGTGTCATTCCCGCGATGCACTACGTCCATCTGCCCCGGCAAATTGGCCGGCACAAAGCCTTCGAACTCTGTTTCAACGGCAAGCCCATCGATGCTGCCACCGCGGAACGCTGGAACCTCATCAACCGGGTGGTTCCGCACGATGCATTGTCCGCACAAGCCCAAGAGCTGGCCCTGAGCTTTGCTCGTAAATCACCTCAGATCATGCGTATCGCCCGAGACAGCTTCATGCGCGCCAACGACTACGAGTACCGGCGCAACATTGAGAATGTGGTGGAGACAATCTGTTTGATAATGGAACAGCCCGATGCGATAGAAGGGCTGGACGCCTTCGCGGAGAAACGCGACCCGGTGTGGCAAGCCGACCAAGGCAACCACGGGAGCCCTTGACCTGAGCTTCAGGCACCCCGACTCAGGCCACGGCGAAGCGGTCGCCGACCGGCCACCTTCACCCGGTGCCGTCTGCGAGGTGGGCCGCGCCGGTGATGACTCCGGTTCGGGCGACACCGCGTACTACACCCCTTGGGATGTGGATCCCGTGGAGGGGCTAAGGTTGACCACGCCCCGTCGCTGCAAAGCACATGCAGGAGGGATCCAAGGCGCCCGCCTCCCACGCCGGATGCCACGCGAGCAGCGGCTGCCTCGGCTAACCGTTTTGGGCGTGTGCATTTGCCCGCATGGCGATGGCGCCCTGAAAGGGCACGCGGTGATTGGCGAGCCAGCGAAACTCACCTCCGTCCTCGCATACCTTACAAGGCGAGCGCGCTGCACCCCTGGCGCACTGAACCCACTCGCTGTTCAATCTTTCTCCGACATGCCGAGCGCGTCGACGACCTGTTATCGGATCCGATGCGTGGTGGTCGTCGTTAGACGCGACGGGCATCCGAGGCACGCGGCGCCGTGCTCGGCAAGGGGGTCTGCGTCGAAACGGATCGCAGCCCGATCATTGGAGTATTGGGGATTGATTGGGGTCGGTGCGGGCCCTGTCACTTCGTATTCAAAAGTCCTTTACACTCGTAGCGTGCGAGGCCACGGCCGGACCTTCGAATGACAGTTCAAGTAACACGGCTCGATGCGCCCTTCGGGGTGGCCATTGAGGGGCTTAATGTCCAATCGGGAGTATCAAACCCAGACTTCCGGACACTGCTTGACGCGTTGTACGCGCACCGCCTAATCGTTATCAAACGTCAGCAGTGCGATCGAGATGCATATCTCGCCTTCGGTAAGCGTTTTGGAACACCGCTTCGCCACGTACTGGATCACATCCGTATGCCGGGCTACCCCGACATGCTGGTGCTGGGTAACACCGAGGCCAAGGATCGTGACGAACGGGTACGCAACGGCGCCGCATTTTGGCATACAGACCAATCGTACACGGCCCACCCCGTATCGTTCACTATGCTGTACTCGCTCGAGTCACCGAGGGAAGGTGGGGAGACCCTGATCGCAGACATGGTTGCTGCGTATGAAGCGCTCGATACAACGATCCAAGCCCGCATCGCCGATCTAATCGTCGTTCATCAACGAGGGGCCGCCAACCGTTCGGGCCAAGAGCACGAGACGACACCCTTCAAAGACGCGCAGCAGGCGGCCAAAGTGCCTCCGGTGTCGCATCCGCTAGTGCGTCATCATCCAGCCACGGGCCAGCCGGTTCTATACGCCGTTGCGGGGACGGCTGCCCGCATTGAGGGTATGGCCGACGACGAGGCCACCCAGCTCCTCGAGCAACTGAAGCGACACGCCACGAGCCCGTCATTCGTCTATGCACGCAAGCACGAGGTCGGCGACATCGCCATCTACGACACCGATGCCACCATGCACAGCGCGACACCGATAGGTGTCGCCGTTAGCGAGGGCAATGCTCGCAAGATTTGGCGAATTAGTGTTCACGGCCCGCCCAACGGCTAAGCGGGTCCGGCTCGACGAACTTAGCCTTGCCGTGTGTGGAAGGCGCTTACGAGGACTGAGATGAGGCGCGACAACTCATGAGGCCTCGGGCCCAACCACCGGGGTGGTGGGCCAACTTGGACGCCTCATCGGGCTGCCCGTCGTAGGATCGTTACAACGAGCAGCGCCGGTCACTGGCGCGACCGGCGGACCTTCCTGGCAGACCCGAGTGGTACGCCCGAATGGGCCCCGAATCGCCTCCTTCCAGCGCACCCGCCTACTGCAGTGCCGCGATCCCTAGCGCCTCACCAAAGCGTCGGCTCGCCTCGAGAAAGTCACCATACTTACGGTGTCCCGCACAATGCTGGATACACGCGCGCAGCAGGACCTCTTTGCGCGGGCTCGCGCTACCCCGGTAGTCCTCGAGCAAGGTCTGGGGGATCTCTTGGTTATGGGGATCGTTGCCGATGCGGCTCGACAGGATCGCGAGCGCCTGAACAAGCGCTTCTCGATCACTGGTTGCTTCGAGATATGCGGTCAACCACGCTTGGCTTGCTTCCGCTTCCTGCGCTGCCGCGGTGCTCACCACGCGTTCCAATAGCGCATTCGCGCTCAGTTTTTTCGCGCCCTGCGGCGAGTCGCCTGCCCGCGGCTCCATCTCGCCGAGCAGCCGTTGGTGCCGGGCCGTCATATTGACAAACTCAGCGGCGATATAGAGCAAACGTAAACGACGCGGATGATCGAAATTGTCGAAGAACCAGCCGAGCGCATTCGTGTATTCGTAACAATGCATCGGCATGGAGAGGTTCGCAGGGCCGTGGGTTTCGGTAACGGTGCGGGCCGCTGCGATCTGTAAGACGTCGATAACCCGCCGGGGGTTCTTGCCCTTTTTCAGCAGTCGAGTTAACCCGTTTAAGTTATCGGGTGAGTGGCTATTGAGGAGCAGGTCCACGAGCTCCGCTTCCTCATTCGCGCTGACTGGTGCGGTGTTGCCGAGAACGGCGAGCTCGGCGCCGGACACACCAGAGTACGGGACCGCGTGCAGCGCTTCCCCCTCCAGGTCTTGCTTGATGAGATTGCAGGCCACCTCATAGAGCGAATACCACCGGGGGCCGACCGCCATGTCTAACACCCCGGCGTAGAGCACGTCGTGCGCTTGTTCCCACCCGAGCAGATTAAAGAGCTCGACGGTCGAGCGGGCGCGGTATCCCTTGTGCCCGGTCGTATAGGAGCGGTTCATGTAGAGCCGATCTTGCACGTCAATGAGGCCGGCAAATACAAGCTCCCCTAATGCCTCTTCGCGGTTCGCTGGGTCCTGCATCACGCCAAGGAAGGTGCGATATGCGTCGACGACGTCACCGCGATGGACGTGGGTCATCCAAGCATTGAGCTGCTCTTGCACGGGCCCGCTACACTCGAACGGGTCTTGATTGGGCCAGTACACCACCGGAGTTGGCGGATCCTCGGGTTGCATGGGCAAGCCCCGCGCGTAGTGGCCCGGCGCTTTGTTCAACTTCTGGTTCCAAATGTCGAGGCCGGTTGGGATGTACCAAACGGTCTGTGCCACTGGGAGCAACGCCATCTCGGTCGGCATGTGGCGCGCTAAGTTGATGGCCGCGCGGGCGGAGAGCAGGCAATGATCATTGTTGACGAAGTTCGGATAACCATCATCCATGCGCTCGTGATACGGGACATGGGTGTAGGGCGCATGGATACGGACACACTCCCGGATGATCTCAGCCAGCGGGCGTCCGGCGCGGGCAGCCGCGTAGAACATCTCGCTGGCCCCTTTTTGGTCGCGCATCAACATGCGCTCTTCCATCGTGGCGTAGAGGGCGGAATCTCGTTGGGGTGCGACAGTCTCGGGTTGGGCAGCCATAGATTTTCCTTCATGCGATCGCGGTCTCGATGAGAATACGCGGACTGATTCGCTTCGCGCAATCGACGATGAACTCGCGGTATAAGCACGACAGTCCGACGACGGTTAGGCGCATTGCAATCACGCAGCCCAAACCGCTTGCCGACCGGAGGCACTCCTCGGCTTAGGCCGTCCGACCCGAAGCGGCTCGCAAGCTGGGCTCGATTTGGCTAGGGTTTCGCTGTGGATTCAATAGAAAGTGGCGACATGTACGAACTTCAAGTGCTGGAGCGCGCGGCGGCGCGGGTCCACGAGTTGATGGAACCGACGCCTCAACATCACTGGCCGTTGTTGAGCGAGCAGGCAGGGGCCGAAGTCTGGCTCAAGCACGAAAACTGTTCGCCGATCGGATCGTTCAAGGTGCGTGGTGGTATCAACTATATTCACGAGCTGCTCGATGCTCGGCCCGGTACCACAGGTGTAGTCG
>Ga0310344_10002719_pt1 | contig 13254 bp, 13 predicted proteins | sample HC15DNA20200_MG_FD_203801 | JGI IMG/M metagenome (GOLD analysis project Ga0310344, IMG submission 203801) | Marine microbial communities from station ALOHA, North Pacific Subtropical Gyre - HC15-DNA-20-200_MG | ecosystem: Environmental > Aquatic > Marine > Oceanic | place: Pacific Ocean: North... | reverse complement strand
TTTTATTTCTGAAGTTTATACTCTAGCCTTCCCCTTGGAGGCCGATACGGGGCGTGGCGCAGTTTGGTAGCGCGCACGGTTCGGGACCGTGAGGTCGGAGGTTCAAATCCTCTCGCCCCGACCACGACATTTGTTCTGATCAGGTACTGATCCCTGGTAATTATGTTGATTTTTCAATAGAGGTGTAAGTTATGGATGATTTAAAGAGCCTAATTCGCGAAGTTCCTGATTTTCCGAAGGAGGGCATTCTCTTCTACGATGTAACAACCCTACTAAAAGATGTGCAGGGTCTTAGTGAGGTACTGAAGCAATTGACCGAGCCCTTTGAGGGACTTAGTATCCACAAGGTGATTGGTATCGAATCACGCGGGTTTATTTTCGCTCCCACAATAGCACGGCGTATCGGTGCTGGATTTGTACCTGTCCGAAAACCCGGCAAATTACCGGCTGCGACGATCAGTGCTTCCTATGATTTGGAATATGGTCAGGATGAGCTGGAAATCCATAAGGATGCGATTAGCACTGGAGAAAATGTTTTGATCGTTGACGATCTAATAGCCACCGGTGGAACAGCTGCGGCAACAATAGAATTGGTGCGTCGACTGGGCGGAAATGTTGTCGCTGCGGCCTTTCTAGTAGAGCTTGAGTTTCTTAATGGCAGGCAGAAGCTGGATGGGGTAGATATTGTCTCAATCCTGCAGTACTAAGCTCTAGTCCAAGAGGGACCTCTCTGGTTTTGTTGTCGATGTTGTCAATTTTCTGGCAGATTGCGTTTTAGGATTTATTGGCCTATCAACGAGATTGCTATTCCTGTAAGGTTTTGGTCGTTTCTGTGACTTCGGCTTCCAGTAAGACAATACGCGCTTCGATTGATGCGGCGTCGGGACTTAGAGGAAACTCTGATTTGATTCTCTTGAACCATTTCAAGGCATCGTCTTTGGCCCCCACTGCGTCGTAGGAGAGTGCCAGGTTGGTCATAATTTCCAACCTTGGCAAGTGCGTTGAGGAATTTTCCAGAACTTGATTCCAGGCTTCTTGTGCTTCTTTGTTCTTTCCCAACTCCAGTGCGATCTGTGCGAATTGATCACCTGCTAGTGCCTGGAGTATTGGTTCTGCAGCGGTCCCAGCCACTTCCTGGAAGATCTGTAAAGCCGTTTCTTTTTCTCCAAGCCGTCTTTGGGCCAGGCCTGTAAAATAACCGCTAAGGTCGCCCAGTTTCGATCCCGGATTTTCATGACGGATTTTTTGGAAATGAACTAGAGATTCCGTGTCCCGTTCCTCCTCGGTAGCGAAGGAAGATGGTTGTATATCTGGATTTGATTCTGCGTCCTCTTGGGTGACTATGGGTTGATTAAAGGTGGCTAGTGCCCCTGAAAAATCTGCGGTGGCTCGAGCTAGCTGTCCAGCCTGATACCATTGCAATGTTGCCCATAAGATTGCCAGTAAAACTATGCCGCCCAAGCTTCCTAGGAGAAGCCCCAAGTGTGTACTTATCCACTCATAGGCCTCGAGTAGGAAATGACGGATTGAGTCCTCAGTTATTTCTTTTCTGGTCAGGTTTTTTGCCAAAATTTTTTCTCCGTCCCTCGTGGTGCGCCTGGCAGGACTCGAACCTGCGACACACGGGTTAGGAACCCGTTGCTCTATCCTGCTGAGCTACAGGCGCAGCAAAAGAGGTCAGTTTAGCAGAAGGCCAAACCCCGTGCTATCGTTGATGCAGCATAGCCTGTGCAGAGGGGGAACTTTGGGGCAAGGTAGAGGAAGACGGCCGATAAGATATACGAGTCGTACTTCCAGTACTCGTGCTTCATATGCTGTAGAGGACCTGGAAGGTGGACGTCGTCATCCCGAGCAACCCCACCCGTATCGCTCCGAATTTCAGCGTGATCGAGACAGAATTCTTCACTCCAAAGCCTTTCGTAGATTAGAAAATAAGACTCAGGTTTTTGCTCCTGGGTTTTCTGATCATTTCCGGACGCGCTTAACACACACTCTGGAGGTGACTCAGGTTGCGAGAACGATTGGACAAGCTCTTGGTCTTAACACTGATCTTTGTGAAGTTTTGGCACTTGGTCATGATATCGGACATCCTCCGTTTGGACATGAAGGCGAGAAGGTTCTAAATGATGAGATGCGCCAGGTCGAATCAGGATTTGACCATAATCTACATGCCTTGCGAATAGTAGAAGATTTTGAAGAGAAGTACCCTCATTTCAGAGGGCTTAACTTGACTCATGAGGTTAGGGAAGGAATTGTCAAGCACAGCAATGACTGGGAGCAGGCTGAGAAGGTCTATATTGATTTGACTGAATATAACCCCGGTATTAAGCCCTCCCTCGAGGCACAGGTTATCGATTTTGCGGATGAAATAGCCTATAACACAGCTGATCTTGACGATGGATACCGGGCCGGACTGCTGAGCCTAGAACAGATGCTAGAAAGCAGTGAACTTTTCCAGCTGTTTTATGCTTCGGTTGACAGGGAAGTACACTCTGTACAGGAACGCTTGAAAATATCCGAGGTTTTGAGGCGCATACTAGATTTTTTGGTAACTGACTTGATTGGCTTTACTGCCAGTCGGATAGAGAAGGAAGGTCCGCAAACCGTCCAGGATATCCGACTCTATTCTGAACGTTTGTTAGGATTCAGCCCTAAAGCTTCGAAGTTAAACCGTCAGCTTAAGAACTTTTTGAACACCGATCTCTACAATCACCGATCTCTAGATGATGCCCGCAGGAGCGCTAGGAAACATATTCAAGGGCTTTTTTCCTTCTATCATCAACAACCGAATGCTCTGCCCGATCGATATTATTCTCGGATTGATCTGTCCGGAGTGGATAGGGTTATTTGTGATTACATAGCGGGTATGACGGATTCATTTGCCCAAATGAAGTACAAAAGTATAGTTACTTCTTAAGGGGTGGAGCCTTTGCTTGATTCCTTGACAATTTTCCACTCATTCGAATAGAGTGCACTCTTTTTTTAGGGCCCGTGCTACCTTAGGGTGATGTTGATAAAGACCTCTACTCTGCGGGAGCGAAAGTCCCCACTGCAGGTTAGGACTAGTTTGCAGGGGTGTGACCTGGAAGAAGAGCTAGAGAGTTCCCGGGTGAGATTTCCGGGGACAGTTGAAGTGGATTGTCAGGTCGTACTACTTAAAGAATATATCCAAATCAGTGGTAGTATTGACGCGGCTTTGGAGGTCGATTGCTCGCGTTGCTTGGAGAAGTTTGGAGAGGAGATTAGAAAAAAATTCCGGCTATTATATGCCCCAGATCCCATTTTCGAGGATGGAGAAGAGGTTCATCTAGAGTATGATGATCTGGATGTGGGTTTCTATCAGGGGGAGGGTGTAGATCTACGTAGTGTGATTTTGGAATCGATTTTTCTTGATCTACCAATGACAATGGTTTGTTCTAATGACTGTAAGGGGCTTTGTGGCTACTGTGGCGTTAACCTTAACCTCTCGGAATGTACATGCAAGCCTCCGACAGACAAACGGTTTCAGGTATTGGCGAAGTATAGAAAAAGTCTTGGAGAAAACTGAATTTTAGAATCGACGGGTTCAATGCAATGGCAAATCCAAAAAGAAGGCATTCGAAATCCAGAAGAGGTAAGCGGCGCGCACATGATGCGCTGACTGTGGTTGGCACGTCTGTGTGCCCCCAGTGCGGTTCTTCCATGCAGCCGCACAGGGTCTGTCCTGAGTGTGGTCAGTATAAAGGAAGGCAAATTAGGGAAGTCGAGGAGTTCTAACTCGACCTGCTGGCTTTTCAGTTGATACCTAACCGTTAGACTCATGAAGGCATTCGTCTTTCCAGGCCAGGGATCCCAATTCGTGGGAATGGGGAAGGAGCTAGCAGACCGCTATCCCGTTGCCCGTAATACTTTCGAAGAGGCAGATGATGTCCTGAGGTTCAAGTTGTCTCAGCTCTGCTTTGATGGCCCTGAGGAGGAACTTGGGCTCACAGAAAACACACAACCAGCAATTCTAGCAACTTCGGTTGCGATTTTGAGAGTCTTGCAAACTATGGGCAAGGATCCTGATTTGGTTGCCGGGCACAGTCTTGGAGAATACAGTGCGGTTGTTTGTGCCGGTGGAATGGATTTAGGAGCAGCTCTAAGAGTAGTCAAGGAACGAGGCCGACTGATGCAGGAGGCGGTCCCTGTAGGACAGGGCGGTATGGCAGCAATTTTTGGCCTGGATGAGGAGCAAGTGCTCGAAATCTGTGAGGAGGAGGCTCGGAGTGAGGTGGTTACTCCAGCTAATCTCAACGGTGCTGGACAGATTGTCATCGCTGGTCATGTTGAGGCAGTCCGGCGAGTCACTGATCTTGCCGCTAAGCGAGGGGCTAAGAGGGTGGTCTTACTTTCTGTAAGCGCACCATTCCACTGCCGTTTAATGATGCCTGCTCAGAAGCAGTTAAAAAAAATCTTAAATCAGGTCCAATTTAGAGATCTAGGGTATCCTCTTATAAAAAATGTGGATGCTAAGGCTACTCAGTCTTCTTCTGTAGTCAGAGATGGCCTGGTTCGGCAAGTTTCTTCACCTGTGCGCTGGGAGGCATGTGTCCGAGAAATGATCAGTCGGGGAGCGACATCGGTTTATGAAGTCGGCCCTGGTCGTATACTGACAGGTATGGTTAGACGAATTGAGAGATCAATAGATGCAGTTTCGCTAGGAACCCTGGAGCAGATAGAAGCAAATGTTTGATTTCAGAGATAGAGTGGCTCTCATTACGGGTGCTTCCAGGGGAATTGGGTTGCGGGTAGCGCAGGATTTCGTTGAGAGTGGAGCAAAGGTAGTCCTAGCAGCTAGATCTGTCACGAGGATAGAGAAGGAAGTAAAGGCGTTGCAAGGATTCGGTGAGGCTTCGGCTCTGGCTTTAGATGTTACGGATGGAGCGTCAATTCAATCAGCAGTTAAGGATGTTGTTGGACAGTTTGGAAAGATTGATATTCTCGTGAATAATGCAGGCATTACCAATGATGGCCTACTTATGAGGTTGAAAGATGAGGCCTGGGATCAGGTGTTGGAGACTAATCTTAAAGGAGCCTTTCGTATGACTCGAGAGGTGGTGCCTCATATGATGAAAAAACGCTATGGGCGTATCATCAATATTGTTTCTGTTGTGGGATTGACTGGAAATCCTGGTCAGGCTAATTATGTATCTAGTAAGGCTGGGCTCATCGGTCTAACAAAGGCTGTGGCGAGAGAGATAGCATCCAGGGGAATTACAGTAAATGCGGTAGCTCCTGGGTTTATAGAAACAGACATGACGGCCGATCTCGGCCAGAGAGTACGCGACCAACTTCTTCAGAATGTGCCTTTAAAGCGAATAGGAGAGGTGACAGATGTTGCCCCCGGCATCATTTTCCTAGCATCAGAAGAGGCTGGATATATCACAGGGCATGTGCTAAATATTAACGGCGGAATGTATATGTAGATGGGGTGCATTTCCAACCGCATTGGGAGGAGATATGGCAAGTCAAGAAATAGAAGATAAAGTCAGGGAAATCATAGTTGAACAGCTGAGTGTAAAGCCAGACGATATATCAGCGGATGCTAGCTTTGTGGATGACCTCGGAGCAGATTCGCTTGACCAGGTTGAGCTTGTCATGAAGTTTGAAGAAGACTTTGATGTTGAGATCCCGGACGAGGATGCAGAAAAAATTCAGACGGTTCGGGACGCGATTAGTTATATCGAGGCCCACCGCACCTAGTTTCTGGGAGTACCTTCAATTTGAGAAGAGTGGTTGTAACCGGGGTAGGACTGGTGTCTGCGTTGGGTAAAAACACCCGGCAGACTTGGGACGCACTGGTAGAGGGGGTGAGTGGGGTGGATGCCATCACTCACTTTGACCCAGCAGATTTTTCATGTCGTTTTGCAGCCGAGGTGAAAAACCTCGACCCGCTGCAATACCTGGATCCTAAACTTGCTAGGAAGATGGACAGGTTTATCTTGTTGGCGATAGTTAGCTCTGATGAGGCGGTTCGTAATTCGGGTTTGGAAATCGGGCCAAGCAATGAGAATCGTGTTGGCGTTTACATTGGATCAGGAATTGGAGGGTTTGAGACCATTGAGCGTGAGCACGCAAGATTTTTAGAGAAGGGTCCTCGACGGATTTCTCCTTTTTTTATTCCGGGTTCGATCGTCAATCTAGCATCCGGGCATGTGTCCATACGACACGGTGCACGAGGCCCTAACTCAGCGACCTGTACGGCCTGTTCGGCCGGGGCACACGCGATCGGAGACTCACTCAAAATAATTCAAAGGGGCGATGCAGATGCCATGATTGCCGGCGGTTCTGAGGCCGCCATTACTCCAATGGGGGTAGGCGGTTTTGCAGCGATGAGGGCACTTTCAACCCGCAATGAAGAGCCTACAAGGGCAAGTCGACCATTTGATCTTGAGAGAGATGGATTTGTTGTCGGGGAGGGAGCCGGAATCCTGGTTTTAGAGGAGCTCGAATTTGCCCGAAGCCGGGGAGCCGATATTCTTGCAGAACTGGTAGGATATGGAATGAGTGGTGACGGCCACCACATCACAGCTCCACCGGATGATGGTTCAGGGGCTCTTAGGGTAATGAAGACTGCATTAAGTGATGCCGATGTCGACCCTTCATCGGTCGATTATATTAACGCCCACGGAACAAGTACTCCTCAAAATGATCGTATCGAGACTTTAGCTATTAAGCAGGTGTTTAAAGACCACGCGGGTAAACTTGCAGTGAGTTCTACTAAATCGATGACTGGACATCTGTTAGGAGCAGCTGGTGGCTTGGAAGCAGGAATAACATCGATGGCGATTCACCGACAAACATTGCCGCCAACTATCAATTATGAGTACCCAGATCCGGAATGTGACCTTGATTATGTTCCCAATGTAGCACGTGAAACACAGGTTGATCTCGCCCTATCTAATTCCTTCGGTTTTGGTGGTACCAATGCGGCACTTGTATTTAAACGGTTCCAAGATTAGGTGAACTTTCGGGAAGCCTCCGAACCTATTTCTCTGACAATTTAATGAAAGAGCGTGGTACAATCCGAACAGTTCCTTAATGGAAACCAACGCAGGACCCGAATTTTTTCTCTCCCTAGAAGACCCCAAGCGGGTGTTTGCACGCCTCCACTGTACGAGGTCCTAGGTTCCGGATGGAGTCGAGATGGCCTACCGTAATACCTCCTCTAATCGAGATCGAAAAAGAAGGAAGCCGGAGAGTATAACCACAAGGCTTTGGAAAGCAGTCAATCGGCAAATCTCACCCAAGCAAGTAGCGCTTGGGATTGGTATTGCTGTAGTGATCACGTTTCTTGTGATTGGATTCGATTTTCGAAGTTTCCCCACCTATGAACTAGGTGAAATCGCCGATCGAGATGTGGTAGCGTTTCGCGATTTTAACGTTGAAGATAAGATTGCAACCGATTCCAAAAAAGAAGAGAGCCTGGCGACTGTGCCGGCTGTTTTCGACCTGGATATGTCGATTGGTTCTCAGCTCACCTCGAATCTTAGGGCCACTTTCAAAAAGGGACGGGAGATACTGTCTGCTTTCCGGGAAGAATTAGGGCTTGGCCCCGCAGATTCGATACCTTCATCTTCTTTTACCGGGCTTGTCGAATCAGTTGCTGTCGAATTACCAGGCATGACAGGGTCGGATTCGATCCTACCTATCCTCGTTGAAAACGAATTTTCGTTAGATCTGGAGGAACAAATGGTGACACTTCTTCTTGAAGCAATGAAGTCACCCGGCGTAGCGGCCTCAAGGGACTCCTTACTAATCTTCAGAGAACGCGGAATAATCCTGCTTAGTACTGGGTCTATGCAGGACCTGATACTCAATGATCCTTCTCTCGTTAGGGATGTAACACAGGCGAGAGCTTTGATTCGCCAGAACGAATTCCAGTTGACCGCAGTTGAGAGAGGTGACAATTTGCGGCTTATAACTTTCCTTGAGGATCGAGTAGTACCAACGGTTCGTTTTAATGCCAGTGAAACCCTGGCTCGTGAGAATCTAGCTCTTGACCAAGTATCTCCGGTTCTTATTCAGATAAAACGAGGAAGAACTATAGTGCGGGCCGGGGACGAGGTGGGACCTCAACAAGTGGCAATTTTACGAGAAATGGAGAAAGAGGTGTCTTCTCAACAGACACCGGCTGAATTTCTAGGTATCTCTCTGATAGGACTCTTTTTTATTTTTACTATTTGGCGTTATGTCCAGAACTACACCGAGAAGATAGACCCTAAGTCGGCTTTTTTTCTCACGGTAGGGGTGCTTCTATCGCATTTGATTGTGGCCCGTGGCCATGTGTTGATAGCGAATCTGGTGTCGTCTAGTCTCAACATTGAATTTTTGAAGGACCCCGGAAATTTTTACTGGGTTGTCCCGGCAGCTTTTGGATCGATCCTGTTGGTTCTCCTGGTGGGCGGACAGATAGCCATCCTCTATACTTTAGTGGTTTCTGTATTTCTCGCCATGATGTGTGGGAATATGATTTTTGGCATTTATGCGATCGTTTCAAGTCTGACGGCAGTGTATGCACTACGTCACTATCGCGAGCGATCAGCAATGGGTCGGGCCGGCTTAATAGTAGGATTTTCCAATATAGTTGCACTGGGTGCTTTGCAGCTACACACGAGCACCTTTCATTGGAAGATTTTCTTAGTTGCCCTTCCGCTTGGTTTCATGGGAGGTATGGCTTCAGTTATGCTGGCATCGTTATTGTTGCCTCTATTGGAGTACCTTTTCAAGATAACAACTGATATCAGACTTTTGGAATTATCGAATCTCAATAACCCTGTTTTGAAACGATTAGCCTTGGAAGCTCCAGGAACTTACCATCACAGCTTGAACGTAGGAATCTTGGCAGAGGCAGCAGCAGAGGCTATCGGGGCCAATCCACTTCTCAGTAGAGTCGGTGCCTACTACCATGACATTGGTAAGATGGAGAAGCCGGAGTATTATGTCGAGAATCAGATCTACATGTCTAACAAGCACGAAAATTTATCTCCACGGATGTCCAGTCTGATTCTGGCTAGTCATGTGAAGGATGGTCTAGAGCTTGCAAAGGAGTTCGGTTTAACCCCTGAGGTGGCCGCTTTGATTCCTGAACATCATGGGACTAAGCTCATGACCTTTTTTTATCAAAAAGCCAAGCGAATCTCGGACGGGGAACGCGGTGAAGTGGATGAAGGAGAGTTTCGTTATCCTGGACCTAAACCACAAACTAAGGAGGCGGCTATTCTGATGCTGGCCGATCAAGCAGAGGCGGCCTCGCGGACACTGCAGGACCCCAACCCTAGTCACATAAGGAGCCTGATTCGTCGTCTTATCCAAGGTACGATAGAAGACCGTCAGTTCGATGAGTGCGCCATCACCACACGAGATTTACACCTGATTACACGGGCATTCGAGAGGATTATTACGGGGATGCACCACCATCGGATCGAATATCCTGGATACGGATTTAATAAAAAAGGTGAGAAAAAACAACCTCGAAATCAACATATTCAATAGCCAGAGGAAGCATAATCTTGAGGTTCCTCTGTTGGAGGATTTCCTTTACCGTCTGGCTGCGAAAATATCAGTCCGTTCGGGTTTTTCTGTACGGCTGGTAAATGATGGGGTTATGAGGCAATATAACCAGCGATTTGCAGGTAAGAATGTATCCACCGATGTGTTGTCATTTCCTACGACTCAGGATTGGCCCATTGAAACACCCTATGTAGGAGATATCTTGATTTCAGTAGAAGCAGCGGAGAGGCAGAGTCGAGGTTCACTAATGACTGAATTGAAAGGTTTGGCTTTGCATGGTCTCCTACATCTCTTGGGTTTTGATCATAAGCAGGACGCTGGTGAGATGAACAAGATGGAAAGTCAGCTTAGAAAGGAATTCAACCTACAATAATGATTCTGCAGGTTGTTTTTTCGATTGTACTCCTGGGCTTTCTTTTCTTGTTTTCCTTACTCGAAGCTGCTTTGGAAGGCCTTTCCAGGCTAAGTCTTCGAGTGCTGCTAGACCGTGAATCTAACGATAAAATTAAGCTGCTCGAAGGGTTAGAAGAAGATAGAACCCAATTCCTTCTTCCTATCCAGTTTGCTATCCAAGGGCTGACTGCTGTTAGTGCTATTCTAGTGGCGCGAACGCTTCTGATATCAGGACTCAGCAATTCTATCCTGTGGCCCGTTGCTATTATGATTTTTATAGTAGTGATGGTCCGCCAGTTGATCCCGAATTGGTTTACTCAAAACAAATCTGAAGCCTTTGTCCTTGTATTGCTCCCCTTGATGCGGGGTCCTTATCGATTGGTTGCTTTCTTGATTTCTCCGATACTCTGGCTACTAAGTAAGAAAAAGGAGCGTTTTATCTCTGAAGGGCGGAACGGAGGAGAATCAGATGAGGCATCTGAGGAAGAGATTCAGGCCTATATTGATGTGGGCGAGGAGGCGGGCATATTTGAGGAGCAGGAGAGCGAATTGATTCAGAGTGCATTGGAGTTCAAAACTACCCTCGTCCGAGAAATTATGACACCCCGGTCACAAATAGTCTCTATCGTTCAATCGGCCACCGTTGCAGAATTGGCAGTGCTAATGGCCTCCAGTAAGCACTCCAGAATTCCAGTATACCGAGATAATCAGGATAGCGTTGTCGGAGTCGTGTACATGAGAACTCTTTTATCTCATCTATCCGAGGGTAAAGGCGCTGATTCCATCACACCACTTATTACGGACATATGGTTCGTACCAGAGACAAAGAAGGTAAGAGAACTACTCAAGGAAATGCAGCGTGAATCACAACCTCTCGCTATCGTGGTCAGTGAATTCGGAGCGGTTTCTGGAGTTGTAAGCATCGAAGATCTCGTCGAGGAGATAGTGGGTGAGATATATGATGAAGATGAACTTCGGGATACGGGCCTAGTAGATGAGGGTCGAGGGACTTTTAAGGTTGCTGGGTGGATGGAATTGTCAGACGTGGAGGGAACTCTTGGACATAACCTCAGCGACAGTTCTGCAGCGACTTTTTCCGGCCTGGTTGTTGAGCATTTAGGGAGAGTTCCTCAATCGGGCCAGAAAATTGAACTTAATGGTTTGGTTGTCAAGATTCTTGACTCAGATAATAAGAGGATCAATCTTATGAGGGTGCGGTCCATTAGTGATACAGAGACCGCTGGAAAGAAGGAGACAAACTGACTGCTCAAAGTTGCATTCGGTAATCCTGTAATGTCCCGAAAATCGACACAAAATTCACATAAGATTAACATGCAGCGTGCCCTTGAGTTGGCCGTTCGCGGTAGAGGTCGAGCAGCTCCGAATCCTATGGTTGGGGCAGTTATCGTCCGAGATGGACGAATAATAGGGGAAGGCCATCATATTTATTCTGATGGCCTTCATGCCGAGATTGTCGCACTAGAAAATGCGGGTGAACAGGCTCGTGGAGCTGAACTCTACGTGAATTTGGAGCCTTGTTGTCATGCTGGACGGACTCCTCCCTGCGTCGATGCAATTCAGAAGGCCGGAATCAGGAAAGTCTATGTTGCAACCCTTGATCCTAATCCGTTAGTTGCGGGAAAAGGAATTTCTCAGCTGCGAAGGGTTGGGATTGAAGTATCTGAGGGGCTCTGTGCTGAGCAGGCTTTGCATATTAATGCTGCTTTTTTCCATCTGATGCAGCAAGGGAAACCCTTAGTTACACTAAAGTTAGGGCTTTCTCTGGATGGCCGTATAGCCACTCGAGAGGGGGAGTCCCGTTGGGTGACCGGTGAGAGATCAAGGAAAGTCGTACATCGTCTGCGTTTCGAGAGCGATGCGATTCTGACCGGTATTTCGACGATACTGTCTGACAACCCATCATTGGATGTCAGATGGTATAGGCGTAGCTCCATCGTTAAAGTTGTTCTCGACAGTGACTTGCGGCTTCCGCTTCAAGCTAAGCTGTTTGAATCGGACGATAGAGTTATTGTTTTCTGTTCTCATCGGGCAGCGCGAGTACGTGCTAATGCACTGGCCAAAAAGGCTCAAATTATTCGAGTGAAAAGGGAACGGACTGGCCTTCTCTGGGATGAGATTCTTGAGAAGCTCGGTGAAGAAAGAATCGCAAGCTTGCTTGTCGAAGGCGGCGGTAACGTTGCAGCCTCTGCAATTAGGGCCGGAGTGGTGAGAAAATTTAAATTGTTTTATGGAGCTAAGTTCATTGGTGGTGAGGGAGTGCCTGCGATTGCCTCACTCGATCTCCTGAAACTGGCTGATGCACCATGTCTCCAAGTTCAACGCGTCCGCCGTCTGGAAGATGACATAGTTGTAGAGGCTCAGCTGATATGATCTGGATTAGGTCGTGAGTGAACCCCTCTATAGTTCTGGCTCACCCCAATCTCCAGAGGATCGTGAGGGCCCAAAGTAACAAGGTTTTGTTCTGTTGAGACTTATTGGAACATTCTTATGTTCAAAGCACTAGCGATGGTTTCTTAAGCACTTTTCCAAGTGCTTAAGGTTGTAATTTTTTTGAAGGGCCAGGAGAACGTTTTCTTTAGGTGCAGCCTTTTCCATATGACTAAGCTCTAATTGATCTACGAGTTCGTCAGTCTTGAAATGAAAAATGATTTCACCCTGGACTTTTAACGTCCCTTTTCTGGCCAGGTGATGCGCAAAAGTTCGGATTGCCGGGTAAAAAAAGAAGATATTGGGTCCCGGAAGAGGTGCCAATATGCCTCCCAGGCAAGCTAAAAAGGCGTCTACTATAAGCCAGCTCGTATGTTTCCCACGGGCAGCCCTCGCAATCCGTAACAGTCTTTCCCTAGCTTCTTCGTCCGTGTACTGAGTTGAGTGAACTAGGGTTACTTCGCTGGCGTACCCTAGTTGCGTGAAAAGCCGTTCGTTGTGATCGAAGCGTTCCATCATACGGTGGAACCCTCGCTTAATCTTACTGCGTATTCTGCTCCAGAAATTGGTTCCAATATCAATTGTGGAAGGGGCAGATATTACCTCGAAGGCAAAGCATCCTCCTTTAGCACCAGAACCTATCCAGATAACGTTCATTGGTCCGGTTTTTCTCTATGCTTATTCTCTTGGTTCACAGCGTAGGCAATACAAAGAAGAAGGCCACCCCAAACTAGGCTCAGTATTACCACCATTGTAATGAGGGTCTCGATCTTCATGAGTGTTCCGTTCTTTTGACAATAAAGTTATTGAGGCAAAATAAACAGGCTATAGCGAGCCCCCACTGTGCCAGGCAAGTGCCGACAGATCCAGCCGAGAAAG
>Ga0310344_10002718_pt1 | contig 13262 bp, 20 predicted proteins | sample HC15DNA20200_MG_FD_203801 | JGI IMG/M metagenome (GOLD analysis project Ga0310344, IMG submission 203801) | Marine microbial communities from station ALOHA, North Pacific Subtropical Gyre - HC15-DNA-20-200_MG | ecosystem: Environmental > Aquatic > Marine > Oceanic | place: Pacific Ocean: North... | reverse complement strand
TAAATTTAAAGTGGGCGATTTAGTTAATATTATTGAATCAAAACCTTTCTCAAAAAAGAAAAAATGGGAGGTAGTTAATAAATAATGATCCAAGTACAAACAGAATTAAATGTAGCTGATAATACGGGAGCAAGAAGAGTTGAATGTATTAAAGTTTTGGGAGGATCCAAAAGAAGATATGCTTCTATTGGAGACAGTATAGTAGTAAGCGTTAAGGATGCTATACCAAATGGTAAAGTTAAAAAGGGATCAGTACATAAAGCAGTAGTTGTGAGAACAAAAAAATCAATTCATAGAAATGATGGAAGTAAAGTGAAATTTGACAATAATGCAGTCGTAATAACTGATGAAAAAGGTGAACCTTTAGGAACTAGAATATTTGGCCCTGTTACCAGGGAATTAAGAGCTAAAAATCAAACTAAAATAATATCATTAGCGCCGGAGGTTTTATAAGTCATGATAAAAAAAGGTAATCAAGTTCAAATATTATGTGGAAAAGATAAAGGAAAAAAAGGTGAAGTAATTGAAATATTAAGAAGTCAAAATAAAGTAAAAGTAAAGGGAATTAATATAATAAAGAAGCATGAAAAAACTACAAAAGAAAAAAAAGGTGGAATAATTACTAAGGAAAATTTTATTCATATATCTAATTTAAAAAGCTTAGATAATTCTAAAGATAAAAAAAGCTTAGGAAGTAGTAAAAAATGATACCAAGAATTAAAGAGCAATATAATAAATCAATAATAGAAAGTCTTAAGAAAAAACTTTCTGTTAATAATACATATATGGTGCCTAAATTTGTTAAAATAGTTTTGAATATGGGTTTAGGAAAAGATGGTGGAGATAAAAAAATACTACAAAATTGCATTGAAGACATGTCTTTGATTACAGGCCAAAAACCGGTAGTAACAAAGTTTAAAAAATCTATTTCAAACTTTAAAACAAGAAAAGGAGCCCCGGCTGGCGTTAAAGTAACATTGAGAAGTAATAAAATGTATGAATTTATAGATAGATTAGTAAATATCGCTTTGCCTAGAATTAAAGATTTTCAAGGATTAAGTCCTTATGCATTTGATAATTCGTTTAATTATACAATAGGTATTAAAGAACATATTATTTTTCCTGAAATTAATTTTGATAAAGTTGATAGAATCAGAGGTCTAGACATCGTAATAGTTACCACTGCTAATAATAATGATAGCGCTCTAGCATTACTTGAATCAGTAAATTTTCCATTTAATAAAAATATTAAAATGACAAAAGATAAGAAGAAAAAAAATAAAGAAGAATTTAAAAAAGATAACAATCCAAAGGAAGAAAAAAATGGCAAAAACTAGTGCAATTCAACGAAATTTAAAAAGAATAAAACTCGAAAAAAGATTTGCAAAAAAGAGAAGAGAACTAAAGAAGATAATATCTAACAAAAAGCTTCCGTTGGATGAGAGATTCCAAGCTCAACTTAAACTTGCTAAACTACCTAAAAATTCATCAAAAACTAGAATAAGAAACAGATGTGAAATTTCAGGAAGACCTCATGGTGTATATCGTAAACTAAGAATTTCAAGAATAGCATTAAGAGAATTAGCATCTGAAGGAAAAATACCAGGTATGACAAAATCTAGCTGGTAAAAGGAAAGGATTAAAAATATGACTTTTATAGACCCTATTGGAGATATGATAACGAGAATAAGAAATGCTCAAATGAGATTATTAAGCAAAGTAGAGATTCCAAGTTCTAAATTTAGAGCTAAAATTTTAGATGTTCTTAAACAAGAAGGGTACATATCCGACTATAAAACTTTATCTGATCAAAACAAAAAAAATAGTCTTTCAGTAGATTTAAAATATAACAATGGAATGCCCGTAATAAAAGAAATTAAAAGAATTTCTAAACCTGGCAGAAGAATATATGCAAGAGCAAACAGCATTCCTAAAATACAAAATGGATTAGGATTAGCAATCGTTTCTACATCGAAAGGTATAATGTCAGATAATGATGCAAGAAATCAAAATATTGGAGGAGAAATAATTTGTAGAGTTTTCTAATATAATTATGTCAAAACTTGGAAAAAAACCTATACAGATACCTAAAGACACCAAAGTTAAAACAGAAGGTGGAAAATTAACATTTACTGGACCAAAAGGGTCTAAAGAATTAAATATTAATGATAAAATTTTTACTACATCATTATCTGATGACAACAATTTAGTCTTAAAGCTTATTAAAAAAAACGAAGAGTCAAATATGATTTGGGGAACAACAAGAAGTGTAATAAATAGTGCAATTATTGGTGTTAGTGTAGGACACGAGAAAATTTTAGAGTTAACCGGCGTTGGATTTAGAGCTATGCTTAAGGGTGATGTAATAAATTTTCAACTTGGATTTAGTCATGACATTACATACAAAGTTCCTAAAGATGTAAAAATTACAGTTGAAAAAAGTACTATAATTAAAATAAGTGGAATTGATAAAGAGTTAGTTGGAAGAGTTACTTCTGAAATTAAAGGATTAAAACCAGTAGAACCTTATAAAGGAAAAGGAATTAAGGAAAGAGGACAATTTGTTATTAGAAAAGAAGGGAAGAAAAAATAAATGCCAAAAATGACCCACAACAAAAGAAGTCAAAGAATTAGAAGTAAATTGAAAAAATTTTCAACTGATAGATTTAGATTATCTATTTATAGATCATCAAAAAATATTTCAGCGCAAATTATTGATGATAATAATAAAAAAACTTTAGTTTCAGCATCATCTCTTACTGAAAAAAATACAAAAAAGAAAAAAACTGAAATGTCAATTGAAGTTGCTAATTTGCTAGCTAAAAAGGCATTAGATAAAAAGATTACCAAGGTATATTTTGATAGAGGTAGATATAAATATCATGGAAGGATCAAAATATTCGCTGATGCTTTAAGAAAAAATGGATTAAATTTTTAATATATGAATGCTACAGAATTTAAAGATAAACTAGTATCAATAAACCGAATTACTAAAGTTGTAAAAGGTGGTAGAAGGTTTGCATTTGCAGCTCTTGTTGTTGTTGGGAATCAAACAGGATCAATGGGAGTTGGCCACGGTAAAGCCAAACAGGTTCCTGATGCTATAAAAAAAGCTACAGAAAATGCCAAAAATAATTTATTTAAGGTACCTTTACTTGATGGAAGAACAGTTCATCATGATGTTTACGCGAAAGAAGGTGCTGGAAAAGTATTAATGAGACAAGCTCCGTCAGGAACAGGAATAATTGCTGGTGGACCTATTAGAGCTGCTTGTGAAGTAGTTGGTATCAAAGATATAGTTGCTAAATCTATAGGAACATCAAACCCAATAAACGTTCTAAGAGCATGTGTTAAGGGATTAAGAAGTCAAAATTCACCCAAAAAAATTGCTCAAATAAGGGGAAAAAAGATTGCAGAAATCACAAAAAAGAAACAATAAATAATGAAATTAAATACTTTTAACATAAAACTTACTAAGCCTAAAAAAAAACTGGGTCGAGGTATAGGCTCTGGAAAAGGAAAGACTTCTGGTAGAGGTCACAAGGGACAAAAATCTAGATCTGGAGTTGCAATAAAAAGTTTTGAAGGTGGTCAAATGCCTTTATACAGAAGACTGCCAAAACGAGGATTTAAAAGTTTTGGAAATAAAGAAAAAAAACTATATGCAATAGTTAATTTATCAAAATTAGAAGAAAATTTAAAAAATAATAAAATTTCATCTAAAGGAAAGTTAGATTTATCTGTACTTCAAAAATCTGATCTTGTTAATAAAAAATATAAAAAATTAAAAGTTTTAGGATCTGGTGATATAAACACTAAATTTGACATAGAAGTAAATGCTATCTCTGAATCTGCAAAGAAAAAAATAGAAAAAATAGGTGGCAAAGTTACAATGTTAAAATAAACTTGTAGTTTAATAAAAAAATGGACAATACTAATAATTCTGGTTTTTTTTCAAAGAGTAACGACCTTAGAAATAGAATATTGTTTACTATTCTAATTTTATCTATTTATAGACTAGGAACTTATATTCCTTTACCGGGAATTGATTCACAATCTTTACAAATGATGATGGATTCAAATCAAAAAGGCTTATTAGGAATGTTTAATGTTTTTTCTGGTGGAGCGATAAGTAGAATGGCAATATTTGCTTTAGGAATAATGCCTTACATTTCATCAGCAATTATAGTTCAACTTTTAACCGGCACTTCAGAATATTTTAAAAGTCTAAAGAATCAAGGCGAAATTGGTAGAAAAAAAATAACACAATTTACAAGATATGGAACAGTATTATTAGCTGCTGTTCAAGGTTATGGTGTTGCAGTAGGCTTAGAAAGTTCATCCAATGTTGTTTTTGATCCTGGAACTTTTTTTAGATTGACCACTGTAATTACATTAGTAGCAGGAACCATGTTTTTAATGTGGTTAGGTGAACAAATTACACAAAGAGGTATTGGTAACGGAATATCTCTGATTATTTTTTCAGGAATAGTTGCAGAAATACCTCGTGCTTTAGCAACAACTTTTGAGCTAGGAAGAACTGGCGCATTGTCAGCAACAGCGATTTTATCGATATTTGCATTGCTGTTATTTATTATTGCTTTTATCGTATTTATTGAAAGAGCTGTGAGAAAGATATTAATAAATTACCCAAAAAGACAAATGGGAAGTAAAATTTATGGTGGTCAATCATCTCATTTACCATTAAAAATCAATACAGCAGGTGTAATACCAGCAATATTTGCTTCAGCTTTACTATTGTTACCAGTTACTTTTTCAAATTTTGGAATGACGGAAGTTGGTTTCTTTCAAAATTTGTCATCTTTATTTTCTCAAGGACAACCTTTATATATGTTGCTTTATGCTTCAGGAATTATATTCTTTTCTTTTTTCTACACATCAATAGTTTTTAATCCAAATGAAACAGCAGAAAATTTAAGAAAACAAGGTGGTTACGTACCGGGCATAAGACCAGGCGAGAGAACAGCAGCATACATAGAGGATATATTAACTAAATTAACAACATTAGGAGCTTTATATCTTACTTTTATTTGTTTAACGCCAGAGTTTTTAATTTCTAAATATCCAATCCCATTTTATTTGGGTGGAACTTCAGTTTTAATTGTTGTTGTGGTAGCTATGGATACTGTTTCGCAAATACAAACAAGAATGATGAGTCAACAATACGAGTCATTAATTAAAAAAACGAAATTTGGAAGATAAAAAGTGGCAAATGTTGTTTTATTTGGACCTCCTGGAGCTGGTAAGGGAACTCAGTCAGATAAATTAGTTAAAAAATTTAATTTATTAAAAATATCTGCTGGAGACTTATTAAGAGGAGAAATTAAGAAAAAATCAAAACTAGGACTTGAAATTAAGAAAGTAATAGATAAGGGATCATTTGTAGAGGATAGTTTAATAGGCAAATTAATTGAAGAAATTATTTCTAATCAAAAAAATTCAAATTCTATTTTATTTGATGGATATCCTAGAAGCATGTCGCAGGCTAAAAACTTAGATTTGTTACTTAACAAACACAATCAAAAAATCTCATGTGTTCTGAGTTTAAGAGTTAATTCTGATGTAATAATTAAACGTATATTAGGGAGACAAACATGCTCTAATTGTGGTTTAATTTTTAATGTTTTTTTTAGTCCTGCTAGCAAAGAGAATCATCCCTGTGACCCTAAGTTTTTAGAAAGAAGATCTGATGATAATGAGGAAACAATAACTAAAAGAATTCAAACTTATCATGAAGTAACCTTACCTATCTCAGAATATTACAGAAAACGTAAAATATTACATGAAATTGATGGAATGAGGGAGATTCCAATAATTTATAAGGAAATATGTGAAATTATGCATACTTTAGAGACTTGACTTTATACTATGCATTTATATAAATAGCGACTTTAGAATATTAGCTTCAATAAATTTATGGCTCGAATAGCTGGTGTAAACATTCCTCAAAATAAAATTGTGCATGTAGCTTTACAATATATACATGGTATCGGCGAAAGATTTTCAAGCAATATTTGTCAAAAACTGAACATTTCAAAAAATAAAAGAGTTAATTCATTAACTGATGAAGAGGTTTTAAAGATAAGAGAATTTATTGATGCAAATTATAAAGTTGAAGGAGATTTAAGAAGGGAAGTTTCTTTAAATATTAAACGCTTAGTGGATCTTGCTACATACAGAGGTTCACGACATAAAAAAAAATTACCAGTTAGAGGGCAAAGAACACACTGTAATGCTAGAACAAGAAAAGGTAAAGCAATTGCAATTGCTGGTAAAAAACTTACACCACTTAAAAAATAATTTATGGCTGATAAAGATAAAAAAGGTAATAAAGTATCTGCAAAAGATGAAAAAGTTCAAGCACCAGTAATTAAAAAAAAAGTAAAAAAGAAAATTAAAAAAAATATTACTTCTGGTATTGCTTCTGTATACGCAACATTTAATAATACAATAGTTTCAATATCTGACGATAGTGGCAATGTAATAGCTTGGTCATCAGCTGGATCAAAAGGATTTAAAGGTTCAAGAAAATCAACTCCTTACGCAGCTCAAATCGCAGCTGATCATGCCGCTGGAAAAGCACAAGAACATGGATTGAAAACATTAATAGTAAAAGTAAAAGGTCCTGGAGCTGGAAGAGAAACAGCTTTAAGAGCTCTTCAAGCAAGAGGTTTTAAAATACTTTCTATTATAGACACAACACCAATTCCGCACAATGGATCGCGACCACCAAAAAAAAGAAGGGTATAAAAATATGGAAAATGCATTAATTGATAAAAATTGGAAATCACTAATTAAACCTAGTAAATTAAATTTTAAAACTAGTGATGATAAATCTTCAACAACAGTTACAGCAGAACCTTTGGAGAAAGGTTATGGTCTAACTATTGGAAACTCGTTAAGAAGAATTTTACTTTCGTCTATACAAGGTTCAGCAATTACCGCTATTCAAATAGATGGAGTTCTTCATGAATTTTCTTCTATAAAAGGTGTAAGAGAAGATGTAACAGATATAGTTTTAAATCTAAAATCTTTGTCATTAAAAGTCATGTCAGATGGACCAAAAAAATTAATTTTAGATGTAAAAGGTCCCGGAGTAATTAAAGCAAAAGATATACAGGAGAACACTGAGGTAAAAATTTTAAACCCTGATCTTGTAATATGTCACTTAGATGAAAATACAAAATTTTATATGGAGTTAACAGCTAATACTGGAAAAGGATATAGACCTGCAGATTTAAATAAAAATGATGATTCTCCTTTAGGATTAATTGCGATTGATTCACTTTTTAGCCCAGTAAAAAAAGTTTCTTATTCAGTTGAAAATGCAAGAGAGGGCGGATCTTTAGATTATGATAAATTAATTTTAGATATAGAAACAGATGGGTCAATTTCGGCTGAAGATGCAGTAGCTTTTGCAGCTAGAATTTTTCAAGATCAACTTTCATTGTTTATTAATTTTGATGAACCTCAAGAAATTGAACAAAAAACGGCAGTTAAAGAACCTGAATTTAACAAAAATTTACTTAAAAAAGTTGATGAACTAGAATTATCAGTAAGATCTATGAATTGCTTAAAAAATGATAATATAATTTATATTGGTGATTTAGTTCAAAAAACAGAACCAGAAATGCTAAGAACACCAAACTTCGGAAGAAAATCTCTAAATGAAATCAAGGAAGTATTAAGCTCTATGTCTCTTTATTTGGGAATGGAAATTCCAAATTGGCCACCTGACGATATAGCTGAATTATCAAAAAGCCTTGAAGAAAATGTTTAATTTATGAGACACAAACTTGCTTATAGAAAATTAAATAAAACTACGGAACATAGAAAAGCATTGTTTGGTAACATGCTTAATTCACTTATTAAATATGAGCAAATTACTACAACTTTACCAAAAGCTAAAGAATTAAAACCAAAGATTGATAAAATGATTACGCTTGGTAAAAAAAATAGCCTTCAATCTAAAAAAAATCTTTTCTCAAAACTTCAAAATAAAAATTCAGTAGATAAGTTAATTAAAACTTTATCCCAAAGATACCAAAAAAGAAATGGTGGATACTGCAGAATAATTAAAGCTGGTTTTAGATATGGAGATGACGCTCCTTTAGCTATTATTGAACTAGTAGATAGAGATACAGAAGCTAAAAAAGTTGATATTCCTAAAAAAGCTGAAGCAAAAGAAGCAAAAGATAAAATTAACGAAACAAAAGAGCCAAAAACGAAAGAAATTAGTAAAAAAGCTAAGGCAAAAAAATAAATTATTTTTTACAAATAAAGAATGTGTTACTTTTAAAATAGTAATATTCACGCAATTTAATGGACAAAAATTTTTCTATCTCAAAAGATTTTGTTAATACACGTTTAGATAGATGGTTTAAAAAAAACGTAATTTATGTTCCTCAATCATTAATAGAAAAGAATATAAGAAAAGGAAATATTAGAGTTAATAATGAAAAAAAGAAAAGTTCCTATAAACTGCAACAAAATGATTTAGTAAATATAAAAAATATTCATTTTAAAGCGGACAAGCATAAAGAAAAGAAGATTAAATATATACCAACAAAAAAAGAACTTACATATTCATCAAGTTTATTTATTGAGAACAACGAAAATTTTTCTGTTATAAACAAACCCAACGGTATTCCTGTTCAAGGAGGAACAAAATCTAAGAGAAATATTCTAGATATATTAAGTAAAACAAAAGAGTTCGAAAATTCACCTCCTTATCCTGTTCACAGGATAGACAAAGAAACTACAGGTGTTTTAATTATTGCTAAAAATAGAAAATATGCACAATTACTTACATCATTATTTAGAATAAGAAAGATACACAAAACTTACTTAGGTATTGTTTTGGGTGAGCCGAAAGAAAAAAAGGGAACTTTGATAGATTATTTGTTTCATTATGAAGATGATAAAAAAGTTAAAACAAAAGCAATAACTCATTTTCAAGTAGTAGATTCTAATGGAAAATATTCTTTATTAAAACTTAATCCTCTTACTGGAAGAAAGCACCAATTAAGAAAACAACTATTGAATATTGGAAATCCAATATTAGGGGATTCTAAATACAGATTAAATAAAAATACCTATAAAAAAGACGCTCACCTTATGTTACATGCGTATAAAATTAATTTTTCAATTAATAATATTAAATATAACTTTAAGGCAGATTTACCTAAAGATTTTCTAGAAATTCTTAATGAAAAATATTTAAAAAATTATTTTTAATTATTTCATCAATGTTATTATAGTTTTTAATTCCCATTTTTTTTAAACTAATAATTCCTTTTTCTTTAATACCACATGGAACTATTCCTTTATATATGGAAAGATCATTACATACATTTAATGAAAAACCATGATAAGCAATCCACCTTTTTACTTTCACTCCTATAGCTGCTATTTTTTTTGATTCATTATTTTTCTTGACCCATATACCAATATTTTTGGGGTCGTTATATGAATTTATATTATATTCTTTCAGTATATTTATAATGCAAAGCTCAACATTATTTATTAATTTTTTTATATCTTTTTTTCTTTTATTTAGATTTAGAACAAAATAAACTATTTTTTGACCTGGACTATGAATAGTATGTTTTCCACCACGATTTGTTTTGATTACTTTTAAATTTTTATCTAACAAATCATTATCTTTTGAGCTTGTGCCAGCAGTACATATTGTTTGATGTTCAAGAATCCATAGCAATTCATCTTTTTTACCTTCAAAAACATCAATTACCCTTTTTTCTAATATTTTCATGGAATCTATGTAATCAACTGGTTTTAGGCTATTTTTTACTTCCATATTCATTTTAAGTTTGTGGTTTTAAAAAAAATCAACTAAATAGTTTCAAATTAAAAGTAAGGTACAAAAATGAGTTTTACAAAACAACTATCTGATAAGATAGTTAATTTTTAGTTTAATATAGAATTCATTAACGTTTTTAATAAGAAAATCAAAGAAAATGATACTGAATTTTTGGACAAGACTCTGAAAGAAATGCATCCTGCCGATTCTGCTGATATTATTGAAAATCTTCTACCCGCTGATAGAGCAAAACTAATAGAACTTGAAGGATTTAGTTTAGATCCAGAAATATTTATTGAGCTGAATGAGTCCATACAATCTGAAGTTTTTATACTTTTATCTACAGAATCAGTAGCTAATATTTTAAAAAGATTGGAGTCCGATAATGCTTTAAAAATTATAGAAAATTTAGATGAAAAAAAGAAAAATAATGTATTAGAAAAGCTTCCACCAAAAGATAGATTTTTATTAGAAGAGGGTTTAAGTTATCCAGAAGATTCTGCTGCTCGTATTATGCAAAGAGAGTTTACCGCAATTCCAAGCAATTGGTCGGTAGGACAAACAATAGATTATTTAAGAGAAAGCAAAGATTTGCCAGAGGAGTTTCTTGAAATTTTTATTGTTGATAACAATTTTAAACCAATTGGCACCGTTCCATCGTCAAAAGTTTTAAGAACTCCAAGGGAATCAAAAATGAACTCTATTATGAACGAAACACAGGTATTAATTCCTGTCAAAATGGATAAAGAAGAAGTTGGTTATATATTTGAAAATTATAATTTAGTAGCTGCTGGTGTTGTTGATAAAAATAATAAACTAGTAGGCATGATTACTGGTGATGACGTTTTTACGGTTTTAAAAGAAGAAGCTGAGGAAGATGTTTTAAGATTAGCTGGAGTTGGAGATGAGGAAATTACTCATAGTATTTTTCAAAAAACCAAAAGAAGATTCAATTGGTTGTTATTAAATTTATTTACAGCACTTTTAGCAACATGGGTTATTAGCAAATTTGGAGCTACGATCGAACAAATGGTAGCCTTAGCATTTCTTATGCCAATCGTTGCTTCTATGGGTGGTAATGCAGGCATGCAAACATTAGCAGTTACTATTAGAGCTATTGCAACAAAACAACTTTCATCAGGAAATTTTGGAAAGATTGTTACAAAAGAATTTGTTATTGGAATCTTGAATGGAATTATTTTTGCAGTAATTACTGGAGCTATAGTTCAACTATGGTTTAAAGATTCAAACTTATCAATGTTGATAGCTATCTCAATGGTACTAAACATGATAGTAGCAGGTTTATTTGGTATTCTTGTTCCAGTCACTTTAAAAAAATTTAATATTGACCCAGCTATAGCATCAAGTGTTTTTGTTACTACCATTACTGACGTAATAGGATTTCTATCATTTTTAGGAATAGGGGCATATTATTTTTATAGTTAAATATTATCTATTAATCTTGTATTTCCTAAATAGTAAGAAACGAATAATTTAAATAACTTATTTTTTTTAAAAGGTCTGGTAGTTTTATTTATATCAACCACCTCTAAATAATCTATTTTATTTACTCCAATTTGATACAATTTGTTTTTTACAAATTTTATTGAAATATAGTTTTTAATAATTTTTTTTTTATTCAGATATAGAAATTTATAAATTTTAGAAGCTATAGAAAATTCACTTTTATTTAATAAAAGATTTCTAGATGAGTACGCGACACCATTTTTTTCTCTAATAGTTTTACAACCAATTACTTTCACGTTTTTATGGTTTTTATTAACAAAAGATTCTATTAGCCTAAGTTGTTGAAAATCTTTTTCACCAAAAAATATTTTATATGGATTTATTATTTTAATAAACCTATCTATAACATCAACAACAGCTTTGAAGTGCCCAGGTCTAGTTTTTCCACATAACATATTTTGAAATGAGTCAATTTTAATATTTTTGTTTCGTCCATTCGGGTATATTTGTTTAAAACTTGGTAAAAAGAGAATATCGACATTAGTTTTTTTTAATAGAGAAATATCTTTTTTTAAATTTCTTGGATACTTTTTATAATCATTTATTTGGTTAAATTGAGGTTTATTGACAAAAATAGACACTATAGTTTTATTACAATTTTGTGACGCTTTTTTAATTAACGATATATGCCCAGGATGAATAGCTCCCATGGTAGGCACAAATCCAATTTTTTTTTCTTTAATAACTATTTTTTTTAGCGTATTTTTGTTTGTAATTATTTTCATTTGTAAATCTTAAATATTATATGTAAAAGAAAGCAATGATTAAACAGGCTATTATTCCTTTAGCTGGTTTAGGAACAAGGTTATTACCTTTAACTAGTGTTATACCAAAAGAGTTATTACCAATAAATGGTAAACCTGGACTGGAATATATATTAGATGAATGCATTCAATCTGGGATTAAAGAATTTATATTTATTATATCAAAAAAAAAACTTTCAATAAAAGATTATTTTTACAAGGATGCATTTTATAGAAAGCTAATAAGAATTAAAAGAAAAGATAAAAGATTAAAACTAGAATACTCCAAAATAAAAAAATATAAAAAAATGATAAAGTTTGTTTATCAAAATTCACCAAAAGGTACTGGTCATGCAGTTTTACAATGTAAAAATCTGGTAAATTCTAAATATTTTTTAATGATCATGCCCGATGATTTGATTATCAAAAATAATTGTTCTAAGAATTTAATAAAAATTCATAAAAAATATAATGCATCCGTAATAGCTGCAAAAAAAGTTGATAAAAAAGATGTATCCAGATGGGGTATTTTTGATTTAAATAAAATTAATAAAAAAGAATTTCAAATAAAAGATGTTATTGAAAAACCTGATATAAAATCAGCCCCATCACGTTATGCTGTAATTGGTCGATATATTTTACCAAAAAAAATTTTTGCTATTTTAAAAAAACAAAAATCAGGAAAAAATGGAGAAATTCATATTACTGATGCTATTAGAAAATTAATATTAAAAAAAAATAAATTTATTGGCCATGTTTTTAATGGCAAATATTTAGACTGCGGCACAATGCAAGGTTATATTAATTCAGGAAAAGAAATAGAGAAATTGTAATTTATGAAATTATGTATGATAGGAACTGGTTATGTAGGTTTAGTAAGTGGAGCATGTTTTGCTGATCTTGGAAATACAGTTTGGTGTGTTGATAAGGATGTTAATAAGATTGAAAAATTAAATAATAATGAAATTCCTATATTTGAACCAGGTTTAGAAGAGCTTGTAATTAAAAACTCAAAGTTTGGCAGACTTAAGTTTACAACAAACTTAGGTTTAGCAGTAAAAAATTCAGATATCATTTTTATTTGCGTTGGAACTCCAATATCAAAAAAGAATAAATCTGCTGATCTTAGATATGTGTTTAATGCAGCATCT
>Ga0310344_10002717_pt1 | contig 13263 bp, 10 predicted proteins | sample HC15DNA20200_MG_FD_203801 | JGI IMG/M metagenome (GOLD analysis project Ga0310344, IMG submission 203801) | Marine microbial communities from station ALOHA, North Pacific Subtropical Gyre - HC15-DNA-20-200_MG | ecosystem: Environmental > Aquatic > Marine > Oceanic | place: Pacific Ocean: North... | reverse complement strand
AGGTTATGTACACGGAGTCCGCGTATTTTGATTGCAGCTTGTTTAGCCATAGCACACGAGCCTTGAGGCCGGATCAGGGAGCCATGCTCTCAACGATCGCGGAGCCTCTTGGTTGTAGGTGTCGTTGTATTATCTGCCAAATCAAGCATCGTAGTAGCCTCGTTCTCTGATGAGAAGATCAGCTGGAAGGTGTCGACCTTATCGCCTTAGCAAAATAGAGCGTCGTCAACCGTAATTCCGAATCCAGGACAGTCATTGAGTGTCACCTTGCCATTGTCGATTCGGGGAGTGTTGCCAAGCCAGTCAATCCAGGGCCGTCCAGATTCAGCTAGAGGGTCGGAATCGAGTGCTGCGATGGCGTGTAATCCCCACGGTTCGGCTCCTCGGTGAGGACATACACGAATTCCCGAAGCCGTTCCCATTCTGTAAATCTTGATTAATTCAGTCAAGCCGCCGCACCAACATACGTCGGGCTGCAGAATCGTATGAAGTCGCCGATTGACAAGATCGGAAAAGCCGGACGATGTGTATTCGTGTTCACCACCAGCGATAGGAATAACGCTTTCGCGGGATAGTTGTTCATATCCGTCCAGGTCATCGCAGGGGAGTGGCTCTTCGAGCCATAAAAGATTGAGTGGCTCAAACGACTCAATCATTTGAAGAGTGGTCGGAAGGTCCCAGCTCATAAATGCGTCAAACATCAAATCGCAGTCCGGGCCGATGGTGTTACGTACGGTTGTTACCTGATCGATCAGTTGTTTCTGGTCAAGCGTCTCAGCAAACGAATTGACATGAATTTTAAAGGATCGTTGTCCTTGCTGTAGGCGGGGTAGTACCTCTGGTGAAAAAAGTGTGGAATAGGTTGGAATGGGGTGATCCGTGGATCCACCCAAAAGTCTGGCAACAGGAAGTTCTGCCTTTTTCCCACGTAGGTCCCATAACGCCAGATCGATTCCACTGATTGCCATGATCGCCAGTCCTTTTCGCCCAAAAGGCAATGTTGTGCGGTACATGAGGTTCCAGAGGGATTCGATATTTTCCGCATTCTGTCCTACCAGGATGGGTTGAAGTACGCTTTCAATGATATGGATAGAAGCGAGTCCTCCTCCGCCTACACCATATCCAGTGAGTCCGGTGTCCGTATCAATGGCGACAAGAATTTGTCCCAGTGAACTTCGCCAGTCTGGCGGGCAGTCCGGTGCATCAGGTTGAATGGAGCGAATTCGCTTAATAAGCATGATGAGGGTATTGTTGGTTAAGGCTTTGGAGCGAATTAGGAGGAATGGATTCCGATGCTTTCGAGTCGTTACGGGGTAGATAAATAAAATAGTTACCGCCCGGTTCTGGCTTCATATGTGGACGGTAATATTCTAATAACACCTCCGGGAATTGTGGACCAAAATGTCGCTTGCTGAGGAGCTCGCTTCCGCGAGGAGTTGCCGGGTCAAACTTAAGTATTACCGCGCTGAACGTTTGTGATCGGATTCTGTTCCACAAATCTTCTGTTATTGCTGGATAAGCTTCACGGGTCAGTCGTAGCATGAACGGATCCATTATGAAAGGAGTCTGTTTTGCCATTACCGGTAGCAAAGGGTCTTGTGAGAGAACAAGATTACCATTCTGCTGGTGGTTTTGAATGAGTTGGACCAGTTCTTTGCGTACAGCATCCAGTTGGCGGTACGTTTCATGCAATTTACCTACTTGCATAGTGGTGGTGATGACGCCGGTCATGACTAAGACCAGGTAGAGCCATGGCTTGAGTACATTGCCGGGGATACTGGAGGCCAGTACCACAATCGCTATCAGATAAAGATCCAGAAAGTGATTGTAATCGGTTCCCGGTGAGGCAAAGATCATTCCGGTAGTGATCGCAGTTGCAATGAAACTGGCAACGGCGAGTGACGGCTTACGCCACAACTGAAACAGTATAATTAGTGCCAGGGCAACCAATACGGTCAAAAAGCAGACGACATCTCTCGTGGCCATTTTTTGGACCATCAGGACTGGGCCATAGATGAGATGGCCGATTTTTGCTCCACCGGTTGCGCAAGCTGAAAAAATCGTGAACACACGTGTTTCGCTGCCAAGATAGATAGTCAGGAGGACTATCATTATTTCTAGCGATATCCAGATAATTAACCGTGATGCGGCTTTCCCATTTCCCTTGCTCAGGAGCCAGTACGATGCTGCTAGGGGACCAAACAGGGTGGTAATTTTTGCGCTGAAGGCAAGTGTGAAGCAGAGCGAGGCTAAACAAAGGTAACGTTTAGATAGGACATCATTCAATCGGATGCAGTAATGTAAGCCCCAAAGAGTCATTGCTGCAGGAAGTAAATCACCCCGTATGGTTGTGATAGCCAGCTGGCTGCTTGAGGCAGCTAGTCCAAGGACCATGAAAATCCATAAATCTTGCCTTGGAACCGATAGTTCAAGTAGAACTAAAAGTAATCCGCTTAACATCAAAAACATTGCAAATAGGGTGAGGAGATAACCAGCGGCTAAAGGGGGTAAGCCCCATTTGATGAGAATCGCATGAAGCGTAAAGTGAAGCGGGAAAAAACGAGTTCCTCCATATCCGACATCACTCATCAGGGGGCGATAAAAAGTTCCTTCTACAAGGTCTGTTGCAAGGGTTAGCCAGACTCCAGACACATGGTTCAGACGGCTTGATCCGGAAAAAGCTATACAGATCGAAAATACAGTTGTCATCAGAATCAGGATACACCCGATCCCCAGTAGGTACCTGACAGCAGGTGCCTGCCTGTCTCCGTTCAAGTGAAACCAAGAGGAGAAAAATCGCACTGGAGATGTGACCGTTTTCTAGCGAGTTACTGAAAGGGACTCAGCCGATCGCTTTTCAAGAGCCGATCGAATAGGCAATGAGAAGGAATGGATGGCAAGGTCGTCAAAGAAAACATCCCCCAGACCCGTTAACCCGAGTTCCAGTTTGAGTTTTCCGTCTTCCGGTGCATTCCAGTATATTTTGAATGGTTTCCATCCATCAGTTGATTGCCATTTGAGAGAATGGGCGTAAGGGGAACTGGCGTTTGAGAGTGTTACTCCATCCACGCTAGCCTTCAGGGGAATTGGAATTCGAATCCATCCTGTAATTTGAAGCATTTCGTTTTTGGGTACGGTAATCGAATGTGTGGTGACTTTCACCAGGGTAGACGGGTGAGATAACAGAGGGGAGGAGGTTTCTTTAGGTTGAGCGGAAAGTCTTAGACTGAAACGGCCATCATGAGGTTCCATAGTTGAGACTTCCGCTTCGATTTCAAACTGATTGTCGGGATATTTGATTTGTCGCCAACCTTGTCCAGTCACCTGAAAAAAGTTCTCGAAAGTTCCGGCTTCCAGCAAATTGTGGCTAAAGCGAGAAGTATGTAGATCCTGCTGGAACTGGAAATGCAGGGGAAGCGTTGTGTAACAAAGCGTAAAAGGGCTTTCTGCCGGATGAGTCAGTGTTGATATTGCCTGGTTCCATTGTGCGTGTTGGAGTAGACGCAAACTTCGCATGCTCAGGGAAGACTGGTGCTGGGAGTCCTGAAACTGATATTTTCCTAATGCACGTGCACTTTGCTGAAGCCACTGGTCAGCTAACTGTAACCATCGGTTACTGCTGTTCAGGGCATGGCCTTTGTTGAGCAATTGATTCTGAACGGTTCGTACTCTTTGCAATTTGGCAGATGCAAGATCGTGGTGTAAGTGGGCTGCTTGGTGAGAGGAGTTATTAATTCGGGAACGCAAAGATGACAGAACTTGACGATCACTCGTTAACAAAATGAGTGATGTCAGGCCAAATTCCTCAATCTCAATTTTGGTACCTCCAGAAATCCGCTGGGGACGTAAGGAACGCAGACCACTGGTCTGTATTTCCCATGCATGTGAAGTGTTCGGTGCACCGGGGATCACAATGGACACGTTGTTTGCCGCATGCTGTGAGGGAACGAAATGGGAGGTGTTGCTGTACCAGACAGGTATGACGAGCAGGCCGTATTTGCCGCGGAACATAGCAGCTTTTATGTCCGGTGGATCTGCGGTTACGGTTCCAATGTAAGTGCTGTCAGCTAAAAGGGGTTGAATAAGCTGAAGTTCCATGTTCAATAATGCCACAGCACGTAATCGTTCTTTGTTGTGCAAGAGCTTGTTACTAATCAGAGGATGAATTGAATCGAAACCCAGGTTTTGATATCCGGCAGAGAGTGCCGTGTACGCCATCAGTCGGATTTGTTCGGGTTCGACAACCGCCTGTGGAAAAGCTTCGACCGTAACCGTGGAATTGGTTTGAATAGCGATTGTTCCGCTGGTTGTGTGCGGTAATTCAGTCTGTATCCATGTCCAGAGTTGTTTGCCGGGGCGGGTTAGCTGTGCGTGGTTTTTCAGCCAGCGATGATATTCCAAAAGACTTAAGCTTCCAAACATCGGTTTGCGGTGCATTCCTACCAGGTCTAGCTCTGAAGAATAACGTCCCGGTGAATCATAAATGTCAGCAAGTACCGGGCGATTAAAAGGATCATTGTTTCGTAGGTGGCTTATCTGGTTTTGAATGTTCTTGAAATGGTTTTCTTGTAACTGAAAACCTAAATTCCACAGCAAAACGGACTGATAAGGATTCCCTGGTTGAGTCAATGGATGACTTTGAAGGTCTGATTGTTTACTTGGATACTGAGGGGGAGGAGTGCTAACCGCTAAGCGGAGTCCTTCTGCTTGCTGTAAGAGAGAGGGATTAAATTGGTCAAACATGACAGTATTAAAACCCGCGGCCTTTAAATGGGTGAGCGTTTCTCCTCTGTAGCGTGCCATACGCAGTTGAAAAGGGTGGCCGTCGATAAGTATTTGGTGGTGGTTGCGTTCAATTCGCTGTGAAAGAGGAGGTTCCTTTGTTGACGCTTCTTGAATTCCTGGCAGGGAGGTAATACCCGTATTTACAAGAGGCGTAAGCTGTAGATCATCGATACGGACTTCTGTGAAAGATTCTCCGACGTGTAAATTGAGAAGGATGGATTCCAGATACGCTCCGCGCAAACTGATATCTCGGCGCAGCCGTGCACGTGCGACGTTCAATGGTTGCCGTAAGCGTGTAAGGAATTTTTCAATGACAAGCTGTTCCCACCGATTGGCACTCTGAGCACGGTCTCCGTCGAGAACCAGTTTCAGTGGTTGTCCGGTGTCCGGGTCTTTAATTCCTGGAATAACAATTCGGGCAGATAGCTGTATTCCCGGATGAGTAGTCTTAATCCAGAGAGAGATCCGGAGTTCTTCAAGGACACGTGCCTGGTTTACTGGATGTCGATAGACAAGCAGCTGTCCTTTTCCGGTTCGCAGGTGCAGCCGTTCTCCACGTTTACCTGTGTGAGCAGCGTCCCGGCTACGATCATGTTGGAGTAGCTGGTAGGAAGCATCTGACTTTTCGAAGGTCCAGCTGGTTTTGATTTTCTCAAAGTCTTCATGATAGACACGTTGGGCCAAGGCTAACGTGGGAGGTGCCAACAGCAGGAGAATCGCCGACGACCAGACCGATTGACGAACAATCGTGGACATTGTTAGCGTTGGTCCTCTCTTCCTTGCGAGGTTCAATTGCTAATAGGTGGAGATCTTCAGGTTCGGCGTATCACAACTCTGTATGGGTTCGTAGACAGCACGCTGGACACGGTTGCCGAATGAAGGCAGGAAACCACTTCCATCGGTTAATCAAATAAGAGCGGTATAGTAGCGTAGTTTGTGTTGTGCGTGAAGGCTTTGTGGTGTTTTCAGACATCATCCTGGCAAATAAGGGTTTCCCTGCATTGCGCATAAGTATTGTTCTGGAAGTAACTTGTGATAAATGTGTCCAGCCTTTATGGAATTGGCATGAAACATGTTCTTTAACGATTTCGTTTTGGAAAGTAACAGAAAAGAAAAGAACATGAAACAGCCTCGATTTTTTTCATATGAAACAGAACCGCTACCTCGAGAAGTGTTGTATCTACAGCGCGAGATTACGAAACTGTCGACAGACGATCGAAATCGCCTGGAGCCACTTTGCGAAGAAGTCGTAGAGATGTTTAGGAGACGCAGACGTGTAATGGAGATGGCCCATGAAGCGCTTGCACAGTTGCGACTGGAGGTGCGATTTCTAAATTTCGATCTGGAAGCGACACGTGACGAGAAGCAGATTCTGAGAGAGCAGCTGGACGATATGTCACCCAGTTAACTAAAGAGTTCGGGTAGAGTTTCTAGGCCCCGATGTGCGCTTGGCGTGGATTAATCGTCCGTAAAGCTTTTCATATTTGTCGACAACACTCGGGATGGATCTTTCTTGGACAATCCACTCTCTGGCAGCAGTTCCTGTTTGATTTATGCGATCTGGGTTATCGAGAAGCGTACGAATCATCTGTGTCCACAAGTCCGCTTGATCCGTAGGCAGCAGGAATCCTCGAACACCGTTTTCAATCAAGTCTACATTCCCGCCAATATTCGACACTAGGCATGTTAAGCCGGTCGCCATGGCTTCCAGCAATGCATTAGGACTTCCTTCTGCACGACTTGGCAATACAAAAAGATCTGCTGCACGAAGGTACTCTTCCGGATTTTTTACGGCTCCAAGAAAGATAACCGAATCGTGAATTTCCATATCGCGGCACTGCTTACGTAGGGTTTCTTTCAACGGTCCGTCACCGATGATTATCAGGTGGGGCTGGTTTTGTTTAGATGACGAAGTGGCCATTGGATGATCGGTGGCACGCGAAGAAATTATGGTTTTCCAGGCTCGGAGAAGCATTTCAAGATTTTTCTGAGGATGCAGCCTTCCTAGGAACATCACTCGTTTCCCAGTGGGCAGATGATTTTCAACACGTGATTCACCCGGGTTAAATCGATCAATATCCACACCGCTGTTTGTTAAGGATATGGTTTCATCGGCAATTCCATTTTTCCGAAGCTCATCAGCAATTTGTTGTGAGATGGCTGCGAAATGATCATTGCGATGGATCAGTTTTCTTAGAAATGTGCGCCCGCGAGTGCGATTGAGCACTTCCATTTCGCCGTCCCAACCACCAGAAGCTGGCTGCACAAGTGAGGGGCAATTGAGAAAGGACTTAATTAATCCCGTAGCGCTTGCTTCCCAGAGACCTTGGTGAGTGTGAATGAGATCAAACTGCTTGCGTGATTTTAACAGGGAACGTGCGCTTTGGAGTAAAAAAGAAGTACCAAAAAGGGGGCCCATAGAAATCGGATTAAGATGACGGTGGATATGTAATCCGTCACGTTTCTCTTCACGTGGATAACCGTTTATTTGACGTGTAAGTACATGAACGGTATGTCCCCGTCTCGCGAATTCGACTCCCTGTTGGTAGGCTTGGTTTTCTGCACCGCTTGCATTTGGCCAGAAGTGGCTGAGAAACAGGCACAGGCAAAGAGGCCTCTGGTCATTCGTATTGTGGGATTGGCAAGTGTGCTCCATTACTATTGTAGTATCGGATTAACAGTCCCCAGTAATCAAGCACGCATTTTCAGGAAACTGATAATTGGTGTGATAATCGTGATAGTAACGGGAGATCGGTGAAGTTTCATAATGATTTCAGAAGCATCGTTTTCAATAAACAACAGGCGGGATAGAGGTATGCTAACTACGGTTATTGAAGCACGGCGTTACGAGACAGGGGAACCCGTAAGAATTACCATTCAAACGGGCAGGATTAACCGTATTGTGCCACTAGAGATCAACGATACAGCACAGCGGGTGTTGCCATGGGTGGCTCCTGGATTTTTAGACATTCAGATCAATGGCTATAACGGTTGTTGGTTTTGTGATTCATCCTTGACAGTGGAAAAGGTGGCCCAGACCCTGAAGGCCATGTTTCCTTTCGGTGTCAATCAGGTCTGCCCCACCCTGACCACACACAGCTTTGAGTTTCTGGCAGCTGGAGTTACGGCAATCAGGAGAGCATGTGATTCTGAAAGATGGATTGAAGACATGGTGGCGTGTATCCATCTGGAAGGCCCCCATATTTCCCCGCAGGATGGCCCTCGAGGTGCCCATCCTCAAAAACATGTTCGCTCGCCCGATTGGGAAGAGTTTTGTCGTTTACAGGAGCTGGCAGGAGGACGAATCGGCCTGGTAACACTGGCCCCGGAATTACCAGGGGCCTTGGATTTCATTCGGCAACTTGTCGATTCTGGAATTAAAGTTGCGATAGGCCATACAGCTGCTAGTCCAGAAGTCATATCAGCAGGTGTGGAGTCCGGGGCGACACTCAGTACTCATCTGGGCAACGGAGCCCATGGGATACTGCCCCGTCATCCCAACTATATATGGGAACAGTTAGCACAGGATAATCTGTGGGCAAGTATCATTTGCGATGGTCACCACCTTTCACCCAGTGTGGTTCAGACCATGGTTCGTGCAAAAAAACCCGAGCGGATAATTCTTGTCAGTGATGCTGTCGCACTGGCCGGTCTTCCTCCTGGAAAGTATGAAAGTGGAGGAGTCCGCGTAGAGTTGACGGAGGATGGCCGTACGGTACTGGCTGATCACCCGGAATTACTAGCTGGTGCTACTTGCATGCTTGACCGGTGCGTGACGAATGCCTGTGAGTTTGCGGGGGTTGGTTTCAGTCAGGCTGTGCAGATGGCGACACGTCATCCACGGCAATTTCTGGGATTGAAAGAAAGAGACTATCTTGAAGAGGGTTCCTCTGCAAATTTCATCGTTTTTTCCCGTGATGTGAGTGATCAAACTACGCAGATAATTTCATCAAGTAACGAACAAAACCCGAGTCTGAAAATGCAGGCTGTTTTTCTGGAAGGCACGCTGCAGTGGCAGCGATCCGAAGGGATGTTTGCCACAAGTTAGTATTAGGCATTTTGTCTCTTGAAATACAGACGGGAAACAGTTCCACAAGGTGAATGGAAATGATGTTTTACGGGTGGTTCCTTTCGATTGACAGGTTTGAGGAGTCATTCTAGATTGTAGAATATAACTACAGGTTGACAGCTGATTTTTCCGTGAGCCAAAAGCATGGCCGTGATTGCTGAGATGATTCCACTGGATGGTGGCCCGCATTATCCAATCGGTCAGACACTCACCGTTGTTGGGCGTAGTGAAAAATGCGATATTCATATCGCACACTCGAGCGTTTCAAGCCGCCATTGTGTATGTACTGGCAGTGAAGGATTTCTTGCAGTTCGAGATCTTATCAGTACCAATGGCACACGGGTAAACGGTCAGAAGGTGACCAGTGCGGTTCTGTTTTCTGGTGATCGGTTAACGATTGGGAATCAGGAGTTCCGTATTCATGTTCTATCAACTTAGTGCTCTGATTGCCGATGCGTTTCTTTTTGAGACAAGATAAAATCTGCATGGGAAAGAGGATTGGATATGGTCTCGGTTGACAGCGTCGGGGTGGCGCGCAACAATCACGATCATGCTAAACCGTCCGGGTCATCTTCATGTTGATGGTTGAGGCAGTACGGATACTAGGGTGAAAGGTTGGATTTTTTCCCTGAGTGCTGTCCACCTTGATAGAGGGGAGAGGAATCGCTCTATGCCAAAGATGCTTACAATTGAACCAGAAAAATGCACGGGATGCATGCAGTGTGAACTGGCTTGCTCATTCGTCCAGACGGGTATGTTTCAACCCGCCTCGTCACTCATTCGTGTGCATGTTTTTGATGAAGAAGCACAATACGCGCCCTACACCTGCTTTCAGTGTAAGGAAGCTTGGTGTATGACAGCGTGTCCGGTCAATGCGATCGCAGTGAACGCTCAGACTGGTGCCAAGGAAGTTCTGTCAGACACCTGTGTGGGCTGTAGTCTTTGTACCATCGCGTGCCCATTTGGAACGGTTTTTCTGGATCCATCCTCAAACAAGGCATCGAAATGCGACCTTTGCAGCGGAGATCCAGCTTGTGCGATTGCATGTCCAACGGACTGTATTTCCTTCAAAGAAACGGATGGCGAAAGTGACGGGAGCTGGATGAGCGGTCTGGGTGAGGACGTAAGTGTTGCACATGAAAATGCGTTTGGCTCGGGGGCTGAGTAGGGCAAATGGTTATGATGGCCGGCTCAAGACTAACAGTCGAAGCGTTTTATCAAAGACGGGACGAGTGGCCTGAAGGAGGTCGCTGGTGTGAACTGGTTGATGGTGAGGTTTTCGAATTATCACCTCCGGATGTGATGCACAGCGGGGTTGTTCTAAATCTGGCCAGCAAACTGGGGATCTATGCTCAAGAAACTCAAAACGGCTATGCTTGTTTCGACATCGGATTTGTTGTCGCTCGATGTCCCGATACGGTGCGAATGATCAATATTGCATATTTTACGGCGGGATCTCGATTTGGTCTATTTGATGTCGGTTACAGCGAACAGCCACCTGTGTTGGCGGTGGAACTAGCTTCTTCACGGGATCGGCAGGAGACAATGTCACAACGAGTGGACGAGTTCTTAAGAGGTGGAGTACCGTTGGTTTGGGTATTAGATACGGTAGATCGTTGTGTGGAAATAAACCGAAAAGATACGGTGCTGCAAAAATGCAGTGCAGGTGATATTTTGGGTGGCGATGATATCCTGCCTGATTTTGAATGCGAGGTAGGACCTTTGTTTGATGTGCCGCAATGGTAATGTGTCTTTTCAAACTAAGGGAAATTAGATTAGGAAACGGCGGGGCGTTCTGTGTTGAATACACCGCCAGGAACACGATTCTTGTAACGGACAGGTTAGACTGATGGCAAAGAAGCACGTGGTAATTGGGGGCGGTCCAGCGGGAATGCATGCCATTGAAACAATCCGCAAGTACGAAACGGCCGCTGATTCAGAAATCCATCTGGTCAGCTCGGAGACTCCGTACAGCCGAATGGTTATTCCTTACTGGATGGCAGGCCAGATTTCGGAGGACCATGTATTGACTTCAAGTGAGTCCTATTACAAGCAGGATGGCGTGACGGCTCACATTGGTCAACGGGTTGTAGAGGTTAATACATCCGCTAACTCGGTAAAGTTGGAAGGTGGGAGCAACCTTGATTATGACAATTTGTTGATCTGTACGGGATCTGGTGCCATAAAACCACCCATCGAGGGTGTCGACCTTCCCGGTGTACACAATTTGTGGACTATGGAAGATGCACAGGCGGTTTTGAATAGGACAACCCAGTCCAGTAAGGTGTTGTTTATTGGAGCTGGATTCATTGGTTTTATCGTGCTTAACGCGCTTTACAAACGGGGCAACCAGTTAGCGGTTGTGGAAGCAGAATCGCACGTTCTTCCACGCATGCTCGATGCCGATGCCGCAGGTCTGGTTGAAAAATGGTTGCAAGGTTTGGGTATCGAAACCTACACGAGTACGCGAGTTCAGCAGATCCAGCAAAATGGTGATCAGTTAAAGGCGGTTTTTGAAGACGGTCATTCAGTGGAGGCGGATTGCGTTGTTGTTGCAACGGGCATCCGTCCTCATATTGATTTTCTGGAGAATTCCGGAATAGAGACAGACCAGGCGATCTTGGTAGACGATCACTTGAGGACCAATGTTAGCAACGTCTATGCTGCAGGAGATTGTGCACAAGGACCGGACCTTTCTTCCGGAAACCAGGAAGTCCATGCTATTCAACCCACTGCAATTGACCATGGACGTGTTGCAGGGGCCAATATGGCTGGTCAGGATGTGAACTATCGCGGATCTTTGTTGATGAACGTGTTGGATGTGTGCGGTCTTCAGTGTGCGAGTTTTGGTCAATGGAATGCAGGCGAAGACGCGGAAACATTTCAGGTCGTTAACGAGGCGAGACCGGTCTATCGCAAAATGATATGGGAGGAAGATCGGTTAGTTGGAACGATCCTGTTGGGCCAGACCAACGATGTTTCCAGTCTTAACGATATGGGAATGCTGAAGGGATTTCTTCAGACGGGGACCCCTTTTGGTATTTGGAAAGATCACATACGTAAGAACATTCTGGATATCCGTCGTCCCTACATTGCTTGTAAAGTTGCTGAGCAGCTACTTAACCAGACCATCCTTCCTGAACCGACTGAAGATCTTGGGTATCGTCACAACGATGAACAGCCAAAGAACGACCCGGGACCTCATCACAGTGTGTTTGTGAACACCATTGCAGGAACTCCGAAAGATATCGAGCCAACTTCGAATGACGGGTGAGAGCATTGGTTTGACCCGTCGAATGTGATTCCTGGGTAGACATCATTTATTATGTATGAGGGATGAATTTCACAGGATTCGAACGGTCCGTTCACTGACGGAACCGTATATCAAGTTGGTGTGGCGCCATGCTGTCTGAAAAGTTCCAGGAACAGGGACCGAATCTGTATCCGGTGATGGCTATATTTGCGAAGAAATACGGTGGCCGCTGACTCGATAACAGACTTGTTTGTGACATCTTCTGTTTGAGGGTTCGGTTGCTTTTCCAGGTCCGTCTGTCTTTCCATTGTGTTGTGCGGTGCGCCTGTGGCATCGTTGTTTGTCGGGTATCCCAGTTGCTTCGCAAGTTGTTCTAGCGAGTCCTCGTCCTCAGGAAGATCGTTTTGGACAATATTGTGTTGCATGCGCAGTCGAGCTTCAACCGTTCTCAGAAATCGATATCCCTGTTCCAGATGTTGAACCTGTTCCAAGGTGAGGTGCTTTTGGTGTCCCAGTACATTCAGGATTTCAAGAGTGTTAGATACACGTAATTTTTGAGATAAGTGTCCGTATTTAAGTTGGAGCATTTGGACGATGAATTCAACATCCACAAGACCTCCTTTTCCCCGTTTGATGTTGCGGTCGGAACGACTTTCTTCTAATCGCTTGCGCATGGTATAGATTTCATCTGTAAGTTCATCATTCCATGGGGCTGCATAACAGATGTCGAAAAGGGACTTCTCAACTTTTTTTTGAAAAGCGTTGTCGCCATAGATACATCTTGCTTTAGTCAGCGCTTGACGTTCCCACAGTTCACCGTTCCTCTGGTGGTAATTTTGAAATTCATTTAAAGGAACACAGACACTTCCGGATTGTCCAGTCGGTCGTAATCGAAGGTCGATTTCATATAACTTCCCGTATATAGACAATTGGCTGCAGCTGCGGGTGATGCGTTGTGCCAGTTCACTGAAAAAGTGAAAGTTGGTAGTACTGGAGTCACGAGGGTGTTTCGGATGTGTCGTGCCGTCAGAATCGTAAAGGAAAATAACATCGAGGTCACTGTGATAAGTTAGTTCCCGCCCGCCGAATTTTCCGAGTACCAGCAGGCACCATGGACATTGTCGTAGACTGCAAGACTCATCGGAGACCGTTGGGT
>Ga0310344_10002716_pt1 | contig 13269 bp, 26 predicted proteins | sample HC15DNA20200_MG_FD_203801 | JGI IMG/M metagenome (GOLD analysis project Ga0310344, IMG submission 203801) | Marine microbial communities from station ALOHA, North Pacific Subtropical Gyre - HC15-DNA-20-200_MG | ecosystem: Environmental > Aquatic > Marine > Oceanic | place: Pacific Ocean: North... | reverse complement strand
AGATTGTAGGTATCTTTTCATTATCTTTTACTGTGTTAAAGTGATCAAACTGACCTTCTATTTCATTCTTGTTTACTCCGTTATCGGTAATGTTTTGTTCGTTTTCTCTTCCATCTCCTTTTCTAGTTGTTGCATATTTCTGTAAAGTAAAATAGATTTTACTCCGAACATCTTCAGGTAATTTTGAAAAGGAATATTCTGCATACTCTGTATCTAACATGGCATCTTTCAAAAGTCTAAGTCTTTCAGCTTCCCACATACCTTCCCAATTTGCTTTTGCTTCATTATAATCTGCGTGTTTTCTAGGAGGTGGTAAAGAAAAGTTTTGATCTTCAATCATAATGTTTCTCTGGTCTAAGTATTGTGGAACTAATTGTTCGAATAAAGTATTCTGTTTTCCACCATGCTTTACATTCTTATGAATTTCTAACTCATCAGGATCATCAAAATATTTAAGACACTCTGGACATTGATTAATTGATTCGTAAGACATTACAAATGTTTTTCTTGTTTCAAACAAATAATCTCTGTATTCTGGAGAAAGTTCATATAAATTTCTATCAATCCAATCTCTTAAATCTTGTTCTGAATTTATTTCATCAGTTTGTTCCATAACTTCATCTATTGAATCATAACTATGTATTCCAGCACTTTTATAGAATTTTCTTTCTTCTTTATCGAAATTCATCTTGAATCATACTCCACAGATTTTAATTCTTCTTCATAGTTTTTGTTTGGTGTTAATTCAAAAACTGCCATTCTACCAATCATAATTGGTTTTGATATTTTACTACATACATGATAATGTATTCTAGATTTATAATCGTCAATCATAACTGTCGTCTTCCTCTTTATTTTTTTCAATATTGTTAAAAAACAGGCAACTCTAAATCTACCATCTATGAATATTAGATCAGGATTCAAGTCTGGATTCTCATTCCAAACAGATAAAGGATAATTCTTGAATAGATGTTTTTTAGATTCAAATGTTTTCTTTGATGGATGTCCCCATGATACAGTTTTTCCTATATCCACATGATATAATTTTGGATTGTTTTTTCTTTCAGGATTATTTCTTATATCTTCCTCTAACTTATTCTTAAAATCTTTGTCAGATTCTACCGAATATGCTTTCAGGTTTGGAATACTGGATGCAAAATATGTTGAACCACCTGAACCATATTCTAAGTATTCATTACATGATTTTAATTTATTAAGAAAATATTCTGTTTCTTGTTTAGGCATATGTATTTTATACGGCATTCTTATTCAAACCTTATGTTAGAATTATTCTCTAATACTTTATAAGATTCATTTCCCTTTTGTAGCAGTTGGGATTCTGTTAACTGTTCTTCCAGTTGACCATAGACTGGTTGTCTAGCATCAAATGTGACATCACCTAGATAACCACCTTCTTCTTCAGGTTGAACAAAACCTTTGATTCTTGTAGCGTGATGTATTGCATCATCTTCACTAAATTCTCTTTCAACGGTATTTCCGTCTTCATCAAATACAACATATCCTGTTATATTTTCTTTTGATTTATCTAAATCCTCTTGTGGAATACCATATTTTATTTCATCTTCCGTCATATCTTGTTTCAATACATTTGTTCTATCCAATATGTTTTGAATGTCTTTTGTATATTCTTTTGATTGTTCTTCTTCATCTTCATCTTTATGTTTGTAGCCTGCGTGTTTTCCAAGCTCATCCATATCTTTTGAAAATTCATCTCCACCCAATTTACCTTGATATCTTTTCAGTTCTTCTGGAGATAATGCTTCTATTTCTTCTGGATATAATGAAGGATCTTCATTCTGTTCTGCTTTATAATCTTCAATATCATCTTCATATCCTTCATTTGATAATTCATCACTATTGTTAGCCCAAACATCTAAGGCATCCATAAATGAAACTCCATTTTTTTCTGCATAACCATACCAAGAGTTTTCTGTGTAAAGTGTATCATGGTTTCCATCAAGCCAGTCTTCCCAAACTTCCTCAACATCTAATTCTACATCTTCTGTTGAATATGAATCTCCACCAAAGTAATACATCATTGCTTTCCCTTTGTCAACTTTTCCTGTTCCATTACAATGTTCACATTTATGTTTTCCATCAAGTGTATCATCATATCCAGTTGCTTTACAGTATGGACAACCAATATGTGTTTCTTTTGAATAACTTTCGATTGGGAAACTTGGATCATAGTTAGGCTTCCAAGTAGGACTATCTTCTATTAATCCATCACCATTACATCTTTCACATTCATAAATACCTCCTATTGATTGTCCGTAAATATCCTTATCAATTTCTCCACTTCCACCACATCTTGGACAGAGTTTTTTACCTTCAGGAAGTGCTGGTGGATAATCTTCACTTGTTTTAGATTCATTATTACCAAGAACTCTTCTCATAACTCTTGGATCTGTCATAGGAATTTCTTCATTAGTATCTATTTCTCTATAAACTGTTTGACCGTCTTCATCAAATGTATTGAAACCCCATTCATCAGGATTATCTACCCAATCTGAATCTCCACCTTCACTTGTGTATGATTCAGCAAGATCAGGATTCTGCGTTCCAGTTGCACCAAATTCATCATAATAACCATTTTCTAATTTCCATTCAAGATCATCTGCACCATCAGTATCACCTTCTTCTCTCATAACTCTAATTTGTTGTTTCATTATTCTTCTTGCTGTTGAATATCCATCTTCACTTGCTTTTGATTCAAAATTAAATATTGGATCATTACCTTCCAAGTATGAATTGTAAGAATCTATTGCTTCTTGTTGTGATACACCATTAGCTAATGCAAAATTTTCCCATTCCTCATAATCTTCAAAATCCCCTCCCATTTGTGATAACAATGCATCTGACATTTGTGATTCTCTTGATAGTTTTTCCAATGAGTTTTGCATACAACCTTTACACATTGAATGTTTCTTTTGGAATGATTCAAAATCAAATAATGGATTATCTGTTAAGCCTTTTACATTAAATGGATCTTCACTTCCAACATCTTCAGCATCAATTATTCCTTTATCTTCTTCATCATCTACTATTAGATAATCTGGAGATTCATAATCTTCAATACTTATTGATTCAGTTCCCTCTTCTTTATTCCATTTTGCTTCTATTTCATCTTCATCTAATTTATACTCTGCGTATAATTCCCAATCAGATTTTTCATCTCCTATTGTTCCATCATTCTGAAAACCTTGCCAAACTTGTTCTATCATTGGATCTTCTTCTTTTGCATAGGATTCACGAAAAGACCATACGTTTCCACTTTTTGTAGTTAGAATATCATTATGTAATGCACCACGCCAAGAGTTTGACCACTCTGGACTATCGTTTCCATCCCAGTCTCCACCAGCTTGTGCATTCTGTTCATCATCTAATCCTTGATTTGCGAAAAATTTTCCTGTATATTCATCTCTTGCATCTGCAATAGCACCAGATGCATCATCTATATATCCCATTGATTGTAATTCTTGCCAACTTCTATTTTTATGATCTTCCCAATTATCTGCTTGATGCCATTGTATTTGTTGTTCTCTTTCATTAGGCGACATAGAATCCCACCAAGCACCAACTTCTGCTTCCATATCTTCTTTTGCGTATGATTCATTATTATTCATCCTATCCACTTTGTCCCATATTTTTACTTCCATATCATCTAATTTGAATTCTGCTTCTTCTAAGAATCTTAAATCTTCTTCACTAATTTCATCTAACTCTGGCAACCGTTGGTATGGACCAGCTCCTAAACGGTGTCTATCACTAGTTATTTTTTCTTGTAATCTTTCAATTCTATTTCCAAATTCAGCTAACTTTTCAAGACCTTCAATGCCTTCCCAATGAACAGAAATTATACTAAAGTATTCACTTTCCCAATCAAATTTACCTGTTCCTCCACCAAATTCTTTTGTATAGGACATCATTCGTCACTTTCTAAGCCAGATAGTTTACCAATTATGTTTGAGTAAAATGTTTGAGTTTCACTTGCTGGATTATCTTGTGAGTTTCTTTCCCCTTTCTTGGATTTCAATTTATGATCTCCGAGTTCGTGGTTTGGACTATCATTATAGCCAATTACCTTTTCATAGTTTCCTGATGCTATATCTCCTACTGAAAATCCCTCATCATCTGGTGAGGTTGATTCTGAATCTGAAACTGTATGATGTTCATCTGTTCTTTCAACAGGCTTATCTGTTAAAGTTCCATCTTGTATATTTAATGATACTTTTACATCTTCATCATCGGCTTCTTTTAATCCATATTTTTTATCAAAAGCTTCTGGATCTTCATCCCATTCGGCTTCCAATTCCAATTCCAAATCATCTTGTTCATCTTCCTCTTCTTCTTTAGTTTTTTCATAGGCATATTCGTCTTGCATTTCGTATGACTTCCATACTTTCTTTGCTTCATAAATTCCCAAGTTAGGATTAACTCCACTTCCCATTAAATCAGGTGTGTATGCTCCTGATTCTAAATCTGTTCTAGCTTGTGTGACTTTGATTAATCTTTGTTCTAATTCCTCTCTATGTGCATTATCTAAAGTTGGATCTTCTAATGCTCTTTCTAATTCTTCAATCTTTGCATCAATACTTTGGAAATCCATTAATGGAAATGCTTCTTCTTTTGCTCTCAATAATGATTCACCTATATTACCTGAAGGAAGTTTATCAAACACTTCGTTATTTCTCATTGGTTCTGCTTGTCTAACAATTCCATTCATATCATCAATTACACTGTTAAGCCATTCAACTTCGTCAAAGTTTCTTCTTGTATAGAAACCTGTTTTTCTTCTCGGAATAGTTGCTACTGCTTGTTCAGCTTCTGATCTTAGTCTTTGAACACGATCAATAAATTCATCAAACTTTACTGGATCATCAATAAATGATTCCCAATACTCACTCTTAATGTCAAAGTATTCTGATTCTATTGGATTCATTGCATCATCAATTTGATCTTCCATTTGTTGTTCTTCTTCAGGACTACTTACACCGAATGCACTATCAAAATTATCTTGTCCGTTTGTACTTGGATGCAAACCAAATCCCCAATCTTCTTTTGCTAATGATTCTCCACTTCTGGTTTTCTTACCTAAGCCAATATCATTTACGTTAGCATCTGATTCGTTAATTCCAATATTATGTTGAGTTTTGTAAGTTTTGTATCTTGCTTCTGTTAATTTACTACCATGTGCTTCTGCCATGTGTTTTGGTAGATTTTCTTCTGTGACACGAACACCACAATTACAAGTAAATTCTACTGCTGAATCTAAACCACCGAAATCTACATCTACTGTTTCGTATGATTCAGTTCCGTTAACTAAACCTGATTGATGTTTGTAAGTTGTTCCTTCATTTGCTCCTTTTCTATCTTTGTTAGCATCATAAACTCCTTCTCTTTTTTTACCATCGTAAGAATACATTGGATTCTTATCTACTATTTGATCTTGTTTATATGATTCATTTGAATACCATCTATCACCTTCTCTTCTAATTATACCTGCTTGTTGTAAATCATATAATCCATCTATCTGATACATTGTAGTATGAGATATTCTTTCTGGTTCAAATTCAGGAAAATAACTTTTCTTTATTTCATCATTATGAGCTCCGTTTGCTCCCTGTGAATTTATGTAATCCAAAACATAATCTTTTGGAACAAATTTGTCATTAGAACCATCATATTCATCTTCATCATCATCAAATCCCCAACCTTCTTTAGTATTGGCTTCTGGTTTTGGATCTGCTATATCAAAATTATTATCTAAATCTTTACTATCATCATCGCCATTTTCATCAAATTCTTTGTTTGGGCTTTCAAATGCTTTCCAATTTCTATCAGGCATATCATTAAATTGCTATTGTGCTTTATAAATATAAAAAAGTTCAAGTGTTAAGCATGGTTTTGAGGGTTTACCTTCAAAAAAAAGAAAGCATATCATCTAGTTGTAAGTTAGATGATAGCAGTAAAATTTGTTTAATGAGCTAGATTTCCCATTAACACCGTTAGTAATCTCTGACACTCTAAAATTGAGTGGTATCTATTGTATTAAAGTATAATTTATCCTAAACTCTTGCTTATTCTCTTTCTACATTTCTCACAATGTATTATTCGTATTGTTCCGTCACTCTTTATTGGCGTATTGAATGGTTTACCACATGTGACACAATTTATCTTCTTTCTAGGTGGGTTTCTAGGTTCATTACTAAACCAGCTCATAGTATAATCAACTTTACTTTCTTACCTAATCTTTGAGCTTCTTTCTTAGCATAACACCCACCATTTCTTTCGTGATCTAATGTAAGACAATGATAGCATGGTTTATCCTTAACTGCTGTTGTTAGACAGTATAATTGATCACAATCTTCTGCTATCTTAGTTTGTGCTTCCTTCCATTCCTTCATGGATTTACCTAGATCATACTGCTTATTTTCTGCTTTGAACTCTAATGAGAATACATCAACTAGAGCAGAGATTCCACCTCTAGGATTATTAAAACTTAGTAAAATTGGATCTTTATTCTCTTTCACCTTATCGTTGTAAATAGTGCTAATTACCTTCATGGCTTTCAGTTTATCTATCTTATCTAGATTTCTACCGTTTATTCCTACTATTGCTAATTTCATTTTTCAGGATATACACTCTCTATACATTTATCGCACTCTTGCCAATAACCGTCATATTTACTATTACATCTTGGACATTTCTTCATACTCTTTTATCAACCTCTCAAACAATCTCTTTCTATAATCATTAGTCACTTTTGGGTATATTCTTATCCAATCTTCATAATGCTTCTTCCAAGTTTCTTTATCTTCATACATTACCATTTTTCTTCTTCCTCGTTTGGAAATGGATTTTTATCTACTGGAACTTTCAATTTCTTCCACTTTATTGTGTCCATAACTCCTTTATAAGATTCTACTTCCTTATCCCTATTCTTTTCAACCTCAAAAATCTTCAATTCTTTTTGTAGTTCCCTACTAAGTATTTCGTGAGCTATTCTATTCTCTCTTATCTCTGATGCTATAAAATTAATCTTCTTTTGATTATTCATATATTCAATTCACCTTTCTTATTACTTAATACCCAAATTAAAATATCAATCTGTGCTTGAACTTCAGTTTCTCTAGTTTCGTTATGTTCTTTAGTGTTAACTTGTATATCTCGTTCTCTATAAAGTTCCAATAATTTCTTTTTTATTTGAGATTTAGATGCCATGTTTTATACCAGCTCTTTCTTCTCTCATTTTACAGTCAGCAACAATATCTTTCTTACAATCCTCACATAAATCTACTTTGATAATCTGCTTATCTACTCCTTCATATTCTAGTGTGAGATCTAGTTTATCATTTGCTTTTCTTGGGCAACCTGCTATTGTGCAATCCGCATCATCAGGAAATCCCTCTTTCACTATTCCATCTTTCCCAAAGAATTGTTCCATTTCCCAATCTCTTAAAGTCTTAGCCATTTCCACCAACTCCATAACTCTTACTAAGATCTAGTAAAGTTTTCTTTGGTCTAAAACCTCTTTTATTTTCAATCATTGTGATACGACATTTCTTATGATCTCTTTGTATAATATTATCAACTTCATCTCTATCATCTGTGGATATTATTTCTCCATGTTCTTTGCAGGTCACTTCGTATTGCTTCATTAATCATCATCAAAACAAAATGTGGCATGAGGACACATACCATCACATAGAAAACATTTAGTCCTTTCAGGCTTTACTTCATTAACCATAGCTTCTTTAATCTTCTTTGCTTGTTGAATCATTTCCTTTTCGGTTGTTTCTCTATCTGCTAAATCAAACGGAATTATTGTAGGTTTATCATATTGATCCTTAGTCATAGTAGATGAAATATACACGACACAACCTTTTGTTGCTTCTACTCCTTTACACTTCTTCAATAGTACGGCATACTTATTGATTTGAGATACGTGTGATTCACTAGCATTACCATATTTTTTAAAGTAATCAATACTGCCTGTCGTTTTCTTATCTGTAATAACAACATCATCTCCAACAGTAATCAAATCGTCTATTGTTCCAATTATAATATCATACCATTTTGGATCATTAGGATCTAATTTCTTACTAAGTTTTACAGGATCAACAGGTTCATCTTTTACATAATCCCACGCTAAAGTCACTTCATTTCCTTCAGGTTCTAAAATCAATTCCTTATGCAACATTTGACCAAATACTAATGCCTTTGCACTTTCTGTGTCCATTTCTCTTTTTGGAGAAGTCTTAGAATAATACACTTTTCTCACACATGGAGAGTTTAGATCACTTACATGAAGTGTTCCTAGTCTTTCAGTTTCTAGAATACGATTCTGTGCCTTTCGGTATCTGAAATAAATATCGCTTTCTATATTCTGATTTTCTACTGATACTTTTTTCTTATAGACCATAATATTACAACCTTATTATAATAATTAAATACTACTCTGTTTTTCTTATTTTTCGGTATATCTTCTTGAAATCATCATACCATTCTGCTTCAGTTTCATATTTTGAAATAGGCATTGTCAATGCTAATGCTTTTGCAATAATTGCTTTATCCTTTTCTTCCATGATCCCTTAAAGGTAATTTTTTTAAAGTTTTTTTTACCAATCTTTTTTTTGTAGTCTTACAAGTTTCACATGGTTTCATAACTCTCAATTTTGTTGAAAATTTACCATTTGAATCCTCAACAATTTCAAAACCTTCTTCATATTTTCTTTGTATTCCAACTCCAGAATTATCTTCATGTAATGATATTATTTTAACACTCCAATAGAAAGTATCATCATCTAATGAAACAAGAACTTGTGGTTGAATTGCTCTTAAATTATCATGCCCTTCTTTTATTAGACCTTTCATCACATGATCTGCGACTTCCCTTCTTGCTCCAGATCTTGGTAGTTTAGCCATTATACTTAGTTGACCTCTTTCCTAATAAACCTGTCAATCATTTAGGTGTTTTAATCTCTCTGTATAACTCTTGGAATACTTTATTGCATATATCTAGTATAAGTTTGTCCATCTTATTAGTTCCTAGAAATGATGCTTCTTCTAAAGTCAAACAACTCTTTATTGCTCTCTTTGTAAATTTTTGAATATCATCTAAGAACCAATCGTCTAAGTTGATTTCCATATCCATAACTTTAGGCACATCACCTTTCTTCAAAACTTCCTTTTCGGTCTTTGTGAATTTTCTTCCTTTTATCAAAGAACAGATAGCTATAACTTCATTAGAAGATAATGTCCAATTTCTTCTCTGAATAGTTCTTATCAAATCAATCTCTTTCTCACTTACAGTTTTGTTGGTTGAAAACTTAGTAATGTATTCATTAATTAGCCAAAAGGCATCGCTATGTAATGAACGATCAAAGCGTTGATGATTTTCATATTTGCCACATGGTTTTCTCAACTCTCCATTAACTTCTCCACTTGTATGACATGGTTCTTCATAATTCCAATTACCACAATCACATTTGAAATTAGGTTGATTCTCGCTACCTAGTTTCCATCCAGTCTTTTCACCCTTAGTATAATTTTGAGTGTTGTTTTCTGGACAAACCTTTTCGTATGTCTTATAGACCTCTCCACTCTCATGCATCTTTTCTATATCTCTCATTTCATCTAATTCCTCTTGTGTCCATTGATCTCCATCATTATAATCATCATGTCTATCACAATCTCTATCGTAAGTATCTACGTCTTGTTCGCCCATTTTACTTTACCCCATATTTTATTTTGAGATGCGTGTTTCTTAGCTTGACTTCCATCATGCCATTCTTCGTGTCTTTGCTTTCCGTATAAGTTATCATCTTCAGTTTGCCAACCACATAAATTACATTCAACAATCATTCTATTAACCACCCATGATTTTCTACATAGTCGTGATCAAATTCATCTACTATATTTAATGAGTTATGACCCTCATCATGTTTTACATTTTCAAAAGATTTCATTTGTGAATCTAAAACATCTAATGGAATAAACTTTCCTTTGTTTTTAGATCTAAAATCATTTCTTATCAACAGTTTTTCTCTTGGAACATTAAAGAGTATTGTCCTGACATTAAGTGTCTTTCCTACTACTTTAGCTGTATTTCTTAGATTTTCTATGAGATGTTTTCTTCCACCACTTGTTAGATTTGTTCTATCTATTACAAAATTAGTATCACATTTGATACTATCTTCTATATCATTATAAAACTTAGCAGTTGCATTTCTGAATAGATTTTTTTCCTGTATCTGTTTGTATGCTTCCTGATAATCAACATTGTTTTCTTTACAATAATTATCAATGTAAGAATCAGTTGAACAGACATTAATCTTTTGATTGTCTTCACGATTTTCAAAAGCTGATTTCAAAGCATTAGTGAATGTGGATTTACCACACCCACTAACACCTGAAAGAATCCATACTTTAATCTCGGTCATTTTTTAACTCCTCGTCAAAGTTTTCAAACTCTTGGAACGCTGAAGAACATTGTGAACAGATATTATTTTCATCTACACACTCTACTTCTTCTGCACAGTTATCACATTCTTTCATAGTTTCACCTCCCAAACACCTTATCTTGACACCGTTGACACATACCTGATATTTCCCACTCTCTTTTAGATGTAGAATCTCTGAATGGAGTTAAGTTTTCTCCACAAGAAACACAGACATTCTTATCTCTACTTTCGGTGAATTTCCTACCGAATAGTTTTTCCGACATTCCGTCTTTAATTTCGTCTTTCAAGTTAAACTCTCCTTCTTTAATTCTTTCCATATTTCAAAAGACCATTCCTTATTCATGTAGGCTTTAATCTTCTTTGGATCCATCATAGTTTCTACTACAAATAGATAATGTTCTCTATCAATTTTACCTGTACATATTGGACAAGTATGATCTAGACATTCTTCTTCTGTCATTTTAACATCACCCATAACAATGCTTCTTGATGTTGTATCTTTGCTTGTTTTAAAGTATCACATCTTTCTTGGTAGTCAAGCCATTTTCCATTATAAGTAATCATTGTTTCATACTTTCCTAATGTCCATGACTTTCCAAACTTGTATGCTTCAGGCAATCTTACAGTTGAAATAAAGTATTGACCAATGTTTTCTTGTTTGACAATTCTGCTTCTTGAATAATCATCTTGTGATAAACTCATCATCTACACGCTTCCCTTGTCATTAGAAATTCTTCCCAAACATCATCTGCATTTTGATTATAATGCTTCTGGCAGAATCCCATGCTTCTATATTGATAGTGTTCATTTTCTATATTCTCTCCACAAACTTTACCATCTTCTACATACTCGCAAGTTATCTTATCTTCCACAAGAATATCTTCAGTTTTCTTCATTACTATTCTCCTCGTTTAGATCAGTTGCAAATTTGTTTTCTGCTTCTTCATGGTGTTGTTTTTCTAAATGTTGCATACGCCACTTACTAATACTTAGTAAATCTTGTATCAGTTTGTGAGATACTATATCTCCTGAAACTAAGTTTCCATTCATATCTGATTCTGACTTGAAGGTATATCTATCGGATTCTGGATCATACCATACCACGCTAGAAAAAATAATTTTCTTCTTGTCAGCATCTGTGTTTTTGAGAATATATTCACCTTGAATATTTCCCTTATCTATTTTTCTTATTACTTCTTTTTCTGTCATAATTGTTTCTTCTCCTTTAACCATCGTATTTCTTTTGCCACTTTACGACAGTAATCATTCCATTTCTGTGCTTCTATTTCTTTCTCTTTCTCAAGAGCTTCCCACTCTTCTTCTGTTGTAGGATAGTCCTCATGTCTTTCATCTTCATCCATTGTTATCACTCCTATGTTTTTCAATAAATGCTTCTGCATAACTTAGTAAAGTTTTCGTATCTTCGTTTTCAGAATGTAATTCTATTGACATATCTTTACCAAACGAAGTTGTATTATTTGCTAAGTATATAGAAACTCTATGTCCTGTTTGAACGATAGTTTTCTTTTCTTCTTTTGTTGTAGGTTCTGTCATTATTCTTCCTCCTCTATTTTATTTGACATTAATGTCATACCACTAGGTTTTTCCAATATACCACCGTTGTTAAGAATGTCTTTCTCTTCTGAAGTTAATTCATACTTCATAGATTCCAATCCTTCTGCAAGACGATAACCTAATTCATGGAAGCATTGTGGGAACTGATTAGGTAAAGTATTATCTTGTGTTCTTATCAATTCAATTCCATCTAAATCAACTCTTAGATTAACAGCTCTAGGAACTTCTGTATTCCAATATTCGTAGGAATCTTTCATACCTTGATATGTTTCTTGCCAACCACTTTCCCAACCAGCAGTTATCTTATCTACCATAACTCTAATACTCTGTCCTAATGCATCTGTATTTTTGAGAGGTATGACTGGACTTTCAAAATAAAGAGCAGACTTTTCATCACCTGTTAGATTCCAAGCTATTTTAAACTGCACAGTATGTTTATTTTTCTTAGTCATTAGAAAGCATCTCCAAAGAATGCTCGGTTTGGATCAACCTTGCCATCCCATTTATTTGGTATTCGTTTTCCATTAACTCTTACTTCGTGATTGCTAGGCATTGCTCCCCATTCTTCAACTCCTACTCTAAGTAATGTGACATAACCTTCATGTCTTTTACTGTTGTAGTTTCTTACTTTACCAATCAGTTTATTGGTATCAGTATTCCACACTTCACCATCTATTTTTTCAGTAGTCATTACTCTGTATCTCCATGTGGAAATTTTGGTTTTTTTGGTGCTTCATAAATTATTGCATTAGCAGTTATCACTTTTGCATCTGGATCTAAATATCCATACTCTGCAAATTCAGGCATACTGGAAAGTTCAACTTTACCAAACCATTCTTCTGGATCTAAGTCTGTCACCTTACCGATAACATGACCTTGATAAACATACTTTCCATGCACTTTGAAAGTTCCTTCTTTCATTTTTATTCTGCCTCCTTCAAGCTAAAGTTTACTTTAACATCAAACTTTAACTTTATAGTATCTTGTAAGAGTTTCAATATCCAACCTCGCTTTCCAATGATGTGTCCAATCTTTGTTCCATGTATAACAACTCTGAATCCATTTTCATCTGTCAATAATTCAACAGTCTTAACATGAGATTCAAACTCAAATATATCTTCCAAATATTTCTGAATCTTTTCTCTATGCAATAACTTTATTGAATTACGCAAACCTAATTGTTGTTCCACAGGTTTTTCTTTCATGT
>Ga0310344_10002713_pt1 | contig 13276 bp, 13 predicted proteins | sample HC15DNA20200_MG_FD_203801 | JGI IMG/M metagenome (GOLD analysis project Ga0310344, IMG submission 203801) | Marine microbial communities from station ALOHA, North Pacific Subtropical Gyre - HC15-DNA-20-200_MG | ecosystem: Environmental > Aquatic > Marine > Oceanic | place: Pacific Ocean: North... | reverse complement strand
TATTAGCTTCATATAGTGTTCCAGATAAGCCTAGATTAGAAGACACTATTTCTATATCTAACTTTTTGATTAATGAATATGTAAATGAAAGATTTGATAAAGTGGTTATGATTTATGCGAAATTTATTAACACAGCATCTCAAGTTGCAGTAACAAAGCCTATACTACCGATATCTCCAGAAATAGATGACAAATCTTCAAATAGAGAGTTAATTTATGAACCTGATCCTATATCTGTTCTGAATGCACTTATACCTAGATATGTGGAAACTCAAATCTATCAAGGGGTACTAGAAGCTATTGCGAGTGAACATTCTGCAAGAATGGTTGCTATGCAGAATGCTACAGAAAATGCCAATGAGTTAATTGATGGATTGACTTTAGATTTAAACAAAGCTAGACAAGAATCAATTACATCTGAACTATTAGATATTGTAGGTGGGGTAGCAGCACTTGAATCTTAATATAAAAAATACAAAAATCAAATTAAATTTATTTGGAGTAGATTATGCCTGAAGGAAATAAAGGAAAAGTAGTACAAGTAATTGGAACAGTTGTTGACGTAGAATTTTTACCTGAGCAACTACCAAAAATTTATTCTGCTCTTGAACTTGAAAATGAAGGAGAGAATTTAGTTCTTGAAGTTGAACAACATGTTGGTAATAACTGGGCAAGATGTTTAGCTTTAGGTCCTACAGAAGGTTTGGCTAGAGGATCAATAGTTACAGATACAGGTGAGCCTGTTTCTGTACCTGTAGGAGATGCTTCACTTGGTCGATTGTTTAATGTTACTGGTGTACCTTTAGATAATTTAGGAGAATTACCTGAAAATACTGAAAGATGGCCAATACATAGACAGCCACCTCGATTTGACGAACAGTCTGGCACTACTGAGATATTAGAGACAGGAATAAAAGTTTTAGATCTTATTACACCTTTTGCTAAAGGAGGAAAAGTTGGTGCTTACGGAGGAGCAGGTGTAGGAAAAACAGTAATTATTACTGAATTAATTAGAAATATTGCTCAGGAGCACTCTGGTGTTTCTGTTTTTGCAGGAGTAGGTGAAAGATCTAGAGAAGGTAATGATCTATGGCATGAAATGCAAGACTATGGTGTTATGGATTCTACAGCTTTGGTTTTTGGTCAAATGAATGAACCTCCTGGTACAAGAGCTCGAATTGCTCTCACAGGATTAACTATGGCAGAATATTTTAGAGATGAAAAAAAGCAAGATGTACTTTTATTCGTTGATAATATTTATAGGTATATTCTAGCCGGAATGGAAGTTTCTGCATTATTAGGTAGAATGCCTTCAGCAGTAGGTTATCAACCAACATTATCTACTGAAATTGGTGATTTACAGGAAAGAATTACATCCACTAAAAATGGTTCAATTACTTCATTTCAGGCAGTGTACGTACCTGCTGATGATTATACTGATCCTGGTATTGTAACAACTTTTGGGCATTTAGATGCAAATATTTCTTTGGATAGAGCATTAGCAGCTCAATTTTTATTTCCTGCAGTAGATCCTTTAGCTTCTAATTCAAGAATTTTAGAACCTGCTGTTGTAGGAGAAGATCATTATAGAGCAGCTATGGGTGTAAAAAGGGTATTGCAAAGATATAAAGATCTTCAAGATGTTATTGCTATTTTAGGTATAGATGAACTTTCAGAGGAGGATCAAATTACAGTAGCAAGAGCTAGACGGATACAAAGATTTCTTACTCAACCTTTCTTTGTTGGAGAAGTTTTTACAGGGCGACCTGGAAGATATGTTTCTATTAAAGATACAGTACAAGGATTCTTAGAAATACTTGATGGTAAACATGATACATTACCGGAACAAGCTTTTTATATGGCTGGAGGTATTCAGGAAGTAGTAGAAAATTCAAAGAAAATGAGTGAAGAAGAAAATTAGAAATTAGTTATGTCAGTTATAAATCTTAATATTACTACTGCAGAAGGAGAAATTTTTTCTGGAGATGTTGACTCCGTAACTCTTCCGGGAGAAATAGGGGAGATGACAATTTTACCTTCACATGCTCAATTAATTTCTACATTATCTTCAGGAGAGATGAAATTAAAGATAAACAAAGAGGAACAATTTTTATCAATTATTGGTGGTTTTATTCAGGTAAACAAAGATTCTATAGTCATATTAGCTGATGCTGCTGAACGTGATACTCAAATAGATTTAGAGAGAGCTGAGGAGGCTCTTAAAAGAGCAGAAGAAAGAGTGGCAAATAGTCAATCCGATCTGGACTTACAACGTGCTGTTAGCTCATTGAGAAGAGCTAAAATTAGGGTGAAAATAGGGAAGAAAAGAAAGAACAGACTTCCCTGATATTCAATAGATTTTAAGTATTAGTGTATTAAACAGAAGCTTTTACTTCTGCAGAATCTGCTTCGGTGCCTTCAGTTCCATCCATTGCCCTTTTGGCTGACGCCTTAGAGTCAACTGTATAAGAACATTGAAGACATTCAAGTTTTGCACCAAATGAATCAACGGTGTATTCAACATCACCTTTACACTTTGGACAAGCTTTTATGTATATCATTTTATAATCCTGTTGCTAAGTCTCTGCCAATTAGGTCAGAGCAATATTTATTTTACATAAATCTTTGACGAATTACATTCATAGATTTTTATTTTTTTTTCCCGAAACAGATAGTACTACGAAAAAAGCAATAAGTCTATATTAATTAATGTGAAAACGTAATAAAATATAAAAACTTATTTTTTTGAAATTAATTATATTACGAAAAGTATTATATAGTTGATATACTTTGTGTCAAGTTAATGATATGATATGTATTAAGTGTTTGGGAAATTTCCCAACATTTTACTAAATTATTATGGTAAAGAAAACTTATTTTATATCACACCAATCTTATTTAGATACTGTAAATTCTGATGAATCTTACACTTACTTAAGAGGTGTTTATGTAATTAGTGTAGCAGCTAAAATGGCTCGTATGCATCCACAAACTCTTCGAAAATATGAACGTTATGGAGTAGTGATTCCTAATAGAACATCAGGTGATCAGAGATTATACTCAGATATGGATGTAAAAAGATTACAGGTAACTAAACAATTAATGGATGATTTTGGTTTAAATCTTAATGGTGTTAGTTTAGTTTTAAAAATATTAGATGTACTGAATTTTTGGAAAGATTCGATAGATAAGAAAAGAAAAAATAATAATAATTCGACTGATTTAGAGGAGATTTATCAGAACATTAAATCCTTAGTTAATAATATTTCACCGAGTAAATAATCTGATTGGTTAGTTATATGTCAAAAGAAGAAAAAATAAATTCAGATAAAGATCATAAAATAGGTAATAATTCTATTGATATTGAAAATTTACAGAAAAATTATGAAAAACTCGAAAATATTGCTGCAAGAGCTCAAGCTGATTTAGTAAATTTTCGAAATAGAGTTCAATCTGAACAATCTCAAATCAGATTACGATCTGAACAGAGAATCGCTTTGAAATTTATTGAAATTATAAATCAATTTGAAGTTGCAATTAATTCCGATAATATAGATAAAAAAGATCCTTGGATTAAAGGAATTATAGCTATTTTTAAAAATTTTGAGCAAATTTTAAATTCTGAAGGTTTTATAAGAATTGATACTGTTGGGCATTCATTTGACCCAAGATTACATGAAGCGATATTAAATACTCCTTCAGAAAAATTTGATACCGGAACTATTATCAGTGAACTTATTCCTGGTTATATTCATGAAGATGTAGTTGTTAAACCAGCGTCTGTTGAAATTGCTACATCTAATAAAAATAATAATGATGTTAGTTAATTTTAGAAATACAAGAGGAAATAAATAATGGCAAAAATTATTGGAATTGATTTAGGTACAACTAATTCGGCAATGGCAGTTATAAATGCAGGAGAACCTGAAATTATAGAATCTTCTGAAGGGAGGAGGACTGTTCCATCTGTTGTGGCAATTAACCCAAAAACGGATGAAAGATTTGTTGGAGAATTAGCAAGAAGACAAGCTATTACTAATCCAAAAGATACTATTTATTCATCTAAACGTTTTATTGGAAGACGATTTGATGATCCATCTGTTCAAAAAGATATCAAAAGAGTTTCATTTGAGTTGAAAAAATTAAAAAATGGAGATGCTGGTATAGATCTAAAAGGTGAAACAAGACCACCTGCAGAAATATCAGCCATGGTTCTGAGAAAATTAAAAGAGGATGCAGAAAAAAAATTAGGTGAAAAAGTTGATCAAGCTGTTATTACCGTTCCTGCATATTTTAATGATAGTCAGAGAGAAGCAACTAAAGTTGCTGGTCAAATTGCAGGTTTGGAAGTTTTGAGAATAATTAATGAACCTACAGCTGCTTCACTTGCATATGGTCTTGATAAAAAAGGGGATCGTACCATTGCAGTATATGATTTAGGTGGAGGTACTTTTGATGTAACAATATTAACAATTGGTGATGGAGTTTTTGAAGTTAAGAGTACTAATGGTGATACTCATTTAGGTGGTGATGATTTTGATTTAAATATAGTTGATTATTTGTCTGATGAGTTTAAGAAAGAACATTTAATTGATCTTCGCGAAGATCCTGCTGCCCATCAGAGGCTGCGTGTTGAATCTGAAAGAGCTAAAATTGAATTATCTTCTGTAACTTCAACTGAAATAAATTTACCTTTCATAACTGCAGATTCTACTGGCCCAAAACATTTACAAATAACATTATCAAGAGCTAAGTTAGAGGAATTGTCTTCTGAGTTAGTTAGGCGTACTGTAAAGCCTACAGAAAATGCTTTAAAAGATGCAGGTATTAAATCTTCAGAAATTGATGACATTGTTTTAGTTGGTGGTATGACAAGGATGCCATTGGTAATAAAACAAGTTTCTGAAACTTTTGGTAAAGAACCGAATAAATCTATTAATCCAGATGAAGTTGTAGCTATTGGGGCATCTATACAGGCAGGAGTATTGCAAGGGGATGTTAAAGATGTTTTGTTATTGGACGTAACCCCATTGACTTTAGGTATTGAAACACTTGGTGGAGTTCGAACTATATTAATAGATAGAAATACTACAATACCTACATCTAAAACAGAAACTTTTTCCACTGCAGCGGATAATCAACCTGGGGTTGAAATTCATGTTGTACAAGGTGAAAGAGAAATGGCTGATGATAATATTTCTATAGGTAGATTTACTTTAGACGGCATTGTACCTGCTCCTAGGGGAGTACCTCAAATTGAGGTCACATTTGATATAGATGCTGATGGTATTTTGAAAGTTTCTGCCAAAGATAAAGGTACTAATAAGGAGCAGCATATAACTATTACTGGTAGATCAGGTCTAGATGAAAAAGAAATTGATGACCTAATTAAGGAAGCTGAAGAAAATTCTAAAGAAGATAAAAAGAAAAGAGAAAAAATAGAAATAATTAATACTGCAGAATCTATGGTATTTCAAGCAGAAAAAATTATTAAAGAAAATTCTGAACAAATTGAAGATGAAGTAAAGTTAGATATAGAAACCAAGATAAAAGAATTAAATGATTTAATTTCTGATCAAAATTCCGATGCAGAATTAATTGCTGAATCAAGTAAAAATTTACAAGAATCCTTACAAAAATTAAATATAACAAATGAATCTCCAACATCCGATGATACAAATGATGACGCAGATGATACAGTTGAGGGTGAGTTTAAAGAAGTTTAATTTATCGAGGAAAATATGTTTTACAATCAAATCTTATTGAATAATAAAAAACATGTAACAGTAAGGAAGAGTGAAAATTTAGATAGAGGATTTATTCTTCCCAGGCAAGTTATATCTAGTACATTGGATCTATTTAAATCTTCATCAATAACAGGTTTGTCAGTTGATAAATTAACAAAAAAAATAATCCAAGACTTTTCTATTAATGAATCTAATATTAATGGAAGTTTATTGATTCCTTTAGATGCACCTGAAGTATGGGCTTTTGGAGTTACCTACATGGATTCAATGAAAGAAAGACAATCTGAAAGTGATACCCCTGATGTTTATGCTAAAGTTTATAATGCTGACCGACCAGAAGCTTTTTTTAAGGCTACTACAGATAGAATACAACCACCTTTAGGAGTTGTTGGAATTAGATCTGATTCTACTTGGGATGTTCCGGAACCTGAACTAGCATTTATGGTTATGAATTCTAAAATAGCTGCATTTACTGTGGGTAATGATATGAGTAGCAGATCTATTGAAGGTGAAAATCCTTTATATTTACCTCAAGCAAAGGTTTACGATAAGTCTTTATCTATTGGTCCATTTATAGTTCCAGTAGATAATGTTAATGACCCTCAAGATTTAGATGTAAAAATGAGTATTTTCAGGGATAATGGATTAGTTTTTGAAGGTACAACAAACACATCTAATATGAAAAGAAATTGTGAATATTTACTTAATTGGTTATTAAGACATAATTCAGTTCCGGATGGAACTATTGTTTTGACAGGTACCGGAATTATACCTCCTCCAGAATTTTCTTTAAAAGAATCAGATAATATAAAGATAAAAATTACAGGTATTGGAGAACTAGTTAATTCAGTTGTAAAAGTTTAATCTTTAAAAGGCTCCATAACCAAAATTTATTGAATTATTTTCTATTTCAGGTATCACAATTACCCTAAGTAAATTAGTATTCCCTGGTTGCCCTATGGGCAAACCTAAAACTACTACTATCAGGTCATTAGTTTTTGCTAGTTTTGTTTCAATAGCTATTTTAGATCCTTCTCTGAACATATCTTGAACTCTGGTAAAATTTTTTACTTTTATAGGAATGATCCCCCAATTTAAGCATAAATTAATACATACCTCGTAAGAACTACATAATGCAATAATAGGTGCTTTAGGACGAAAGCTAGCAACTCTTGAAGCTGTTGATCCAGATTCTGTAAAAGCAAAAACAGCTTTTGATTGAATAGAGTTGGAAAGATTACAAGATGATAAAGCGATGGCATCATCAATATCTAAATTTTTATTTTGATGTATAAAATCATCTCTTCTATTGGCAATATTATTTGTGTCTAGATATTTTTCAGATGTTTTCGCAATTTTTGCCATTGCTTTTACTGATTTTATAGGATGTTTACCAATACTAGTTTCTCCGGATAGCATTACAGCATCTGTTCCATCTATTACCGCATTATGGATATCTGTTACTTCAGCCCGCGTTGGATTTGGTTTATCAATCATAGATTCAAGCATTTGGGTAGCTGTAATTACAGGTTTACCATACTTATTAGCTAATTTAATTATTCTTTTTTGTACTTCTGGAACTTTTTCGAATGGCATTTCTACTCCTAAATCCCCTCTAGCTACCATTACACCATCACTGTTATTTATTATTTCATCAAGATTTTTAACTGCCTGTTGTATTTCAATTTTAGAAATTAACTTTGGAGGATTTTTTATACCTATTAATTTATCTTTAATACTCGTTAAATCTGAAGAATCTCTAATAAACGATAAACCTATATAGTCAACATCTGAGGATTTTACGAAATCTATAGATTCTAATGTTTCTTTAGAAAAATAATTTATACTTGATGTATTACCTGGTGCAGTTATAGATTTATTGTCTTTTAATATTCCTCCTGAAGTTACCTTACATATTATCGATTGATTATTTTTTTCTTCCAATTTGAGTTCTATAGATCCGTCATCAACTATTAGCTTTGAACCTATTTTTAAATTTTCTATAAAACCACTTGGCCAAATATTATGTTGTTTGGTTATTTTTTTATTTTGATCATTAAATAAATGTATAGTTAAACCATTTTGTAAATCAATATCTTTTGAATCTTTAACATTTATCCTGTATTTAGGTCCTGGAATATCAGCTAAAATAGCTAATGGGAAATTTATTTCTTTTGAAGCAGTTCGAGCATTTTTTATTAGATTTATATGATCTTTTATATTCCCATGTGATAAATTTATTCTAGCTACAGACATCCCACTTTTAATCAATTGTTTTATACTACTAATGGATTTCGTGGCAGGTCCTAAAGTACAAACAATTTTAGTTTTGGGACGAGTTTTAATAAAACTAGGAATGCTATAGGTTTCTGAGGTATTTGTTTTCAATTTGTAATTTAAATTTCTAGTACTTGTCTTTTGGTATTTGAAACATTAATTCTAACCTATACATTTAATATGAAGTCTTTTTGAAGTATGCTTCTTTAAGGATTTATAAAAGAGGAAAAAAATTTGGATGAGATTGCATCAGCACTAATATCACTACAAGAATTAGATCAAATACTAACTAAACAGAAAATTCGCTTTGTGAAAATTTCAAAAGTTATTGAACTAGGTGGAGGTTTAGTAAAATTAAAAAGTAATTACGATAAGATGAAACGTGATAATTTACAATCTCAACTTAATGTTTCTAAGATTGATTCAGAAATATCAGAAATTGAAACAAAATCTTCTGAACTACAAGAAAAACTTTATGGTGGTTCTATTACTAATATGCGTGAATTGACCGCTATTGAGGCTGAATACAATTCTCTTTCAAATATCCTTATAGAAAAAAATCAAGAACGTACTACTGCTGTCTCACAAGTTTCTGATACAAAAGAATCAATGGAGAGAATGAATGTTGATTTAGATCAGAGAAAAGATTTATGGGGAAAAGAGAAGAAATCGTTAGTTAAGGAAAAATCTGAAATTGGAAAAAATTTTAATACTAAACTTAAAGATAGAAATCAATTTATAGATAAAATACCTGAAGATATTTTTAAAGATTATAATCGATTATTTAAAGCAAATAATGGTATAGCGATTGTTACTGTGAAAAGAGATATTTGTCAAGGATGTTTAGTTAAGTTACCAGTTGGTGATATAGATAAAATGAAAAATTCTTCACTTCCAGTTTTGTGTAGTAGTGGAAAACATTTTTTAACGGAATGAACCTTGCGAGCAGTTGGATTTTTTACTAATAACAAATTATCAAGAGATTCTGATACAGCAAACATTGACTTTAAAAAACTTATAAAAAAATATTGTCACGAACATAATCACAAATTATCAAAAATTTTTTCCCCAAATTCTGATATTTCTCAAGAAGATAATTCTCAATTAAATTTGAGGTACAAAACACTAATAAAACATTTTAGTGATCCAGACAAGCAAAAGTCACTAATTCTAATTCCAAATTCTTCACATTTAGCTAATAATCTAGAAATATTTATACATAGATTTATTGAATTATCTGAGATGAACTTAAGAATTTTATGTATTGATTCAGATCTTCTCGACCCGCTTCAAAATGCTGAAAAATTCTTAAATTTAAGTGGTCGTGAATCGATTAATTTAAATATAAAAAGAGACAAAATATTTTTGAAAGCTTCAAAAGGTAAAGTTCTAGGTAAAATACCCTATGGTTATAAAAAATCAGATTTTGGAGATTTAATTATTGATCCGAAAGAAGCTGAAATAGTTTTAAAGATATTTGATTTATATACGAATTCAGTAAAAGTTTTTGGTTTAAGAAAGATATCAAAATATCTAAACGATCAAGGTTTTAGAACAAGAAATAATAATTTTTGGAATACTGTTTCCTTATTATCTATATTAAGAAACACAATATATATTGGAAATTATTATAGATATGGTGTTCAAATTTCTAACAATCATCAATCGATTGTAGAGATATCTAAATTTAATTTAGCTCAAGATATTTTGAAGCAAAGAACACCAAAACGAAATAAAACTAGTCAAAAAAATATATTTAATCTTTCAAAAATACTTATATGCAATAAATGTAATAAAAATTTAAATGGATTGACTAGAAATCAGTCTTGGTTAAATAAGAAAGGCGAGACAAAAAGTAAAATATATAGATATTATATTTGTCCGTCTAGACGGGTCAGATCGGATCCTACAAATTTAGGACATGTTATTTGGAGATTTGATCTACTTGAGAAATTAGTTGTTAAAACTATACAAAATTTATCAAAATCGCAGAAAAAGAAACTTAGAATAACTGTATTTAATTATGATGAAAAATTAAGATTTTTAGAAATGAATTTTATAAAAGAATTAAGAAATCTAAATCATAATTTAGAAGGTTTTATACCTATTAAATCTGTGCTCGATGAATTGATATATTTAAAAAATAATAAAAATCAAATTGTAAAAGAACATTTTTTGTCTACAGAAAAAATATTAGATAAAATACATTCAAAAAATTTATTAATTGCAATTGAAACTATAAGTTATCTTGATCTAAAAATTTATGTGCATGATGAATTTATTGATCTAAAAATATAATATTACTTATAAATTTTGTGTAGAATTAACTTTTCATGTGAGATAGACGTGTGATCGCTATATTTTAATATAGAGGAAAGTCCGAGCACCTCATGGTCAGAATGCCTGCTAACAGCAGGGCGGGGTGACCCGACGGAAAGTGCAACAGAAAAAATACCGCCATTTATGGTAAGGTTGAAATGGTGCGGTAAGAGCGCACCGTATATCTGGCGACAGATATAGCTTATGTAAACCCCATTCGGTGCAAGGTTAAATAGGGAAACAAAACTTGACTATGAGTAGTTTCCGGGTTGGCCGCTTGAGGGTATTGGTGACGATACTCCTAGATGAATGATCACAAACTCATTATAATGGGTTACAGAACTCGGCTTATAGTCTGTCTCACTATATTATTATGAGGCTCCTATACCACCATCTATTGAAACGACAGTTCCGGTTATGTATTTAGAATCCCCAGAAAGTAACCATATCACGCTATCTGCAACTTCATTTGGAGTTCCATACCTTTTCATTGGTATCCAATTTATTATTTTATCTTTTTTATTTTTATTAGATTGATCTATCTGATTCATCATATTTGTTTCTGTAGGCCCAGGAGCAATAGCGTTTATTCTTATAGAATTTTTAGCGTAAGAAATAGCAGCTGATTTTGTCAAACCTATAATAGCGTGCTTACTTGCAGAATAAATTGAATAATTTGGATTACCTTTAATTCCATTTATTGAAGAACAGTTTACAATACTTCCGTTGGAATTTTCTAACATGATAGTTATTTCTTTTTTCATACACAACCATGTCCCATAAATATTAGTCTTAATCACATTCCAAAATTCCACCTCATCTATATTATGAAGAAGTGATGAATTTTCTAAAATACCAGAATTATTGAATGCCCCGTCCAATTTACCAAATTTTTTTATGATTGCATTAAAAAGATTATTAACATCGTTACTTTTTGTAATATCTGTAGGAATAATTAGTGGCTTAGGGCCTATTTTTTCTATTTCTGACCCGGTTTTTTCTAAGTCATTAAGATTTCTTGACGCGATAACTAGTTTAGCACCTAATTCTGCTAATTTAAGAGATGTAGCATAACCGATGCCTTTGCTTGCACCCGTAACAAGAATTACTTTATCTTCTAGATTATTTCCCATAATTTGCTTTCTTAAGATTATAATATTACATATAGAATACAGAATTTTTTAAAATGTCACTAACTAATATTAAATGATTCGTTAGTGATTTCTTACTAAATATTTTTCATAATTAATAAAAGATTAAGTTTATTGATGAGTAATTTTACAAAAAAACAATTAGGTAAATGGGAATTCATTTTTGATGAATTAATTTTTGGAATTAAGTTTCCTTTGAAAGAATCTAGTTCTTGGTTTTTAGGAGATAAACATGGAATAATTGCTATATTTAATAATGATGAAATTCTTTATGTTTTAGGTACACAAAATATATCTAAAACAATAAATAATATAGTTAAGGGTGGGAATATTGGTGATTTTCGAAAAATGCTTGCAATAGTAGAATTTAACTTATCTGGAAATAATATTGAATCTAAAATTTCGAAAGGGACTTTATCTACAAAAATAGATAAGAAGATCTCTGGTTTTTCTTTTTCTATATCTCAGGCTCCAAAGCAACACTTAGAAAGATTATCTGAAGCTTTTAATGTAGTTTCAGACTCAACATATGGCGGACCAACTGTTAAATCGAATATTTCAATTGATTCTTTGCCTAGTTAATTTCTAGACCTAGTTGCATTGTTTTTGAAAGTCCACCACGTATTCTTCTGACAGCAGAAGGATGCTTTCTCAGAAATGGTGGTATTTTTACAGCTTCAGGATTATGCATAACTTCAACAGTAGTTTCTCTATCAATTTGATCTAAGTCTTCTTGTTTAGGAAAACCAGTTGCAATTACAGTAAGTTTAACTTCATTTTCCATATTACTATCTATTACATTACCAAAAATAATATTTGCATCTGGATGTACAGTTGACGAGATTACTTCTGAAGCTTTTTGAACTTCTTCCAACGTTAAATCTGATCCACCTGTGATATTAAAAATTACTCCTTTAGCACCAGTGATTTCTACTTCTAATAAAGGACTATTTATTGCTTCTTCTGCAGCTTTTACTGCTCTATCCTCTCCAGTACCTTTACCAATAGCCATCCACGCTGGACCTGCATTTTCCATAACAGCTCTAACATCTGCAAAATCTAAGTTTATTTCTCCTGGTATAAGGATTAATTCAGCTATTGATTGTACACCTTGAGCTAAAACGTCATCCGCCATTTCAAAAGCACCAGTCATAGTTAAATTCTCATCTGAAACGGCCATCAATCGATCATTGGGTATTACAACCATAGTATCAACATGTTGAGATAATTGTTCTATACCTTCCATAGCTTTTTTTGATCTGACTTGACCTTCAAAGTTAAATGGCTTAGTAATTACACCTACTGTAAGACAGTTTAATTCTTGAGCAATTTCTGCTACTACTGGAGAACCACCTGTCCCAGTTCCTCCTCCCATACCAGCAGCGACAAAAACAAGATCTGCTCCGGTTAGTAATTTTTTTATTTCTTCCCTATTTTCTTCATGACACTGTTTACCTTTTGAAGGATCTCCACCTACTCCTAATCCTCTTGCAGTTTCATCACCTACACGTAGTTTGTGTGCTTCAGGTAAATGAGCACTCTCTAATGCCTGTGCATCGGTATTTACTGCAATATAATCTACGCCCTCAACTCTTTCTCTATACATTCTGTTGACAGCATTTTGTCCACCACCACCGACTCCTACAACTTTTATTGACGCATTTCCTATTCTTGGATTTTGCATCGGTGTCAATTGTTCTACCATTTTTGAACTCCTGATAAAAATAAGTTTAAATTTGCACGTTTCAAGAAATATCAATTCAATATTTATATACATTACAA
>Ga0310344_10002711_pt1 | contig 13282 bp, 10 predicted proteins | sample HC15DNA20200_MG_FD_203801 | JGI IMG/M metagenome (GOLD analysis project Ga0310344, IMG submission 203801) | Marine microbial communities from station ALOHA, North Pacific Subtropical Gyre - HC15-DNA-20-200_MG | ecosystem: Environmental > Aquatic > Marine > Oceanic | place: Pacific Ocean: North... | reverse complement strand
CTGACAAGAACACTGGAATGGAAGTCCTGTCAATCAAACTTGATTTTGAAGATGCTCAGAAAACTGCAGCCGGATTTGTTCTTAAGAATGACCCTGAAATTCGCTTGGATAGCCGCGCATACAAAATGTCCAAAAGTCGTGGTAATGTGGTAAATCCTGACACGATAGTTGAACGTTACGGGGCCGATTCATTACGACTGTACGAAATGTTTATGGGCCCGCTGGAAGACGTAAAGCCGTGGAACACCAAGGGGGTCGAAGGCATCAGCCGATTCCTGTCTCGTGTATGGCGCATGGTGAGCGACGAAAAATCAGATACCCTCTCTCTGAATCCGGCGATTCAAGAAGTCACAGCTAACTCAGAACAATTACGGTTGTTACACCGAACAATTAAATCCGTCACGGAAGATGTTGAATCCATGTCCTTCAATACGGCAATTAGCCGAATGATGGAGTTTGTTAACTCGTTCCAGCACGAAGATCCCAGGCCACGCGAAGTAATCGAGCCCTTCATCTTGTTGCTTTCTCCGTTCGCTCCTCATTTAGCGGAAGAACTTTGGGAACTTCTGGGACATCCAGAAACCCTGGCATTTGAACCATGGCCTACCTACGAAAAAATCTGGATCGTCGACCAGACCCTGGAGGTTCCTGTCCAAGTCAACGGAAAAGTAAGAACCCGTATTACGATCGACGCGCAATCGACCAACAATCAGCTTGAAGAGCAAGCGCTTGCCGATCCAAAGGTGATCGCTGTTCTGCAGGAAAAGGAACTCGTAAAGGTGATTGTTGTGCCAGGAAAACTCGTGAACCTGGTTGTACGCTAACCACGCGAATCATGACCCGATTCAATCTGTACTTCGCTTTCAGGTATGGGCAACCATTACGGTAATTGTTTGGTTCTAGGAAATTACTGATTGACTTCTAGATTTTTTTAGATAGGGTGTCTCCGATTCCCGTAAGTGAACCGCACCTTGTTTAGAAGTCGTCAGGAACAATTCTTGTCTCTTCTTTAGGCTACGGAATGGCGACGACTTATTTCATTACCGGTGGAGCAGGTAATCTAGCTAGCCAGATCACCTTTCCACTTGCAGCAGACGGACATCGAGTGATTCTATTCGATGTGGAATCAAATCCAGTGGGCAAGATTGCACCCGGCTCCCGGTACGTACAGGGAGATCTCACGGATGAAAAGCAACTTAAACTGACGCTTCGTGAACACAAACCAGATTGTGTCATTCATTTGGCGTCCCTTCTTTCAGGTCAAAGTGAGCAAGATCGCAAACGAGCCTGGACCGTTAATTTCGAAGGGACTTTTTTTCTTTTTGAAAGCATCCTGGAGCAGGGAATCCCACAAATTCTTTATCCGAGTTCGCTGGCATCCTATGGTGGAGATCTCCCGGATCCTCTACCCGAAAATTATGCGCAGTGGCCATGTGGACTATACGGTGTGTCCAAAGTTACTGCGGAGCGTCTTGGCTTATACTATCATGATCGTCATGGAATTGATTTCCGTTGCTTGCGCCTTCCGATCGTAATATCACAATACTCTCATGCAGGGGCAGCCAGCGCGTACGCCAGTCAAATATTTATACAAACATCTCAACGTGGATCCTATACCTGTAAAGTGAACCCGGAAACACGTTGTTCGGTCATCTATGCTCCCGACGTCATTCGTGGAATGGTTGAATTCCTAAATACCCCACAGAATCAACTTTCGAGATGTGTCTACAACATTCATGGTTTTTCTCCTTCCGCAACAGAACTTGCGCAGGCCGTAATAGAAAGAACTCCCTCAGCCAAAATTGTTTTTGAACCGGAAAGCCCTACAGCAGAAATAGTCGCTAGCTGGCCCAATATTCTCGAAGATAGTTCTTCTCGTTCTGATTGGGGATGGAGTCCCCATTTTAATTTAGATAATATGGCAGACCATTTTATGGAAGTTCTGAAACATGCCACTTCAAACCCACCCTCACTATCAAACGCTTCTTGAAAAAGCAAAGGATAGCCATCACAACGGCCGTTCTACCACGGGCATTACCGATACGGACATTTCCCATGCAAGACTCTATTGCCACGCATTTCGAATTCATACGATCGGTGCGTTTCATGCAACACGAATTGCCCTTGAAAATATTCCCGTCCATGACTCACAGGCGGCACAATTCGTAGAATTTTCAATCGATTTGCTCAGAGATCTTGCAGATCTCGGAGTGGATGTCATTCCGGAAAATTTTCGAGCACTCATTTCAACATTTCACCGATATGACCGGTGGATTCGAAAAATTGATCATTATCTCAAACGCTCACTTGAACTTGAAGACAATACAAATATCCGTAAAACGACCAAACGCTTTGTCGAAATCATGGAACAAATTACCAGCTGCAACGGTATATTCCTAACTCGCGACACCGAAGCACCCTCACAAGCCAGTTTTGTCGTTCCTAATTTAGGCATCACGATCGTACCACTGGTATACGGTGACTACCACTCCTGGAATCTTGCCTATCTGGCTGGAGAACATCGTAACGTTCCCGTGCACCGACATCAGAATGGAGTTGAAATTCATCTGGGTTACCCTCCCATAAACGGAATAACCATCCTTGGTAATAACTGCAGTGAAGTGCTGGAAGGATATGCCATGGCAATTCCTCCTGAAACGGACCATGGGTTCATCAACTACAGCGACGAACCCCATCATGTACCGTTCATTTTTGGGTCATGCATTCATGGAGGCTGGGGGGTCTTTCTCGACGTAGATGCGGTCAGTATCCAAGATGATCCCTGGAAACGCTGTTCTTTATCGAATGACGACATGAACAACAGCGTGTTTCTGACGAGGGCAATCGAAAATGCGCTTCAATCAGGCCATCAGGAAAGAACCGTACTGATTGATGCCACCCAAACGCACTCCGAAGAAAGTGGTGGCCTCGAACTTGCTATTACACCAATTTCTGCGGATCCGTACTCTTTTCAACTCGACTCCTTTCGGGCTGTGTCGGTCGTGCATGGACAGGGGACGGTAGATATCGCGGGAATCAAAACAAACATTGGAAAACACGACCATTTCGGGATACCTAGCAATCTGTCCAGCTCCTTTGTCCAAAGTGGAGCTGAACCTCTGGTGCTTCTGGATTCCTTACTTCGGAGGTCTGCGGGATAACACATCGTCACAAGTACTACCAGAAAACAACACCACCCGCTTGACTGCTACCCGCCTGCTAACTGACTTGCCCCGCGTCCCGGAGCTCCCATGGTGTTGTACCCGGAATCCACATGGAGGATCTCACCTGTTACTCCCTGAGACATGTCACTCAACAAATACAACGCACTTTGCCCAACTTCTTCCGGAGTAACGTTACGGCCCAACGGACTCATCGCCTCATAGAGACCAAGCATTTTGTCAAATTCACCGACAGCGGATGAGCTCAGCGTGCGAATAGGTCCTGCACTGATCGCATTCATCCGAATATCACTTTCGCCAAGATCATATGCCAAATAGCGCACTGTCGCATCCAAAGCTGCCTTGCAAACTCCCATAATGTTATATCCCGGGACCGTTTTCTCACCACCGAAATAAGTCAGAGTGACTAAACTGCCACCCGGTTTCATTACAGCTTTGGCAGCTCTGGCAACGGCAACCAAACTATAAACACTGATATCCATAGCCGTATGGAAACCCTCACGACTCGATTCCAAATAGGGACATCTCAAATCTTCCATTGGCGCGTAGGCGATGGAATGAACCACAAAATCCAGATCGCCGTACACTTCTTTGGCTTCGGCAAATACACGCTGAATATCTTCATCGTTCTGAACATCGCATGGCGTGATTAATTTTGCCCCCACCGGTTCAGCCAACTTGCGAACGCGGCGTTCCATTCTGTTTCGATCACCCTTGTCTGGAAGGTGAGTGAAACCAAGTTCTGCTCCGGCATCCATTAATGCCTGACTGATGTACCAGGCAATGGAATGATCATTTGCCACACCAAGAATTAGTCCTTTTTTTCCGTCCAACATTCCCATGTGGCTTTCTCCAGCTTCGTCCCAGTTGACCAATAACGATCCAATGGCGTCTCACAATAGCTACTCTCTTACAAATTCTCAATGTTCCTTCAACAATTATGATGATCCTGTCTAACTCTATTTAGATCACTGCCAGTCCCTTGCTTAGACGAACCTCGACAGGAGTGTTATCATTATGATGACGCACTCAGCATTCTGTCTTTCTCGCCACCCGTCTATATTATAATCCAGCACATTTTGATGAACAAAAATCAATGGTTTGTACTCTCGGAAGTCTATGATGAGCAAAAAGCCACTTCATATAATCTGAAATGGCTTTCCCTGCTCGAATCACGATTGATCCAAAACTCGCCTCAGCATTTCCTTGAAATTGCGCTCGCGGAAATCGCAACTGACTGTCAGACATCCTGGACAGCCTTATTACAGCGCACGGGCAGTTGGGAACCTTTACACGAGATCGGAAACTTTCCGGGCGAACGTCGAATCCCTCCCCCTTCCCTGCTTGCTGAAGCATGTGAACGCCGGCAAGCTGTTATTTGCGAATCAAGCCAACTCCCGTTTTTGATCATTGCACCATTGAGCAAAGCACCCCCTTCTGACATCGTGTTGTGTATGGCCAGCAACGAGCCGGTGGATGGTAAAGTCCTAATCCCCAAATTGTCGCAGCTAACTCGCTTGCTCGATCTTTCATGGAACTGTTGTAAACAATTATCCCTTTCCAGACACCTGGAACAACAGTCTCTCGACCTCCTAGAAACAACGCGAACGCTCCATGCGATTCGTCACAAAGCCCCTCTTTTAGCTTATATCTCTCAGCAAGCGGTCCATCTTGTCAAAGCAGACTGTGCCCTTGTTTTTCTATGGGACGAGCCGCGTCATCTACTGACAATCGGTTCGGTTCACGGTCATCAGAAAGATCTTATCCATGTTCCGAATGACCAGGGGATTGTTGGGCGAATCGTACGTCACCGCAAGCCCCTGCTCATTCATGACGTATCAACCTCTCCAGACTTTAATCCATCCATCGATCAAACCGGTCCCCATCGAACGCAAAGCCTTATTGGTGTGCCGCTAATTACGTCTAACAATACCTGTATGGGGGTCTTGAAAGTTATAAACGACAAACGTACAGAAGGTTTTGACGAGAAAGATTTGCTGACACTTCAGGAATGGAGCACACAGGCAACATTGTCACTTCAGAACATTCAGGAGCGGGAAACCCTTCTTCGTATACAGCAACAAAACACGCGACAAGCGATTGAAGACACCCATCTGATCGGTAATAGCACAGACATACAGGAACTGCGGTCTACCATTACCAACATCGCTAATACAGATTTACCCGTTACGGTACTTGGGGAAAGTGGTTCTGGTAAGACCACTGCATGTCGTGCCATACATTTCAACAGTCCCAGACGCCACCACTCTCTGCTCTCTGTCCACTGTGCTAGAGCCTCTGAATCGCAAGTCGATATCGAACTTTTTGGATCCGGGGAAAGTAGTCTTTCAGACCCCGACGTGCATAGTCGTGGGAAAATAGAACTTGCTTCAGGCGGTAGCATTTTTCTCGATGAAATTGGCAATTTAGGTATGGATACACAAGGGAAATTATTACAGGTATTGACAGAAAAACAGTTTACCAATCCCGGTATTCATAAACCGACTTACACGGATGTGCGCATCATCGCGGCCACTAGTGAAGACCTCACCAAAGCCGTACAGGACAATACGTTTCGTCGAGAACTCTATTTTCGGATCAGCTCTGTTACCATTCCGATACCGGCCCTGAGAGATCGTGCGGAAGACATCCTTCCTCTGGCTGAATTTTTTATCGATCGTTTTTGTCACAAAACGCAACAACCGATCATCAAGCTATCCCGAAAAGCACGCCGACGTCTCCAAGAACACTCCTGGCCAGGTAATATTCAAGAGTTACAAAATGTCATGGAGCGACTGGTTTTCCTTTCTTCGGAAACCAACATAGAATCCGAAGACCTTACGTTACTTCTGTTGCAGCCCAGAGCCAATCTTACCCAAGTTCTTGTTGGCTCTGACACAACGCACCTGCCTCTGCCATTGACCGAGGCAACGGAACGTTTTCAACAGAAACACATTGACTCTGCTATTCAGTATGCAGAAGGAAACATGACCGAGGCAGCCAAACTTCTCGGATTACACCGCCCCAATCTGTATCGAAAAATGAAACAATTAGGTATACCTGATCACGGATGATGCCTATTATTCGTGACATTCGGCACGATGCTTTACACCTCATGTACAAAAACCACATTATTTCCTTCCGGTGTCCAGTCCGTACTGGCAAGTAACACCACGCGATCACCTCTCTGCAGAACCCCACGAGGCTCACCCCATCCAATTACTTCCTGCAGCAGCTTTTCACTGTCCTGGCCAGCATAACCTTTCCAGGGAGTAACCCCCCAGTAAAGACACACTCTGCGCAAAGTAGATTCCATATCACTGGTGGCAACGGTTGGAATGGTGTTACGTGTTTTGGACAACGCTAATGCAGTACGTCCAGTATGCGTGGCAACCACGATCAACTTAGCATCGAGCATATTTCCGATAAGATTGGAACCCTGAACAATGGCCTGGGTCACGGGTGTGACGGGTGGGTTCTTTTGGTATCTCTCAACAGCCGTGCTTGCCTCTGACATTTCATCAGTCTTCTTCGCTCCCCTCTCCATGTGCTGTTCTGTTTCTTTCGCAATTCGGCTCATGGTAGATACCGCCTCAACGGGAAACTGACCAATCGCAGTTTCACCTGAAAGCATAACAGCATCGGTTCCATCGAGAATAGCGTTGGCAACATCCGTAGATTCTGCGCGAGTCGGCCTCGTCGCACGGCGCATACTGTCAAGCATCTGCGTTGCAGTAATAACGGGTACGCAACGTTTCTGGCATAAGGCGATTATCTGCTTTTGCACTATCGGAACACGTTCCACTTCTATTTCCATTCCCAAATCGCCTCGTGCAACCATAACGGCATCAGCAACTTCAACGATGGATTCCAATCGTTCTAACGCTATGGCACGTTCAATTTTGGCAACTATCTGAACCGGGCTTTCTTGTTCTCCAAGCAGACCACGCAATTCCTGAATATCTTCTGCAGACGACACGAAGCTCAGACCTATAAAATCCACCTCCTGATTAACCGCCCAATTAACATTTTCAACATCTTTTGGAGTCATGGAGGACAAGGGCAAATGTAATCCTGGGAAATGGATTCCCTGCCGTGACCTCAGTACACCCTCCTGCTCAACACGACAGCTGGCGATTCCCTTGCTCACTGCTTCAACTACAAATGTAATTTCCCCATCTGCCAAAAGGACCTGCTGCCCTTCCTGCAGATAATTCGTTAACGACGGATAATTAGTTGTCAGTTGTATACCGGAAGCGGAATCACTTGCATCCGAAATTTCGACAATCGAATTCTGTTTGGCAACAAATGAATCAACCGGAACCGTCCCGATCCTTATTTTCGGACCCGCCAAATCAACCATTATTGCAACCGGACGCATCAATTGGTCTGATGCCGTTCGAATTCGACGAACTACTTCTTCATGTTCCGAACGAACCCCATGAGCCATATTCAACCGAAAAACATCAACACCGGCCGTAGCCAGACTGGTAATCATTTCAGGCGAATCCGACGCGGGTCCTAAAGTTGCTATTATCTTGGTTTTGACCTGAGTCAGAAATTCTTCATGTTCCATTTCAACCCCATGTCGTTGCGGTAATCCTTTTATTTTCCTAGCTTCTACATCGTGGCATTAGAACCTTCACCCCATAGCTGTAGCAAGCGCATACAACTTCAGGGCCGTCTTATCCTGTGGTGACCGCGACTTAGGATGACATCGCTTCTTTTGAAAACACATTGATTGAATATGTACTGTTCAGCCAAGAACCCGCATTCCCAGTTCTCAGATTATATAACAAAACACAGGGTCACTCGTTGAGATCAATACCACTGGAATCGCGTGTTTGACAACGATGGAACATCTCTCCATGGCGTCCGGCAAATTCGTCTTGGCACGTTTTTTGAGTTTTGGTAATGTACCGCCCTCATATTCAGGACAAAGCGTTTTGATCACCCATAGTGAAAAGACGTTAAGTCCCCTTTCCCAACTTTTCTGTGTTTGTAGTCAATGAATCAATTGGACCGTAGGCATCGGACCAGAAGTCTGGAAATGATCTTGAAACTGTCAGTACCGGTGGGGGTATGTTCCTCAAGACCAAACGCTTGCAACCACCTAACGGGATGGAGGCAGACTTGAGTACTATCACCCCAGCACAATCAGCGCGTGTTCATATTCGATGGATGATCCGCCGTGATCTGTCGGAAGTACTTACCATCGAAGACAGCAACACCGACTTTCCCTGGAATGAATCTCTGTTTCTGCGCTGTTTGAGACAGAGGAACTGTATTGGGATGGTCGCCGAAAAAGACGGCTGTATTCTGGGCTTCATGATCTATGAGCTTCACAAATACAAATTGCAGATTCTGAACTTGGCCGTACATCCGGACTTCCAACGACAAGCCATTGCAAGCCAGATGATTTGTAAGTTGAAAAGTAAACTCTCAGAAAAAAAACGTACCTGCATTGTCGTAGAATTGCGTGAAACGCAATTGTCCAGCCATCTGTTTTTCCAAAGTCAGTCCTTTACTGCAACGGATGTCCTAAGAAATCATTTCACCGATTCCGATGAAGACGCTTATCTCATGCAGTTCAGCTGTGCGGTACCGGCAGAAACCGAAAATGTAACCAGCGCACTGGAATCATAAACTCACGGGCATCCCTTTTAGCAGGAATCTAATTCCTGATTGTCACCGTGGCATTTGGAAGCCTATATTCCGATCTTCACAATACCTGACAAATGTATTTACCCAAGATCGGTTTGCTTTCTGCCACCATGGTCTAATACGCAAGCCCATATTCCGCAACAGAAACTGTTTTGTTCCAAGAGGTGAGGGATCACCGCACCTGATCCACCTGTATCACAATCCGGCACAATCTCATTTAGATTCAAGAGCTGATATCGCTGCCTGGAAAATATCCTTAGTCGTGAGGTGATATTTTTCCAGCAACCCTTCAGCAGGTCCTGATTCTGCGAATTGGTCTCCCAGATTTACATAGCGAAAAGGCACCGAATTTGATGAAAGTTGGCTGGCGGCATAAGCAACTACCGCACCCAGCCCTCCGTGTTGGAGATGTTCTTCAGCTACAACAATGGCTCCCGTTTCACCTACGGCGGCAGCAACTGCCTCCTGATCAATAGGTTTAACGGTGTGCATATCGAGCACCCGGCACTCAACCCCCCGCTGAGCCAACAGCTCTGCGGCCTCCATCGCCATTGCAACCATAAGACCGTTGGCTATCAGCGTGACATCTTTCCCATCACGTAACTGTATCGCTTTTCCAAGACAAAACTCACTGCACCCGTCGTTGTAGACCACAGGAACGGAGGGTCGGCCCACCCGCAAATAACAAGGCCCGATATGGTCCATAACGCTACGGGTCGCAACTCGTGCAGACGGTTCGTCGGCTGGGACAATAACGGTCATCCCCGGTAACGCACAAGCCAATGCCACATCTTCAATTCCCATCTGCGAAGGGCCATCTTCACCAATAGAAATTCCGGCATGGCTACCTACTAACTTGACATTCGAATGCGTGAACGCCACTGACATGCGAATTTGATCATACGAATTACACATCAGAAACGCCGCAAAGCTTGCCACAACAGGAATTTTACCATTCGCAGCAAACCCTCCTGCCATACTGACAAGATTGCTTTCTGCAATTCCGACATTAAAAAAACGATCTGGAAAAGACTTCGCAAAATATTCTGTACGCGTTGAGTTTCCTACATCACCATCGATAACGACAACTTCGGCACGTTCATGACCTATTTTCTCGAGCTCATGACCAAACGCATCACGGGTCGCCTTACCCATTTCCAAACCGATACTTTCACCAATCCGCATTAGCATTTCCAATCAACTGAAAATGAAACTTTACTATAGAAATTCTCACTGAGTGTTACACAGCCCAACAGCACTCCAATCCCGATCCTACGAAACCTTGCCTAGGTGCTGCAAAGCCTTTTCAGCAACCTCAGCAGACAAGGCCTGTCCATGGAAATTTTCATCGTTCAGCTCCTTTAAAAGAGGAACAATCCCATGGCCTTTTTCCGTTGTCGCGATAATCGCCTGAGGTTGAGAAGGGTAATTCTTAGCATCCGATAATGCCTCCAGAACCGCCTCCAAACTGTGACCATCAATCGTGGAAGCATGCCATCCAAAGGCTTTAAATTTATCTTCAATGGGAGAAAGATCGAGCACTTCTTCCGTTCTACCGGTTTGTTGGAATCCATTGTGATCAACAATGGCCGTCAGGTTTCCAACACGATATTTTGCGGCGGCGGCGGCTGCCTCCCAAACTTGCCCTTCACCGATTTCTCCATCACCCAGCAAAACGTATACACGCGCATCTATTTCATCCAAACTTACGCTGAGTGCGTGCCCTAAACCGATCGAAAGACCCTGTCCCAAAGATCCCGTAGAAGCCTCTACACCGGGTAACCGGAGCATATTAGGGTGGCCTTCAAGTACACTGCCCAACTTTCGCAGCTCGGTAAGGGATTCAACGGGAAAATAACCTGCTTCTGCCAAAGCAGCATACAACAGAGGAGCAGCATGGCCTTTACTGAGTATGAATCGGTCTCGACAAGCCCATTCAGGTTCTCCTGCACGAAACCGCAAGAAACCTCCGAAATACAATGCCGAAACCAGTTCTACAGACGATAGAGAACTGGTTGGATGACCAGATCCTGCAGCGGTTGTCATAGTGATAATGTGTTGTCGTAACCGGCGTGCCATCTGTTCTAGATGCTCCACGCCCTCTGTTGTTTCAGATACCAAACCTTTCTCCCTAAAACAAAATCCAAAATACCTGATCAAGGTGATCGTAACGGGCTACACTCAAACAGGCAACGGGCTGCCGACACAATTATTGAAATTTTTCCACGGATTCGTGACATCGTCAATTTGATCAACTGGAAGATAACGATTTGAGCTTACTGAATGCGGTATGACATTGACCTGCCCTTCAGGCCTACTTAATATGATCCAAGATCGTTATCATCCGGCCAACAGAGTGCCATCGATGAACAAAAAAAACGCCGCCGAAGTGACAAATGAAGGTCCCTTGCTCTGATATGAAGGCCCAACATGAGTAAAAAACCGCAAGGCCAATCAGAAACGAACCTGTTGCTAAACAATCTGCTAGAATTCCGCGAATGGCTGGTGGAGTTCGCCGATAGAATCCTCGTCATCATCGTGATCATTGCTCTGGTTGCGGTAGGGTGGGCCTTCTACACCTATAACCAGCTGAATTCTGCACAACAACGCTCTACCCAACTGCACAGCGCCCTGGCACCTCGATCTTTCGTAGATACACCAGAAGAGGAAATGCAAATGCGATCGGCTGCATTGGAGGAGATCGCGGACAACGATAGTGATGGAGAAATTGGAAAAAGAGCTCACTTACTCCTGGCTGACACACAGCGCAATCATGGCAGTCGAATCCTCACCTCTGATCGGGATGGGGCCGAAACCTATCTGCGGATGGCAGAAAGAACCTATGAAACACTGACAGATGATCAATCTACCGTATCAGACAATGCCTTATTCGGCCGTGCAAAGGCACTGGAAGCATTGGGGGATCTCCAGGAAGCCAGACTGCAGTATCAAGCTCTACTCGATAAATACCCAGCGCGAACCTACCAATTGAATGACAGCGGTGGCGCTGAGCGACTTGACCTATTCCTGTTTCGTAAAATCACCACCGAAGATCCCCCGGTTCATTCCGTCGAAGATGTCCTGCCAGCGATTCAAGCTGGGCTGGTCCAGAGAGAAGATAGATCGGATTCAACCGAAGCACTTTCTCGATATGAGTTCGTACAACCGAATGAGACACTTCGAGTCCAAATTGAAGGCCCCTTTACCCTTGCCGCAAGGCAGCGTTTGAATGCTTTGAACAAACAGGAGACTGGTGCTTTCTACGATTGGTTTCAAACCGTGGAGCTTCCGGCCAACAGTAGCCCCAACTCCCCAAGCGGTCTGCCGGCAGGACTATCTATCCCTGACAGTAATACCCTCCCTGTTCCATCGGAAATCCCGGATCCAATTTCACCTGAATCGGGCCAGGAAGTCTCTTCCGAACAAGAAACCAGTTCCAGTAACAGTGAACCGGAAGTCACTCCTTCTACGGAAAGCAAACCGGAAGATTCTCCAACGGTTCCCGAAAATTCCATTCCGGAACCTAAAACCGAATAGTCGGGTGGTTGAATCAGTCAAGTACGAAAATCGTTTCCGGATCGTCCTCGTGACGAATCTCATCGACGGGTAAACTTCGGTTCGGCCCCTGGAAGAGTTGATTCGGAAGATTGTAGACAAGCCCGGAATCAGATCCGACGTTCTGGTATGCGTGCACCACTCCCGGGGGAATAATAACCGACTGCGGGTCGTCCTCTCCCAACAGTACAGATATCCGATTCTGATACGTTTTGGAGCTCGTTCGATTATCCCACAAATACAATTTGAAAGTTGATGGACCCAAAAAGCAAAACAGATCCGCCTGATCTCGATGCTCATGCGGACCTCTTGCAATACCTGCATGTGTCATGGACATGTAACCCATAACAGGATGAAACTCCCTGGCAACTTCATCTTCACGATACAACTCAATCAACCAGCCACGTTGGTCCTTGTACGGAGTTAATTTGTCAAACACAACACCTTCAATATCACCATCCTGAAACATCGTATCACTCCCTCTGCTTACAGATCATTTCGACGGGAAGACCCGCTATGCCTTTATCTTTAAGAGGCTAATTGCTGCAGGCATATCTGAGACCAGTTCTCGAATTCTTCGCTGATTTGATTCAGTTCATCCAGGGACTGAAAACCGGCCTGCGTCAAGGACCGTTCCCGCGGTTGAACATCGGGATTCTCCAGATCGAAAACATGAATAATACCAAGATGGACCTGGCCAACTGGTGTCTGATCATCATTGATAAGTCCAATACATTGTTCTTCGTACTCACTTTCAAATGTCACTTCTTCCGCTAGTTCACGGTACAATGCTTCCTCATATGAACTACCAAATAAATTTCGGTCATCGACCGATATATGCCCACCCACCCCTATGGAACGTAATTGATGGAGTCGGGACT
>Ga0310344_10002710_pt1 | contig 13282 bp, 10 predicted proteins | sample HC15DNA20200_MG_FD_203801 | JGI IMG/M metagenome (GOLD analysis project Ga0310344, IMG submission 203801) | Marine microbial communities from station ALOHA, North Pacific Subtropical Gyre - HC15-DNA-20-200_MG | ecosystem: Environmental > Aquatic > Marine > Oceanic | place: Pacific Ocean: North... | reverse complement strand
TCGGCCAATGTCGTTCATCATCGAAACCCTCGGCCCAAGCCGTCTCAACGGGCCGAACTGCATCGGTGAGAAAGCCGAGTGTTGCAACTTGCAACAGTGTGTCGATTTCGGCGCAGCCGTGATCGACGTTTTGTTTGACTCCCGTCGCTGCCTTCATCTTCTAACCAGCAAACAACTTGCAACCACTTCGACAGAAGCAGCCTCAGTTCGGCACGGCCGTTGCATCTGGTGAGAGTGTTGTCTCGGTGAACAGGTAAGACTTCCCCCGGCCGGGGCCTCTCACCGCTGAAACGACAACACTCATCCTGTTTCACCGGTCCAAATTCTGGAGAGACCTTTTCATGTCTACACTCACCTTGCGGTCTTTGCTTGTCGTTGGCAGCTTGAGCCTGGGCCTGAATGCCCCGATGGCCGAAGCTCACCAGTGCGTCGACGTCCGGATATTGCATGCTCCCCGGCAAGTGACTGCTGGTAGCCAAGCGTCAATGGTTGCCGGCGTCTTCAATTGCGGCAGTTGTCCCACGACAGCAGAACTGGACGCGTGGTTGTACGATCCGTCCAGTCACACCCGAGTCCACCTGGGCGGTGAACGCGTGAGATTGCGGGAGGGCGAATTCCGCCGGGCCAGGCTGCTACTGGACATTCCCGACAACATTGCTCCGGGCCGGTACCAACTGGTCCTCTCGGGCGTCACTCCGGGAGGTTTTATGGACCTGGCCCGTGCCCGTATCAACGTCGTTGGCCGGAATGTCCGCGACGTACGCAGTCTGATGATGCAGTTGGCCAGTGAGTCCGGAGACGCTGACGTGGTGGAAGAACTCCTGGAATTGGTCGATGCCTACCGCGGAGAACTGAGTCCGCGAGAGGTGATGCCCCCCGACGGTGACATCACCGGAAAGATTGTCCACAAGGACAAGAGAAAGCGGGAGATCCGCGTCAAGAACGAGGTGGGCCGCGAGAAAACGGTCGAGATCAAGCCGACCACACAGATCTTCGACGAGAATGGCGCCCCGATCACCTTTGATGAACTGCACGAGGGTGACAGGGTCGAGGTCGAATACGACGACAACAACGTGGCAACCCGCATCGACAAATTGAGTTGATCGTTGTGGAAACGTGTCTTGTCGGCGAGCAGGGTGCGGAGGCAACCAGCCCCCTTTTCACCTCTTCACCTTCCCCTCCCTTCCGGTTCATCCCGGGAGGGAGGGCTCGTCCTTTTCTCGTCGTGTCGGCGGAGAGAGATTTCACCGCGACCCACCCGCGGAGAAATGTCACGATTTTCCGTTCCGCATCGAATAATCCACACGATCTTGCGAAACACGGTTGGAACGGTTCAAACTGAACCACCTCAGAAGCCGGCGGCCCAGAAGAGACTCCGACCATGACGCTGATTCCCACTCAATCCTCCCACGCAATTCCAGGAACACAACGCCGCATCTGGACAGGACTTCTGTGCCTGGCCGTCGCTCTCTGTTCGTCCCCGCTGCGAGCACAGCAGGCCAAGAAGCCAACGAAGAAAAAGACGCCTGTCGTCAAAGCACCGACTTTCATTCGCATCGTCCGCGACGAGAAGACCGGCGAGCCATTGCGGATGGAGACCGCCACGGTCCGCTATGTGAAGCGATTGAGGCCGGCCGCTGGTAAGAAACGCCGTCAAACCGCTGTCGTCGACCTGATCGGTGCGGTTCACGTCGGTGAACGATCCTATTACTCGTCGCTCAACAAGCAGTTCGAACAGTACGACGCACTGCTGTACGAACTGGTTGCCCCGAAGGGGGTTCGACCGGCCAAGGGGGCTGGAGCCGCCTCGAACAATCCGGCCGGTTTTCTCCAGAACGCGATGAAAACCACCCTCGGGCTCGATCACCAACTCGAACTGATTGACTACTCCAGGAAGAATTTCGTACACGCCGATCTCTCGCCCGCCGAAATGGCCAAGGCGATGGAGAAACGAGGGGACACCGCGCTGACAATCACCCTCGGTGTACTGGCCGACATGATCCGACAGCAGAACATCGCTGCGGCCAAGGCCAAGCAGAAGGGCGGCAACGCTCCGGTCGAAGAGGTGGACCTGTTGACGATGCTGCTGGACCCCAACGGGCCAGCAAAAATGAAGAGAATGATGGCCGAACAGATGGCCGACCTCGGTCCCGAGGGCGGCGTCGGCAAGACGCTGGACCAGTTGCTGGTCCAGGACCGCAACGTCGCTGCCATGAAAGTCGTCCGCGAACAGCTCGGCCAGGGCAAAAAGCGTCTTGGACTCTTCTACGGTGCCGCCCACATGCCCGATTTCCACCGTCGCATGACGAAACTCGGCTTCCGTCCCAAGACAACCACCTGGACGCCGGCCTGGAACCTGAAGATCAAGAAGCCCTCCCAGAGCGACGACCTGATCCTGTTGCTACGACTGCTGCAGCGGCTCAGCCAGTAGGGTAACTCGGCGCGGTTTTCAGCCCGGCCGGTCGAATCTCACGACTCGTCGCCGCGTGTCCGCTCGATCGTGACGCCGACCGATCGGGCAAAGCGAATCGCCCCCGGTTTCTCGACGGACACCCGGATCCGCTCGATCGACTCGGAGAACTCGAGGCTCAGGCGGGCTATCTCATCGGCCAGTTTCTCGACCAGGAAGAAACTCGAGCCCTCGACCATCTCGATCACCTGCTTGCTCAGTGTGCGGTAGTTGATCGTGTCATCGATGTTGTCAGACCGACCCGCCGCACGGAAATCGATCCAGATTGTGAGGTTGATGACGACGTCCTGCCGATTGACGCGTTCTTCGTCGTTGATCCCAACGATGGCCCGGACCATCAGGTCCCGAATCTCGATTCGGTCTGTCACTCCACCGCTCTCCCGTGATCGTAGGCCTGCCGAAACTCACCGGTCCAGTCAGCAACTCCACCGACGTTATCTGCCCCGCAGCTCACTCGGCAACCCGACCAACGGTTCGGGAAGCGGGGAGTTGGGTCCCGCCGGCCACCGACAACACGTCGCCGGTGGCAAGTCCGGCATCGAGCAGGTATCCCACCGCGGCGACCACATCTTCCGGACCACCCACACGACGCAGCGGTGAGGCCGCCACGGCAGCTGCCAGTTCCTCGGCATCGGCCCCGGGAGGCGGTAGAACCGGTCCGGGAGCCACGGCATTGACGCGCACCCGAGGAGCCAGCGACTCGGCCAGGCTCCTGGTCAGGGCCACCAACCCGTGCTTGGTCAACGAATAGGCCAATCGCTGCGGGTCGGGCTGCAGTCCTCGCCAGTCAACCAGGTTGATGATCTGTCCGGTCCCCTCCTCGCCCAGTCCCCGAACGAAACGCTCGGACAACACGCAGGGTGCCTCGAGATTGATCGCGAACAGCCGCTGCCAGGTCTCCGCATCGGTTTCGCCCAACGCCCCGCCCTCGAAGATCGCGGCGTTGTTGATCAACAGCGACACCTGCCCGAAACGATTTTCGGCCGCCTCGAACACGGTCTCCGCCGCCCGGTGAGGTTCCTCCAGATCGGCTGCCACCGCGATCGCCTGCCCACCCGATTCAGCAATCCGCGCGACCGTCGCCTCCGCCTCGGTCACCGAGGTCCGATGGTGCACGACGACCTGCCACCCGCGGCCCGCCAGTTCCAGTGCCAGGGCGCGGCCGATCCGAACTGCCGCACCGGTAACAACGGCCGTCGGCGGTGCGGCAGATCCGGGCAAATCGGGTGATGAGTCTTCGGTGAAAGTCACGGGCTTCGATTCTACGCGACGGCCCGGGCGAATCGCAGTCGTGACGGGTCGGGAACTGCATCTTGCAGCAAACCGGCCAGAGAACTACAAACCCGCTGCCCCAGTAGCTTTTCCCGTACTCGCCCACTCCGGCTCCAGGGCCATGTTGCACCGCCTGCGCCAGTGGATCTGTCCGGACCTGGCCATCGACCTGGGTACCGCCAACACGCTGGTGGCAATCCAGGGCGAGGGCGTGGTGGTGGACGAACCGAGCGTCGTGGCTCTCGAAAAAGGCACGCGCCGTGTCCTGGGACGAGGCACCGCCGTCGGCAAACTTGCCAAGCAGATGCTCGGACGCACGCCCGAATCGATCACGGCGGTCCGCCCCCTGGCCGACGGGGTCATCACCGACTTCGAACTGTGCGAGGCGATGCTGGAGTACTTCATCAAAAAATCGAGCCGTCACAGGCTGCTGAAACCGCGGGTGGTGATTGCCGTCCCCGGCGGCATCACCCCCGTCGAAAAACGTGCGGTCTTCAACAGTGCCGAGCGGGCCGGCGCCGGACGGGTTTACCTGATCGACGAGTCGAAGGCCGCCGGCATCGGAGCCGGGCTGCCGATCTCCGAACCGATGGCCAGCATGGTGTGCGACATCGGGGGCGGAACGACCGAGATCGCCATTCTCAGCCTCGCCGAAATCGTCGTCAGTCGTTCGATCCGCATTGGTGGTGACGAGATGGATGAGGCGATCGTCGAGTACATGAAACAGCACTTCTCGCTGCGGATCGGCACCCAGGCGGCCGAAGCGATCAAGATCGAGGCCGGCAGCGCTTTTCCCCTGGATGAAGAACGCACCGCCGAAGTGCGGGGTGTCGACACGATCAGTGGCGTGCCACGGAAGGCGGTCGTCACCAGCGAAGAAATTCGCGAGGCGTTGCGAGAGCCGCTCGAGGCGATCCTGATCGCGATTCGGGGAGTGACTGAACAGTGTCAGCCGGAACTGGCCGCCGACATCGTCGACACCGGGATGGTCCTGACTGGAGGGGGTTCGATCCTCCGCGGACTTGACCGACTGATGAACGAACAACTGGGGGTCCCGGTCCGGGTGGCTGAGGATCCCCTGACAACCGTGGCTCGAGGCACATCGATCTGCCTCGAACACCTCTCGCAATGGCGAGACGCTCTCGAGGACGGAGACAGCGACCTGTGATCGTTCCGCGGGCGGGTCGAGGACCGGTTGAGACAAAAGATGTGTTGAGGGCATGCCGGTGAGGGCTGCAACCAACTGGAAACCGCCTGCGATCTGCCTGGTGGTCGGACTGACGCTGATCGCGGTCCCCGACCCGATCACCAGCAGCATCCGCAGCCACGTGATCGACTTGGCCCGTCCCGGCCAGCAGGCCGTCGCCGAACTTGTTGTCCGCCTGGAGAACTGGCACCCACTGGAAAGGACAGCTTCGGTCACCCACGATCACCAGCGGGATCTGGAGGCTGCCCGCCTGGAAATCCGCCGCCTGCGGATCGCCAACTCACGCCTGATCGAACGGTCGTCGGACGTCCGGACCGGTTCCCCACGGCCGCCGCTGATCACAACCGATCTTGTCCCGGCCCGCGTACTGGGCCACGAGACCATCGCGGCCTGGCAGGCCGGCAGGATCCTGGACAGGGGACATGGTCTGACGGTTGACAGTCTGGTCGTCGAACCGGGACACGCCACGCTCGACCTGGGCATTGATTCCGGACTGGCTCGCGGCCAACCCGCTTACGCCGGGCGACGCGTGGCTGGCCGGATCTCCCGAGTCGGCCGCTGGACTTCCACCTTGCAGCCTCTAACCGACACCCGATTCCGCGGCCTGGCCCGGCTGGCCCGACGTGGTCGAGACCGCCCCGTCTTTGCGGCGCGTGGCATGCTCGAGGGCTCCGGTGACGGCTTCTGCCAACTGACACTGGTCCCGGCCACCGAGGTTGTCGCCAGGAACGACCTGGTCTACACCGATGGCCGTGACCAACCGGGCGGCTGGCCCATGCTCTACGGCACCGTGGTCCGTGCCGAGTTGCCCGAAGGGGCTCCGCACTGGAAAATCCGCATCCGCCCCGCCATCAATCTCGAGGAACTGCAGAACGTCGAGGTGCTGACCAGGACACTCAACCCCCAACGCATCAACTCGCCGGGAGTCCTGGCCCAGTGAACCCCCTCTCCCTCGTCCGTCACCTGGCCCTGCTGGGGTTGGCCTACGCCGCGCTGGTCGCCGAGACCTCCGTCGTTCCTCAACTCAACCCCGGCGGTGCCACGCTTCGTCCACTCTGGATCGTACTGGCCTTGGTGGTGGTCGGAGGACGGGGTTCGGCGATCGTGGCATGGGCAGCACTGCTGGGGTTCACCAGCGACTGTCTGCGAGGCAACGGTCCGCTCGGACTGGACCTCATACTGGCGACCGTCGCGGTCTGCCTGCTTCCATCCGAGTGGACCCGCCGTCGAATCCACTCGATCACTATCACCACACTCATCGCCGTTCTGCTGATCACCGGAATCGAATCCACCTCACGACTGGTGAGGATCCTCATCGTCTCTCCAAACACGTCCTGGCTGACCGACACCCTGCCCACGACCGTTGTCGGCTCGCTGGCAGACGCCCTGGTCAGTTCTGGCCTGCTGCTGATCGTGCTGCTGGGACTGCGTGGTTTCCGCAGATCCCTGGGACGGATGCTGCTTCCGGCCCCACTCTCGACCTGACCAGTCCCGGTGTCTCACTCTCCCAGCCATCTGCCCGGCCATGCTCAACCGTCCGACCAACGACCTGCTGTCGCGTGCCGAGCCCGAGGGATCCCGCTGGGATCGCCAGCCGGGCAGTCGGCTGACACTGCTGACGGTGGCCATGATCCTGCCGCTTTTGGTGATCGGATGGCGAGTCACCGCCACCGTGCAGCGCAGCAGCGAGGAACTGGCCCCACGTTCGTCTCCGGTCACCGTCACAACCCAGCCGATCCCAACACATGGCGGTCGTGTCCTCGCTGACGACGGCAGCGTGCTGGCCCATGACCAGCAACGATTTCAGGTCCTGGTCCATTACCGGTGGCTCGAATCCCCGACAGACCGCACGTGGCTTCAGGGCCAGGCTCTCGAACACCTCGAGCCGCACGCTCGCCGGGACAGTGCCCGACTGGCCGCAACACGCAACGAGGTGCTGGCACGTCGAGAAACGATGCTCGATGACCTGGCGAGCCGCTGCCGTATCGGCCGGAGGGAACTGGACAAGCGAATGGGCGTCGTCCAGCAGCGGGTCGAACGAATCGTGGCTTCGGTCCAGCGGCGACGAACCAGGGATTCGGCCCCACGCCCCGAGCCGGCGGGCTCGTTTCTCGACTCGCTGAAAACCGCTCTGACCACTCCCCCTCGACGTTCGGCAACCGAACCGGTGGTGATCACCGAGGAACTCGTGTACCACCGACTGCTGGACAACGTGCCGCTGGAGGCCGCCGCAGCGATACAGGAACACCCCGAACGCTTCCCCGGTGTCACGGTTCGCGTCGAAACACGACGGGTCTACCGGCATGGCAGCCTGGCAGCTCACGTCGTCGGAACTCGACACCGTCGCAGCAGTTCCAGGGGCGTCGTGCCCGACCGCGAGTGGATCGGGTCCACCGGAGTCGAAAAGTCCTACGACCACGTGCTTCGCGGCCGACCGGGATTGCGACGGATCGTCACCAACCGTAACGGCGAGGTCGTCTCCACCCGCGTCCTGGAACCGCCTCGCCGTGGCCGGGACATCCAGTTGACCCTTTCCCTGCGTCTGCAACGCCAGGCCGAGAGCCTGCTGGACGAAGCCACGTCGGGAGGATCTCCGGGCGGTGCGATTGTCGTGATCGACCTGCACACCGGAGCAGTCCGTGCCGCGGCCTCGGCACCCCGTTTCGACCCGAATCGCCTGGTCGCTCCCGACGCCGTCACCTGGAAGAGATTGACCGAGGATCCTCGCCGCCCACTCTTCTGCCGTGTCACCGGGATGGCGCTGCCGCCGGGTTCGGTCTTCAAGTCTCTCACAGCCACCGCCCTGCTCGAAAGTGGGCTGATTCCCGATGGACACAGCATCGCCTGCCGGGGATTCCTCGACCGCCCCAGTCATCACCGCTGCTACGTGTTCAGTCGTTTCGGAGTGGGCCACGGCAAGACCAACCTGGGAGACGCGCTGTGCCGCAGTTGCAACGTCTTCTTCTTCGACGCCGCCCGAAGACTGGCCCGATCGGGTTCCACCGGACACAACAACCTGCACCTCTGGGCAGAACGGTTCGGATTCGGACACCCCACGGGGATCGACCTGCCCGGAGAATCGTCCGGGGACCTTCCTGCACCACCTACCAGACCGTTGATCTCCGAGACGATGCAGTTGGCAATCGGACAGGGACCGGTCACCGCGACGCCACTGCAGATCGTCCGCATGATGGCCGCGATCGCCAACGGGGGCTCGTTGGTGACTCCGCACGTCGTCTCGGGGCACGGACCCGATGCGGCGGCACTGGCCACTCGGGCCGACCCACGGACCACCCGCATCGCGAACCTCTCACCTCGCACGCTTGCCATCGTCCAGAACGGGTTGCGACGGGTGGTCGAGGACCCCCTGGGAACCGGTTACAAGCGAATCCGGCTGCCCGAGATGGCGATCGCGGGCAAGACGGGCACCGCGGAGGTCGGCGGAGATCTCGAGGATCACGCCTGGTTCGCCGGCTACGTTCCGGCCGACCGGCCGCGACTGGCATTCGTCGTGGTCCTGGAACACGCCGGCTCGGGAGGCCGCCAGGCGGGTCCCGTCGCCCGGCAACTCGTCCAGTCGATGCAGGCCCACGGCCTGATTGGCCCCGCCACCCGCGTCTCGCTCTCGGACAAGCCCGCCCGGTGAAAACGTCGAAAGCTTGGCGACACACCCACGAGGGTTCTAGAATCGGGCCATGGGCACTCGAGTCGTCTTGGCAATGAGCGGTGGAGTCGACAGCTCGGCCGCCGCCTGGCTGCTGCAGCAACAGGGTCACGAAGTGATCGGGCTGTTCATGCGCTCCGGCGTCCACCAGGAAGCCGCCTGCGAGTTGCCGGTTCTCGACAGTGACTCGTCGCACCGCCAGGGCTGCTGCAGTGCCGCCGATGCCGCCGACGCCCGTCGAGTTGCCGATTCTCTGGACATCCCCTTCCACGCGTTGAATTTCCAGGACGCCTTCGGAAGGATCCAGGACTACTTTGCCGACGAGTACCTCGCCGGGCGAACCCCCAACCCGTGCGTGATGTGCAACAACTGGCTGAAGTTCGGCCGGCTGTGGGATTTCGCCCAACAGGTCGGTGCCACTCATGTCGCCTCGGGACACTACGCTCGGGTCGTCCCGGTGCCGGGATCCGATCGCCTCGCACTCATGCGCGGCCGAGATGACGGCAAGGACCAGTCGTATGTGCTGTTCGGTATCGACCCCGCGTTGCTCGATCACGTCCTGTTCCCGGTCGGGGACGCGAGCAAGTCAGAGATCCGCGAGACGGCCGAACGAGCCGGGCTGCGGGTCTTCGACAAGCCCGACAGCCAGGAGATCTGCTTCGTACCCGACAACGACTATGCGGGATTTCTGAGACGTCATCGCGGAGAACTCGACACGGCTGGCGAGGTGGTCGATACCGCCGGGACGGTCGTCGGCCAGCACCAGGGATACGAACGATTTACCGTGGGACAACGCCGTGGGTTGGGGATCGCGTTCGGAGAGCCCCGGTACGTGGTGGCGATCGAACCCGAGTCACACCGGGTCGTGGTGGGCGAACGTGAGGATCTGGCCAGAGCCTCGCTGGAGGCCGACCGTCTCAACTGGCTCGTCGACGGGCACGATTCGCCCGATGACACGCCTTTGCGGTGCACGGCACAGATCCGCTACCGCCACCAGGCGGCTCCGGCAACCGTCGAGACCATCGGAGCAGACCGGGCTCGTGTGACCTTCGACGAACCCCAGTACGGAGTGGCCCCCGGACAGGCGGTCGTCTTCTACGACGACGACCGCGTGCTGGGAGGCGGCTGGATCCGATAGGACAACGCGGTCAGGCCGCGGCCCGGCTGCCGATCCCCGCCATGACCAGCCCGGTCGGCCCCTGGAACACTCGCAGGTCGAATTCGCCCACGACGCTCAGCACGTGGTCGAAGATATCCGCCTGCAACGCCTCGTAGTTCTCCCACTGCTTGTCGAGACTGAACACATAAATCTCGATCGGCAAGCCCTCGGCCGAGGGAGGCAACTGGCGGACCATCAACGTCATGTCCTCGTTGATGCCGGGGTGTCGGCGGAGATATTCGGACAGGTAGGCCCGGAACGTACCCAGGTTGGTCAGACGCCGACCGTTGATCAACTCGGATGTGTCGATCCCGTACTTCTTGTTGTACGCCTCGACCTCGACCAGCTTGGAGGCGATGTAGTCCTTGAGCAGCGAGAATCTCCGGAACCGCTCGATCTGCTCGCGTGAGCAGAACTGGACCGAATGCACGTCGATAGCAATCGAACGCTTCAACCGGCGGCCGTCGGACTCCTGCATGCCTCGCCAGTTCCGGAACGACTCGGAAATCACGCAATACGAAGGCACGGTCGAAATCGTACGGTCCCAGTTCTGCACCTTGATCGTGGTCAGGGTCACCGAAATCACATCACCGTCCACACCATGAGCCGGCATCTCGATCCAGTCGCCAACCCGGACAAGGTCGTTGACAAAGATCTGGATGCTGGCGACCAGGCCCAGGATCGAGTCCCTGAAGACAAGCATCAGGACGGCGGTCAGGGCACCGATCCCGGCGACCAGCCCCGAGGGATCCCGGCCAGTGATCGCAGCAATGACCAGGATCATGCCGACGACCCACAGCACCAGCTTGAAACCACCGATGAACCCACTGATCGGATTGGCCTTCTTGCGGTCCAGCGTGTCGTAGATGTCGGCCACGGCGTTCAGCATCCCGCTGAGCGCCCCGATGACGACCAGCACCATCCAGGCGGTCGTCAACCTCATCAACACCTCGTCGACCGCCAGCCCGGAAATGAACGGTTCGGCGAACACCGGTGCGGCCAGGTACACGATCACCGCAGGCACCAGCCAGGCCAACCTGTCGAAGACACGGCGTTCCACCAGCCGGTCGTCCCACTTGGTGCGGGTCCGAGCGGCCATCTTGCGGATGATCGCCAGGGTCAGTCGGAGCGTGACGAAGTGAGCCAGCCAGGCGACGGCCGCCGTCGTCACCACGACGACCAGCTTCGCCGACCAATCACCAAAGCGATCTCCCGGCAACACGTTTTCGACCCAATCGTGCAGACCGGCCACCCACTCGGCCGCCGCGCCAGCCGACGGTTGCAGATTCTCTCCGTCCATGCTCGCCCTTCCCCTCCTTGCCTCGCGAGTCCCCGCGAGTCCCCGCAGGATACCCAGTTGGCGGCGGTCGGCCAATCCCCGCCTGTCGGGATGTCCCGATCATTTCAGCGGCGGGGGGGGCGTTGAACTTCGGAGACCAACCGCAACACCGCCGGCAGAGGAACCAGCGCCACCATCAGACAACTGCCAACGCCGAGCAACAACACCAGCCCCAGGCTCGACAGACCGCGATGTGAAGCGATCATCAGCGTGCCAAACCCGATCATCGACGTCAGGGAGGTCAACAGCACGCCGTGAATCGTCGAAGACGACATCACGTAGTGGCCCCTCCTCGCGCGAAAATCGTGGAGCACGTGGACCCCGTCGTCGACACCGATCCCCAGGACCAGGGGCAACACGATCAGGTTGGCCGGGTTCAACGGCACCTTCAGCCACTGCATGGCTCCCAGCATCACCACGCCGCCGGCCAACGGCGGCAGCAGGGCCAGCAGCGTGTCGCGGACGGCTCGCCAGTCGAGCACCAACGCGGCCAGAAGAGTGGTGAGGACAAATGCGGTTGCCCACAGAGCAGGAAACGCACCGAGTTGATCCCGGGCGGCCATCTCGACGGCGACCCCCACCACCAGGACGCCGGAGGACAGAACCACCAGGGCCTGCCATCGAACCAGCGACGACACCAGCAGTACCACCGCGATGGCTCCGACCGCAACCAGCGCCGCCATCTCGTAGCTTCGCTTGATCTGGCGTCCCGCATCGTGATTCTGCAATGGCGTCCCGGTCACTTCGGGGTCAACGCTACGCACCTCGCCGACGAACCGGGCCAGAGGTTCCCGATCCCAGATCGACTCGCTCGGCACCACCTGGACCAGCCAGTCGTCCTGGGCGCTGAGATAGCGAGAGACCAGAGCCGCCGGCAGTTGCTTCAGCGTGTTGGCATCGGCTCCCGGAAGAAAACTTCCCAGGTGTGTGACCCGGCCGACACTCGGCAAGGACTTCATCCGCTCGGCCATCCGCTCGGCCTCTTCCAGTGACGCGCACAACGAGACCGCAAACAGCGCCCCGCCGTCGGGATCGGTCGCTACCCGCCTTTGCACCTTGACCGACTCGACGTCGTCGGCCTGCAGGTTCAACAGGTTGTCGTCATACCGGACGAGCCACTCGAACCGCCCCTCGTGCCAGGCGACCAGAGACGAACCGGCCAGGACCAGCACGGCCAGCGAAACCGACACAAACACCCTCGGCGACTCGGACACCCTGTGACGCCAGTGCTCACCCATCAACGACACCGCAAAATCCACCGGCACCGTTCTCGAATCGGTCAGCCGCACCATCGCCGGAACGATGACAAAGGTCACGACTGCACAGATCATGATCCCACCACCGGCGATCCAGCCCAACTCGGCCACTCCACGAAATTCCGTCAGCGACGCGCACCCGAAGGCCAGTGCTGTCGTCAACGCCGCGGTCGCGATTCCTGGCCCCACCTCGCCGGCCGATTCCACCAGCCCCTCCACCAGTCCCGTCCCCCGCTGGCGTGACTGAACATAACGAGCCAGGAAATGAATCGAAAAATCCACTCCCAGCCCGATCAGCACGACGGCAAACGAGACGGACAGGATGTTGAGGTGCCCGATGGTCAGCGCGGTGGCGGCGAACGAATAGGCCAGCGAGACCCCCAGGCCCAACAGGATCACCAGCGGCAACCGCACCCCGTGGAAGCCGATCCCCATCAGCCACGCCACTCCCACGGCCGCCAGCAACGACGCGCGGATCATGTCCTGCTGCGATCGCACCATCTCGTCACTTTCGAGAACCGGGATCCCGGTCAAACCGATCTCGATCCTCCCACCGGCCTCCCCAGACGACTGACCCTCGGCCAACACCTCGTCGATCACGCGTCTCATCCGGCCAATCGCCGCCGCCGCCCCCTCGAACCCTGCGTCCTCACTCAGCACCGGCACCGCTCTCAGGTACCCGGTTCGGCCATCCGTGGAAGTGAAGTAACGGGGCCGTTGTCCCTCGCGGCCCTCGAGCCGATAGAGAACACTTCGCAGGACATCCTCGTGAGCCACCACCCGTCGGCCGAGTTTCTCGAGTGTCACCTCGACCGACACACGATCGCGGCCCCGGACCACCACCACCAAATCCGACGAGTCGGGAAAGGCGGCTGAGTAACGAAGCCAGCGTCGATGGAACTCGGCATCGGGATC
>Ga0310344_10002708_pt1 | contig 13296 bp, 13 predicted proteins | sample HC15DNA20200_MG_FD_203801 | JGI IMG/M metagenome (GOLD analysis project Ga0310344, IMG submission 203801) | Marine microbial communities from station ALOHA, North Pacific Subtropical Gyre - HC15-DNA-20-200_MG | ecosystem: Environmental > Aquatic > Marine > Oceanic | place: Pacific Ocean: North... | reverse complement strand
AAACGTAACCATAAGTATCCTCTGATGGTAAAACTGAAGGATCAAATGTGTATAATTTTAATCCAAGAGATACCAAAGAGATTAAAACTAACCAGAGTACTATGTGTTTTTTATTCAATTATAATTTTTGATAAAATGTATCTTATAATGTATGGTATGAAATAATCCCATACAATTGAGAGAAAAACCTAGTGAGGAATATATACTTGAATGGGAGGAAGATGATAATTGTCACCATCTTTTAAAATCAGAGTAGCAGAACCAAACATTACAGAAGAAGATGCTCAAGCAGTCTATAATGCAGTTAAAGAAGAATGTTTGAGTGGAAGTGGACCATATAACAAACAATTCGAAGAAAAATTTGCTAAATTTATTGGAACTAAGCATGCAATAACAGTAAATTCTGGTACAGCAGCGTTACATCTTTCATTAGAAGCATTACGAATTAAAGATGGAGATGAAGTTATTACAACACCATTTACTTTTGCTGCAACATCAAATGTAATTGTGATGCAAAACGCGATACCAATTTTTGTTGATATTGAGGATGAAACATTCAATTTGGATCCATCTAAAATTGAAAAATCTATTACAAAAAAAACTAAAGCAATTATGCCTATACATTATGCTGGACAATCATGTGAAATGGATGAAATAAATGAAATTGCACAAAAACATGATTTGACTGTTATTGAAGATGCTGCTCCTGCAGTAGGTGCAACATACAAAGGAAAAAAAACTGGTACTCTTGGAGACATTGCAGGTTTTTCATTCTTTCCTGACAAAAATATGACTACAGGAGAAGGAGGAATGATTGTAACAGATAATTCAGAATTGGCAGAGAAATGTCAGATTTTGAAAAAGAATGGTGCATCAAAAAGATATTATAATATTTTTATGGGATGGAATTTTAAAATGCCAGATATTAATGCTGCATTAGGTATATCACAATTAAACAGGATTGAATCAATAATTGAAAGAAAAATATCATGTGCAAAAATTTATGATGAATTATTAGATCCAATTCAAGGAATTCAAACTCCTATTGTTAGAAATTATAATAAATCAACATACATGTTGTATTCAATCTTAACAAAGAATGAAAATATGAGAGAGGAAATTAGAATTGGTTTAGAAAAAGAACGAATAGAAACTAGGATTAATTTTCCCTCAATGCATCTTCAACCAGCGTACGTTGAAAAATATGGAGATTTAAAAGGAAAATTTCCAATTTCAGAAGATGTTTCAAAGCGAATTCTAGGATTACCGATTTACATTAACATGACGCAAGCTGAACAAGAGTTAATTGCCAATAGTATTAAAAATATAGTCACATAAAATGAAATTTATTAAAACCAAACTAGAAGGGGCGTATTTTATAGAATTAGAAAAAGCTGAGGATGAAAGAGGATTTTTTTCTGTGATGTGGGATAAGAAACAATTCCAAGAAAATAACCTGAATGTTAATCTGACTGAATCAAATGTGGCATTTACAAAAAAGAAGGGATCAATAAGAGGATTACATTATCAAACTTCACCAAATGAAGGTTCAAAGTTAGTCAGATGCAGTAGAGGAAAAATATGGGACATTACGTTAGATATGAGACCAAATTCAAAAACATTCAAAGAATGGATTAGTGTAGAATTGAGTCAAGAAAATTACAAATTAAACTACATTCCAGAAGGTTGTGCACATGGATATCAAACTATGGAAGATAATTGTGAAGTGACTTATTTGATGTCACAAGAATATAATTTAGATTGTGAAAGAGGAATAAAATATTCAGATCCAGCTTTTGAAATTTCATTTCCTTATCAAGTAACTAAAATTTCAAAAAAAGATGATTCATGGAAACCGTTCAAAATATAACTAAAGGTAATTTCCAAGGATTGAGTGGTTAATTTGACAAAATTTCAAGGCAAATCAGTATTAGTAACTGGTGGTGCAGGTTTTATTGGTTCAGAAGCTGTACAACAGTTGTTAAATGAAGGAGCAAAAGTCACTGTTTTTGATAATTTTTCTTCAGGTAAGAGAGAATATCTACCAAAACAAAATAAAAAACTTAGAATAATTAAAGGAGATATTACAAATGAAAATGCTGTAAATAAAGCAACAAAAGATCAAGAAGTGATTTTCCATTTTGCGGCTTTACCATTCATTCCAGATTCATTTTATTATCCTGTTGATTTTTTTAAAGTAAATACAATTGGAAGTATGCATGTTTTCTGGAGTGCTGTAAAATCAAAAACAGTAGAAGTTGTGCTCAATACTTCAACCAGTGAGGTATATGGTTCAGCACAATATACGCCTATGGATGAAAATCATCCAACATCACCTTATTCAACTTATGCAGTAAGTAAATTAGCAGCTGACAGAGCAGCATTTACACTACATAAAGAAAATGGATTTCCTGTAGTAATAATTCGACCATTCAATACATTTGGTCCAAGATATACAGAACCATATATTATTCCAGAAATTATTGGTCAAATACTTCGCGGTACAAGAGAATTAAACCTAGGAAATATAAACTCAACAAGAGACTTCACCTTTGTCTCAGATACAGTTAAGGGATTTATTAAGGCAGCAAAAGAAAAGAAGGCAATTGGAGAAATTATTAATTTAGGTTCACAAAATGAAATAAGAATTGGAGATCTAGTTACAAAACTTTCAAAAATTGCAAAAATTAAAACTAAAATCAAAAGAGATGAAAGTAGGTTAAGACCATATGATGTTAATAGATTAGTTTGTAACAATAAAAAAGCACAAAAACTTCTAAAATGGAAACCAACAATAACAGTTGAGAAAGGTTTGAAACTAACTTACGAATGGGCAAAAAACAATAAGGTTATTTTTGATGCACCTTTTACGCGATTTTATTATAAAAAAAATTTAAAATAGAAAAATTATTTCTTTTTTGCCTGTATGTTTAAACTCATTAACATTCCATTTTCCTTATCCATGTGTGGTAAATACGCTTGACTGTAATCATCAATTTTTCCATGTTCAACAGAACGCCAATCCCATTCTTGAATATCATAAAATTGAGTTTTTGTTAATAATGTAGAAAGATAATTCTTATCAAAAATCATTTTATGATAATCAAATTTAGTTTTTTGTCCACCAATCAAAAGGCCCAAAATATCCTCTAGATTTGGGTTCTTTTGATACCAGGAAATAGCTTTTTCAAAATCAGGTACGGCTAATCGCAAAATTCCATTTTTTAAAAGTTTTGTGTTCCAAACTTTTAAAACATCTTCAACTTCATGCCGACCCAAATGTTCAAAGATGTGACATGCATAAATTATTTCGCAGGATTCATCTGGTATTTTTGATAATTTTCTTGCATCATCAATTATATCAACTCCAGGTAAATCATCAATATCTAAATTTGTCCAACCAGAAAAAATTTTTTCGCCACATCCAACATGAAGTTTCATATGCGATTTTTTTTTATTATAATATATGTAGTTTGTTTATGAATATTCAGGATTATCAATATAATTTCTTCATAAATAATATATGCAAAAAATATGAAAATCATACATGTCCACTGTAGTAGTAATTACAAGTTTAAATGAAATAGATGGAGTGAAGAAACTCCTACCTACAATCAAGAAAGAATGGGCAGAAGAATGGTTAATTGTAGATGGAAATTCAACTGATGGTACAATTGAAGAAGTAAAGAGGCTGGGTTTTGATATAGTACTACAAAATAAAAAAGGGCATGGAGACGCAGTAGTTAGAGGAGTCACAGATACAAAATCTGATTTTATATTGTATTGGGGACCAGATGGTAATCATGAGATAGAGGAAATACCAAGATTGATCGAAAAAATTCAAGAAGGATATGATCAGGTCGTAATTTCAAGATTTGGAAAGACATCTGTGAATTTGGATGCTGGACCAGTAGACACATTTGGAAATAAAATGTTTACATTTCTAATCAATGTATTTTTTGGAGGAAAATTAACAGATGCACTAAACCTAAGTAGAATTATCACTAGGAAGTCAATGTTGGAAATTAAATTTGATGCTAAAGGATTAGATTCAACTACACAAATGAGTATACGTGCAATTAAAAATAAACATAAAATTATTGCAATTACAGGAAATGAAGGAAGAAGAATTGGTGGAATAAGAAAGATGGAACCAATTCCAGTAGGTTCAAAATTAACAAAATTAATTCTTAGAGAATTTATTTTTTGGAAGGTTTAACAACAAAAAAATTATTTTATTTGTCTCTTATCTATATGTTCATCAAGCTCACTTTTTAGTGTTGAAATTTGATTCATATCATCATCCGATAGTTTTTCATTTTGAGAAAGCTTCACAACTAATTCTAATAATTTAACGTATGATGGAAGTAAGATTTCAGTATTCACTAATATTCTACGTATATGAGGACTTGTTTCAATGAGAACATCTTGTTCAGCTTTAAAAGACTTTGACTTTTTAAAATGTATATACCCAACAAGAACTAGTAAAGGAACGCCAAGCCCACCAACAATAGCTACATAATGAAAAAATGTTGGAAATATGGAATTTAATGTTGGATAATTTTCAACTGCAAGAAAGTAAGTAACTGTTAAAGCATTAATTGCAGCAACAACAAAAGCGAAATATGTGGCCCAACCAGTTCTAAAATAAAACCATCCTCTAAAAGCTAAGTTTCTTTCCACAAAAAATGGGATTTTTTCAACTATATCAATATCACTGATAATTCAAATTAATTTATTGTTCAATTTTTTCAAGAATTAATTCTTGTGCATATTCAGAGATTTTATGTTCTTTATGTGTCTCATCTAAATACACATTAAAATCACCTAAATTTAATTTAGAAACTATATTGCTTATTTTAGATTCATATTCATTAAAGCGAGTCCCAGAAAAGCAACATGGATCGTATTTATTGAAAATCTGATTAAAAGATCTATCTGCTCCATACGAACTCATGATGTATAATTCAGAATAATTTGCAATATTGTATAATTTAGGTTGAATCTGTTCATAATCGCCAAGTTCTTGAGAATTTATTCGTAAATACATTGGTAAAGAACCATTTATTGCAAAACTCTTCGATATTCGAGTATCTAATGCAGGATAAATTGTACTGGTCCAACCACCACCAGAGATTCCAACCATATGATAATTTTTAAAATTATAATTCAGATCAAGATAATTTAATGAATAATTAATTGGAGTAAAAAAATAACTTAATGGAGAAAAATTTTCAGATTCTAATAATTGAAATTGATCATGATCAAAAAATTTTATTGAACCAAAATTTTCAATGTTAATTATAGGTTGACTATTCATTCCTATAAGTGGCATAGAAAATGCCATTACAGAGTAACCATTTTTTAGAAAATAACCAATGGTGGATTTTCCGTTAATAAAACCTCCAGAATGACCCTGATGATAAACTATTAATTCATTATTACCTTGTTCGGCATGAAAAATATACACAATTGAATCAACACCATTTTTCATTTCTATAGATAGCTTGTCAATTTTCTGCAGATTATCAAGTTCAGAAAATCTTTCATCAATAATATTTTTTTCAATAGTAGGAAGTATTTTAGATGAATTATCAGTTGGAAAGATAACTGAAGGCGGTTCATTCCAAATATAAAAAATGAGTTTGTCTCGAATTTTCTGAATATCTGATTCATCTTGTATACCTATATTGCTTGGTTCCAAATCATATACATCAAAGCTTTTGGTTATTTTTTTATTAGACTCTATATCATCTTTAAATGAATTTAGATACTCATAAGGAAAAATTTTGTACGTGCCTACAGATAATCCATAACAAAATGATGCAACTAAAGCAATTGCAATAATTACGCCTAAAATTCTTTTCATATTTGCTGATATTATGATATCATTTAAGATATGCGAAAAAATGTTAAGTATTCTTTTGTTTGAAAATGAAGACTAGAGAAGGATTTAATATATTATCACTAAGTTGTATTGTTGATAAATGTCTGTACAAGTATCTTATAAAAAACAATTTCTGGTTTATTTTTTACTTCTAATAATTATTTTAAGTGCTGTTGAGATATTTTTTAGAGTTTACGAGTGGATGTATCCAAATTGTTTGTTTGTTGGAAGTGACGCTATGAAGGATATTGATATTCTTAAACAAAGACAAATTTGTTTAGAAAATCAACAAATTAAAACAACTAATTTGGAATCAATACCAGAAAACATTCCAAATCAGAATTTTGATACAGTATCAATCAACTCTCATGGTTTTAGAGGAAATGAATTTAACATGGATAAAGAAAAGAATACGTTTAGAATATTTGTGATAGGAGGTTCGACTATCTTTGGAACAGGCGCATCATCTAATGAGGAAACTCTTCCAAGTCAATTAGAAAAAAAATTAAACATGGATTTTCTTGAACCAAAAATTCATGTTGTAAATGCTGGAGTTTCTGGTGCAACATCTAACTCTGAGAAAATTTTGGTGACTAAAAAAATTCTTGATTTTGATCCGGATTTAATTATTGTATATGATGGATGGAATGATGCATGGCATAGAGAAAGATTATTAGAAAATTTTGGTAATGATGTGGTTTTGGAAATACCACAAAATTCTGGAACTGGAATAATGCAGATGTTACAGGAAAATTTGAATTTTTATAGAACTCCACTTGTTATCTATAAAGAGTTTTTTTGGGATAAATCATGGAGATATAATTCTGATGCAAATGACATAAAAATCGATAAAGATATTTCTGATATTTGGAAAAAAAATCAAGAGGAAATTTGTAAAACATCAACAGAAAATGACATAAAAAGTATTTTGATTCTTCAACCAATTTTAGGTACGGGTGAAAAACAACTTACTAATGAGGAAAAAGAGATATTTCCAAAATCAAAATTTGATATTACAACATTAGAAACATTGAATTCATTAGCGAACCAGTTACCAATTTTACAAGAATATTGTACAAATGTGTATGATTATAGAAACATATTTGATAATATTTCTGAATCAGTCTATTTTGATAAAGGACATGTTTCAGATTTTGGGAACAATATAATAGCAGAACAGATTGCCAGAGATATTCACCAGTATATTAATTAAAAATTATTAATTGTTAAAAAAATCTTATCAGTTTAAATTGGATATGATGTCATATACCATATTGAAAGTGTTAATTGCATCAGGTGCAGGCGGTGGAACATCAAAAAAAAGTATTGGAAAGTATTTTCATCTTCAAGAATTTGGACATGCTTTAGAAAGATTAGGTGTGAAGTATAAATTAGTTCGAGAGACAGAGTATGTTACAGGATTTCCTAGTAAAGATGTAAAAGGATGGTTTTCAAAGAAAAAATTTCATAGTTTAATTAATGAGTACAAACCTGATGTAGTATTTTGTGATTGCCAATCACATTTTGCATTAGAAACTATTAAACTTGGGCTTCCTTGTTTTACATACCTTCGAGGAAACCGATGGATGGAAGTTGAATGGGCTAAAAAAACAATTTACAAAGATCCATTGATGAAAAAAGTACTTGAAATGCGGCATAAGATTGCAGAACGAGTATTCACTGAATGTCAAGGAATTTTCATGACTGCTGATTATTTAGACAAAGTGATTAAAGAACATATTCCAAATGCAAAAACTATTCATTTTCTTGAAGGATTAGATGCGTCAAGATGGTATCCAGCAGAAGGTATGACGTTAAAACATCCATGCGTTGGAATGTGTCATGATGCAAACTGGTGGGGAAAAACCAAAGAGATGTTAACTCTAGATAAAGTAATCGAAAATATGCCAAATGTACATTTTTACTGGGCTGGAGATGGTCAGTATAAAAATCAAATTTTAGAAAAATTAGAAAAACATGACAATTTTCATTATTTAGGAACGTTAGGTTATCCAGATGAAGTAAGACGGTATTTAACAGAAATTGATATCTATGCTTTACCTACAGGAATGGACACAACACCATTATCCTGTAGAGAAGCAATGGCAATGAAAAAACCAATTATTAGTACAAGAGTAGGTGGTATTCCAGAAATGATTTATGACGAAGAAACAGGTTTTTTGGCTGATGAAGGTGATGAGCAAACATGGAAAAATTGTATAGAATTATTATTAAATGATAAAGAATTGGCAGAGAAATTAGGCAATAATGCTAGAAAACTTTTACTTGAAAAATTTAATTGGGATATAGTTGCCAAGAAATTTGTAGTGGCTGCAGAATCAGTTTTAGAAAAAAGGATATAATTATTTCATTTATTTTTTGTGATTTTTAATTTTCGTGCATATGTATTGTTCATTTTGCTAATCAAATCTAATGTTTGGTTATGAATTAATTCTAAATTAGGTATAACACAATGACCGCCTATAAAACCAGGATACAATTTTGGTCTATTTCCTAAAATTTTATGTATTTCATCGGAAAATTCCCACATTTCATCGTAATTTACATTAAATTCTTTGGCAATATTATTGCTAATCTGTGCATAATTTACTAACCAACCCAAATATGATGTGTCACAAATGATTTTTGCCAGTTCGAGAGTTTCAGGCTTTGACATCTTTTTTGTTTTAACACCAGCTTTCTGAAATTTAGATCTAAAATTTGATACTGCCCATTTTTTCCTCGGAGCATTTTTAGATATAGAGAAAAATTTTGTATAGCGTTTAAGATCCTTTAACATCCTTTTGTGAACACCTCTTGTTGCACTGTAAATTATTGGAACATCTAATTTTTTTTGTAGTTTTTCAGTTGTGCCAGGACCGATTGTACTATGAATAACAATACATTCAGGATTAAATTCTTTGTAAACTTTGATTATATTAGATTGAAATTTAGAATTTACAGGAATTGCAATATGTAAGAAAGATGTTGAATAATTTTGTAATTGTTTGAATTTATTTATATTCATAAGATTCTTATCTAAATCATATCCAACTATGGTTTCTGTTTTAGAAAATAATTTTAGAATTGGTTTACCAATTTCACCTAATCCAACAACAACATCTTTTTTCATTATTTTGCTCATTTTAGATACTAAATTAATCTAGTGTAGTATTACTATTCATTTCCTTTGTAACAAATATTCTGTACCAAACTTCAAAGGCTAAAATTCCAAAAAACTTATTCACATATTTTACATCTAATTCTGAAGAATCAATGTATTTCTGAATCCAATCATTCTTGATCCAACCATCTTTCACCACTCTAGAATCATCTAGAAATTCTTTGCATAATTTATGACCATAATTCTTCCATAGATTTACTGTGTTCACATTAAATCCTAATTTTTGTTTTCTAACTAACAAATCATGTCCATTTTTTTCAAGTATTTCCCTGAGTGGAAGTTTTCCTATATCATTAACTTTATCATATTTTGATGATTTTTTCATATGGGGTGCAGATGAAATCAGTTCATCATTTAAGAGTGGAGTAAGAAGCTCCATACCATGTTCTTCAATAATTCCTGTGTTTATTGGATTAAAATTATACAGTAGTTTCCCATTATAATCTGCCAGAAATACTTGCTCTAGTCTTGATAATTGATTATCAAAATAAGGAAGTAATAGTTTGTGTATGTATTGCCAAGAAAACTGAGATTTTTGATTAAAGATTTTTTCTTGATCAGGAACTCTATCTCTTTCATGACATTGTAGATACCCAATTACTTTTTCCATTGGACTAGAGTTTTCAGATGTTAATGAAAGAAATTTTTTGTATCTGAATGTATAACCTCCAAAAAGTTCATCACCACCGTCACCAGAAATTAATAATTTTGAGAGAGTTTGTGATGTTTTTACAACATAATACCAATGAAGATCCCAAAAAGGCATCTTAATCATACCAATTGCTCTTGGTAATTCAGATAGATAATTATCAAGATTTACAATGTGATGCTCTGCATTAAATGTATTAGCGATCTTTGCTGCATCAGTTGTTTCATCTATACTATCTGCAAATTTAATTGAAATGGCATGAACCTCAATATCAGGATTAACTTTACGTATTAGTGATAAAACTAATGTAGAATCTACTCCTCCACTTAACGCAATTGAAATTTTTTTCCCATTAAACTTCTCTATTTTTTTTGCAATTGAGCTACAAATTGATTTTTCAATTATTTCAGAGTTAAGAGAATTTTCAGTTGGAACAAAATCTTCCCACGTTTTTCTTGGTAGATTAGGTGTAATTGAAGGATCATAACGTAGAGTAAGTATGTTTACAAGAGAAGATGAATTAACTGAAAGATTAGTGGTTTCCACGTCCAAGTCCTCTAAAAATTAGTTTAGCCTGACTTGCTAAAACAGGTTCTGCTATTCCTCGCGTATCAATTAAGATAGGTGTCTTCGCCTTTTTAAAAAGTGATAAATCAATTTCTTTGAATTCCTTATGAGCTGTTACAATGATTGATGCGTGAACCTTTTTAATAATATTATCTAGATCGTTTTCAACTTTAATACCAAATACTTCATCACCCACAAAATATGGATCATATACATGGATTTTTGCGCCTAAAGTTTGTAATTTTTTAATTATATGTTCAGCAGGTGTCAACTGAATATCTTTTACATCTGGTTTGTATGATATACCAAGAATTAAGATATCACTATTTTGAATTGATTGATTAGCCTCTTTGAATGCGTCTATTGTGAGCTGTATTACATGCTCTGGCATTTTTTCATTAATTTGTCTTCCCTGTTCTATCAGATTTAGATTTATACCTGCTCTTCTTCCAGCATTAAGAAGTTGATATGAATTAATTGGCAAACAAGGACCTCCAACACCAGCACCAGGATAGTGTACTTGAAAATTATATTTTTTTGTTGCAGCTTCTAATACTTTGATTGTATCAATACCTAATTTTTCAAACATTAATGACAATTCACTAACAAATGCAATATTGATATCTCGAAATACATTTGTAGTTAGTTTTACGGCATTAGCAGTTTTACAATTTGGCATTTCAACTAGTTCAACAGGAAATACAAAGTTATAGATGGCTTTTATAATCTTTGTAATATTATCATTAATTCCTCCAACTAATCTAGGCAAAGTTGTAAAATCATGTAATATTTCTCCAGGATTTGCATTCTCAGGACATACGCCAATAAAGAATGTTTCATTAATTTTTAATTTTTCAGATTTTGAAATAATAGATATCATTTCATCTTCAATAAACCCTGGTTCAATTGTACTTTCAACAATTACAAGTGATTTTGGAGATAATAATCCAGAGAGTTTTGCTCCAACAGTTCTCAATGCTGAATAATCTGGTATATTATTTTCATCCATTGGAGTGGGTAATGATAATAATATTAAATCAGATTGTGGTATTGCATCTTCAATTTTAGTTGTTGCAGAAAATTTTTTAGATTCTAATACCTGATGAAATATTTCTTCATATCCTGGTTCGTCTTTTAATGGGAAGATCCCCGAATTTACATTATTCACTAGAGTTTCATTAATATCAACACCCAATGTTTCAAGACCAGATTTTGCAAAAGAAAGTGCAGTAGGTAAACCAATACGACCAATTCCAACCACACAGACTTTTAATGCTCGTGATTCTAATGATCGCTTAACATTTTCAGTGTCATTCATGTTAATTTTCAAATTAGACATTATTTCTCAAATATAGTTACTTTTGAGCCTATCTAGATTATTATAATTTTGTAATGATAGCTATATGTCCAAAATTTTAAAAACTTAATGATAGGACTAAGAATTGATTTTTGTGACTAAGATTGTAATTACTGCCGCAGGAAAAGGTACAAGATTACTGCCATTTACAAAGGAGATGCCTAAGGAAATGATGCCTATCTTTTCAAATACGGGTAAAAAGAAAATTGTCTTGCCATTATTACAATATGTCTATGAACAGCTTTATTCAATGAATTTCAGGGATTATTGTTTTGTTGTTGGAAGAGAGAAAAGATCTATCGAGGATCATTTTGCACCACATGAAACGTATCTACGGGAACTAGAAGGTGATTACAAAAAGACAATGAAACAATTTTATCAAAAATTAGACAAATCACACTTGGTATGGATAAACCAGAATAAACCATTAGGGTTTGGTGACGCAGTTAAACGCTCTGAAAGATATGTTGGTAAAGAAGATTTTATTGTTCATGCAGGTGATGTAACAATACTAAGTAAAAATAAACATCCTGTTTTGCGTTTGATGAAAGTTGCAGAGAAAAATCCTGATGTAAAAGCAATTTTGTTATGTAAAAAAGTAAAAGATCTAAAAAGATATGGTGTTCCAACTATTAAGAAATTATCAAATAACTTATTCTCTGTACAAGAAGTGATAGAAAAACCAGATAAACCAAAATCTGAATTTGGTATTTTACCATTGTATTATTTTAAATCAGAAATTTTTTCAAGCCTAAAGAAAATCAAACTAGGAAAAGGAAAAGAATTTCAATTAACCGATGCAATCCAGGATCTTATACAAGAAAAGCATAAAGTACTAGCTATACCATTAAACAACAATGAATATGAAGTAGATGTTGGAACAGTTGAATCATACAAAGACGCTCAAGAAATCACATTTAGGAAGGCATGATTTAAGATAACAATTAGGAAATCAATATGAAAATATCTATAATTGGATTAGGTTTTGTGGGATTATCACTTGCAAGTGTTTTAGCTGCAAAAGGAAATAATATTCTTGGAATTGATATTGATAAGAATAAATGTAAAAATATTCAAAAAGGTCTGTCGCCTTTTTTTGAACCTGAATTAGAAAAATTACTCAAAATAGGATTAAGAAAAAAATTAGTTATTAATTCAAATTTTTCATTAATGAAAAATTCAGATATGATTTTTGTGACTGTAGGAACTCCTCAAAGATCAAATGGATCAATTGAGCTATCAATGATTAAAAGTGCAGCCAAGTCTATAGGGAAAATTCTAAAAAATGAAACAAAAAACCCAATAATTTTCATAAAAAGTACGGTAACACCTGGAACAATGCAGAAAATTATTTTACCAATTTTAGAAAAAGAATCATGTAAAAAAGCGGGAAAAGATTTTGGGCTAATTTCAAATCCAGAATTTTTGCAGGAAAGTACCGCCATTAATGATACAAAATTCCCACATGTAGTAGTTCTTGGAGGATATGAAACCAAGTATATGAAAAAAGCAAAAAAATTCTTTTCTGATATTCATCCTAGTGTACCAATAGTAATTACGAATCATCAAACCGCTGAAATGATAAAATATGCAAATAATTCATTTCTTGCAACTAAAATTAGTTTTATTAATCAATTATCCAACATATGTCA
>Ga0310344_10002705_pt1 | contig 13302 bp, 4 predicted proteins | sample HC15DNA20200_MG_FD_203801 | JGI IMG/M metagenome (GOLD analysis project Ga0310344, IMG submission 203801) | Marine microbial communities from station ALOHA, North Pacific Subtropical Gyre - HC15-DNA-20-200_MG | ecosystem: Environmental > Aquatic > Marine > Oceanic | place: Pacific Ocean: North... | reverse complement strand
TCGGAGAAACACGACCACTAGCAACTGGCCTATCACTTGTTCGTTTCATTAATAAATCAAGATCTCTTTCAAAATAGTGGTTAAGTGAATGAGCACCTCCTGCTGCTAACGCCCCGCCAGTTAAAACCACAAATATCAAAATAGGATCTGGAACTGATCTGGCCGCCAGAAACATTCCACATAACGCCGTAAGGAGCAAAAGTGAAATTATACGTGGTTTAGTTAAAGCAATATAATCACGAATAATCACTATATTTTGAGTGGAATTCAATGTCATTTTATGTATTTTCTCATATTTTCATTGCTTCAGCTTATCTAATAAACTATTCCCACTATAGCTAAAATTAGGAATCAGTAATACAAGTAACAACCATACGATAGTTGCAACAGGAAGATGAATAGATTTTAACAGCGGTTCAAAACCAGTCCAAACAGTAACAGCTCCTATTACAACCTGTACTGCAAAAACTGTAACCAACCCAAATGCTAACCCCCTAACCATTATTGGCTCTTTTCGACTAAGCAATTTCATACAGACCAACCCTATAAATATAGCTGCTATTACCACTAAATAACGATGCGCCATATGGATGAAAAATGCCCTACTTGTTGGAAATAAATCCCCGTTACAAAGCGGCCAATCTCCGCAAGAAGAACCGTAGCCTAAACCGACCATATATGAACCTGACAGAATCAAAACAAAGACTGTTGCGGTAGTTATAGGAAGGACTATATAGAACCATCCTGGTTTCTTAATAACGAGTTTATCAACTTCTTTTTGTCGTAATGAAATCATTATGGCTATACCTAAACAGGCCACAACAGATTCCGCTATTGCTAGATGGATTAATACAGCCCACCAAAGAAGTTCAGTTAAGACCGTTATACCCCCTAAAGTTGCTGCCGCTAAAACTAGTACCAAGGCTAATATCATAAATAGCGTAACACTGTGTCTTCTACCATATCCCTTAAACGATAAAACAGTAGCCCAAGTCATAAACATCATCAATAAACTTGCTGACAGCCTATGCGAGTACTCAATCAGAGTGGTCAATTCAAAAGGAGGGATGATCTGTCCATAACAAAGAGGCCAATCAGGGCAACCAAGACCAGAATCCGTAATTCTCACGATGCCTCCCAAGGCTATCTGAATTACAGCTAATATAAGAGTGATTATGGCAACAATTCTGAACAGTGGAGATTCCCGATTAACTATCAAATTTAATTAGCACAAAAAATAGTCAGTTACATTTACTACCTTGTGCAAACCCTTTCAAGGCTAACAAAAACAACACATCAGAGTCAAAGAATATCTCGTCTGTTTTTATTCTTTCTTTAGAAAATCAATTTAGTATAACCAAATACAAAGATGGCTATATTGCCTTGACCATAATATCTAGCGATGCCTACAATACAACTGTAAAGACAGTACTCAATTTGCTATTCTGAATCAAAATTCTCAACTTCAAAATCGTCAAAATGAAAAACATGGCCCGCTAGCTCAATTGGCAGAGCAACTGACTCTTAATCAGTAGGTTCTCGGTTCAAGTCCGAGGCGGGTCACCATCGTTACACACCTGTATACAGTCGCTTAGCCTAGTTGTTTCCACATTCTTTCAACCTCGTTATTTGGTATTTGTACACCAGTTTCAGATCCAGCTTGAATAGTTTTTACTGGTAAGCCCTTTATATGATTGACCCTAATGTGTTCCCTACTCTTATTAATTAAAGTAGCCTGATCTATTACTGCTTCTGATATACCTTGTTCCATTCATATTCCATTTATGAATACCAGATATAAAGATAAGCGAAGGGATATCTGATATAACATAAATAACTATCTATGTATTGACAGGATTGAAACATAGAAGTTTAATGAATGTTTTTAAAACATGAATAGCTTGGCTCAATGATTGGTTAAGGGTTTTATAAAGTTCGATTTAATTTTAATTGTGATAATAGATTAGAGACTTTATATATGGTCAGTAAAACACTTCTTTACCCGCCAGGGGCGCTAGTTAGTGCTAGAGGTCGCAACTGGGTTGTTCTTCCAAGCGATGAAGAGGATGTGGTCAGATTACGGGCTATAGATGGTTCTGATGAGGACGCAATAGGGATATTTCTGCCCATCGAAAAGAACTCTATAACTCCTTCCGAATACGACTGGCCCGAACCTGATAACGCTGGTAACTTCCAAGGCGGTCTCCTTCTTAGGGATTCGGTGAGACTCACTCTTCGCAACGGTGCAGGTCCATTCAGGTCTCTGGGTAGTCTTTCGGTACTGCCGCGTCCATACCAGTATGTACCTCTCATAATGGCGTTACGCCAAGATCCGGTACGCCTTCTGATAGCTGATGATGTTGGAGTAGGCAAGACAATTGAGGCTGGTATGATAGCACGTGAATTACTTGATCGTGGGTTGGCTAAGCGTCTTGGTGTTGTATGTGCACCTCATCTTTGTGAACAGTGGGAGGATGAACTTAGCCAGAAGTTTAATATCGAGACAGCAGTGATTCAGCCTTCCCAAATTGGACGACTTGAGAGAGGGCTTCCTCGCCGAGATATAAGCCTATATCAATACTACCGACACCTTGTAGTCAGTATCGATTACATTAAATCAGAACGGAACAAGAGACCATTCTTAGACAACTGTCCAGATTTGATTATTGTCGATGAGGCACATACTGCTGCCAGACCTCGTGGTGATCGGGGAAGCAATCAGCATCAGAGATTTGAGTTTCTGAAAGAACTTTCGGCGCAACGTGATCGACACTTAATTCTCGTCACAGCCACCCCTCATAGTGGCGTGGAAGAGAGTTTCAGATCTGTCCTAGGTCTGCTAGATGATTCTTTCGATGTGAGTGAGGACAAACAACTTCCGAGGCGACGGATAACACCTCACTTCATCCAACGAAAACGCTCTGACCTCAAGAACTGGATGGATAATGAGACCCCGTTTCCAGATAGAGAGTCCATAGAACGTTCTTATCGCCTCTCTCCTGATTATCTGAAGTTATTCCAGGATGTGGTTATATATTGTAGAGAGTCGGTGCATGAAGGTCAGGACGGAAAGCGTCAACGTCAGCGAGTCAGATATTGGGCAGCGATAGCAATCCTCCGCTGCGTGCTCTCAAGTCCAGCTGCCGCAGAGGCAATGCTTGAGAAGAGAGCAGAGAAACAAAAGTCTGAAGCCGATCCCGACTTCGTAGAGACAGAGGAGGCCTTAGCCAACCAGATACTCGATTCATCTGACGATGACATGGCTCCTGACTATGTCCCGTCAGCAGCATTGGACGAAGAGAACATCTCTCTTACGGAGTCAGAGCTAAGGAAGTTAAGTGGGTTCCTTAGAACGGCCCGCAGTCTGTCTGGCCCTAAACAGGACATGAAATTGGCAGATACAGCAGAAGCTGTAAATGAATTTCTACGAGATGGTTATAGCCCAATAGTTTTCTGTCGCTTCATTGCCACAGCTGAATATGTTGCAGAGCAGCTTCAGTCAATGCTGGGCAAAACCCATCCGGGCATAAGAGTGCTATCTGTCACTGGAGGAGACGGTAATAACGAGCAACGTAAAGCAAAGGTAGAAGAACTTGGCAAGGAGCCGGTTCGCGTACTCGTAGCTACAGACTGCCTGAGTGAAGGTGTCAACCTTCAGGAGAACTTCAACGCTGTTCTTCACTACGACCTTCCATGGAATCCAAACCGACTTGAACAGCGAGAGGGTCGAGTGGACAGGTTCGGTCAGGAAAAAGATACGGTACGGGCGGTTCTCCTTTTTGGTGCTGATAACCCCATGGATCTGGTTGTCCTTAACGTACTTATTAGGAAAGCTCGTACCATCAGAAGTCGGCTCGGCATATCGGTTCCAGTCCCTGTTGAGTCGGATCAGGTTGTTCAAGCTCTAATCGACAGCGTCCTATTTAGTGATGGGGGACAACAGTTACGCCTGGAGATGGGTGATCCCGAAGTAACCAACTTCCATTCTCAATGGGACTCTGCAGCCGAACATGAAGACCAGACACGGGCTTTCTTTGCCCAACACCAGATCGATCCCAATGAAGTGGCTACCGAACTACAGGAGATGGAACCTGTACTTGGCAGTACCGAAGAACTTAAGGATTTTGTGGCCAACGCTATACAGAGGTTCGGTGGTTCGCTCAATCCTACGGGTAAAAAGGATGTATTCAACTTAGAAACGGGTGAGTTAAATATCCGAATGACAGACAGGATACCTGACATGAAATTTCCGCTGCGGGTCAGCTTTGATGGTGTCCCCAGAGAAGGAATAATCCGACTGGGCCGCAACCATCCTGCTGTATCGGTCATATCTGAAGCTGTACTGAGTGGGGCGCTTAAGGGAGAGACGGATAATTTTGCTCGCTGCGCAGCCATATTTACTGATGCCGTGCAGGTAAGAACTGCTGTACTTGTATTGAGAATCAGGTATCAACTCCAGGAAAGGAATGCCCAGCAGTTTGCAGAGGAGGTAGTTGTAGCCGCGTTCAAACGTGAAGGTGGCCAACTCCACTGGATTGAACCCGTAGGCAGCTACGGCATCGACCTACTAAAGGACGCTCGCTCTGTTGCCAATATGCCTGATAGAGAAAAAACTGAAAACGTCGACTGGGCACTAGGGATGTTGGAAGATGACTGGTACAAAGAGATTGTAGAAAGACGTTCACTAGTCCTGGATAAATCGCATTCAAGACTACGTAAGGTAGTTAAAGCGAACAAGCTAAACGTCAAGGCCCATACGCCTCCTGACGTGCTTGGCTGCTATGTTCTCATCCCTTCTGGAGTTAAGTGATGGCCTATACAGCAATAAACATAGAAGGCGGAATGTTCCCACCTGACCTCCTGGATGAAATCGGAGCCGGTCAAGTTACTAATGGTCAAAAGCCATCTGACTTTGGGATAGGCGGCAATCGTCGTATTACCGATGAGATTCAGTCTGCCTTCTCTGACTCCCGTGTGTTTTGGGATGCTTTCCAGAGACGGATGACCCGATCGAATCAGAATGCTACTACTCTTACCAGGCAGAACTGGATGGTTCCCCTGATGGGAGACCTTCTGTCCTTCAACCAACTGAATGTGCAGCAGGCTTCAGCTGATGTTGGAGGGCAGTCCTACTTCATATCCCATCGTCAAGGAGAGCACACTAACGCTACACCGATACACATAGTCTCTTTAGAAAATGACCTAGACCACAGAAATGCTGCCAGGAGAAGCCCACATGCCCTCGTACAGGAGTATCTGAACCGATCTGATGCTCTATGGGGCATGGTTTCCAATGGCAGAACCGTGCGTCTGCTAAGAGACAGTGTGAGGCTTTCGAAACCTACCTATCTCGAATTTGACCTGGAGGGTATGCTTGAGAGTAACCTGTACAACGAGTTCTCTCTCTTTTACAGGATAGCCCATGCAACGAGGTTCCCTAAAGACCCTGGGAAACCGGATGAGTGTCTGCTTGAGGACTACTACCAGCAAGGCATAAACGAGGGCACCAGGATACGGGACAAACTACGTGACGGTGTCGAGAATGCCCTGCGGATACTAGGCACGGCGTTCATCAAGCATCCTGGGAATGGTGAACTCAGGGCTAGGATCGATGGAGGCATACTGGATTCACAGCAGTTTTACCGCCAGTTATTACGTCTTATTTACCGATTTCTTTTCCTCATGGTGGCCGAGGAGAGGAAGTTAATAGTTCCTGAGGGTACAGTAGCAGGTACAAGCCACACAATTTATAACCGATACTATAGCGTAGAACAGCTACGACAAAGGGCTGATAGGTACTTTCACGATGACGACAATACTGACTTGTGGCAGGGGCTCAGACAGACCTTCAGGCTGTTTCGGGACGATGAGGTTGGAACCAGTATGGGGATGTCTGCGCTCAATGGGGAACTGTTCGGGGAGAACGCATGCAGAGACCTGGAAGGGGCGCACTGCACGAACAATGAACTGCTTCGGGCAATCCGTGAGCTTTCTGTCTTTCGGACTGACAAGGGTGTGCCCAGCAGGGTGAACTATGCAGGACTGGATGTCGAGGAACTTGGGTCTGTGTACGAAGGTCTGCTGGAGTTTCATCCTGTACTTAAATCTAGCCCACCATCCTTTAATTTGGCTACGGGAAGTGAACGTAAGGAGACCGGTAGCTACTACACACCTCCTGACCTGGTTCACGAGTTGATCAATAGTGCCCTTGTGCCGGTAATAGAAGATAGGGTCTCTAAGTCGAAGGGCAAGGAAGAAAAGGAAAAAGCCCTTTTAAGCCTTCGGGTCTGTGACCCTTCATCGGGGTCAGGACACTTTATGCTAGCTGCAGCCAGACGAATAGCTAGAGAACTCTCTATCGTACGTGAAGGTGAGAGCGAACCTACACCGACTGTATATCGGGAAGCCCTAAGGGATGTGATCCGAAGCTGTATTTACGCAATCGATAAGAACCCTCTGGCGGTAGACCTGTGCAAGGTGGCGCTGTGGATTGAGGGCCACAACGCTGGTCTGCCGCTCAGTTTCCTAGACAATCACATCAAGTGTGGTGACAGCCTGGTCGGTGTCCTGGACATAGGGGTACTTGACGAGGGCATCCCAGATGATGCCTACAAGGCGGTGTCAGGGGACGACAAGGCAGCTGCAACCACGTACCGCAAGCAGAACCAGGAGGAACGCAAGAGCCAACGTCAGTTAACACTGGGGGAACCCGAAGAGACTGCTGTGGTCAGTACGTCCATTGCTGACGACTTCAGGTCTCTGGGTGAAATTGCCGAGCAAAGGGCAGAGGACGTAGGTGCCAAAGAAGACCTCTACGATGAGCTACGTGCAGAAGGTAGTGACTGGTGGAAGCTGAAATTAGCCTGCGACGTGTGGACTGCAGCCTTCTTTATGCCGCTCCAGAAAGAGAATGCTTTCCACATGGAAGGTGTCCCTACTACAGGCACCTTGAGGCGTTATCTGAAGACAGGAGACCTTAACCCTGACCTGCTGCTAGAGGTGGGAAAGACTTCGGAGGCTCAGTCGTTCTTCCACTGGAAGCTAGAATTCCCTGATGTGTTTGAGCAGGGTGGGTTCGATGTGGTGTTGGGGAACCCGCCATGGGAGCGCATCAAGGTGCAGGAAAAAGAGTTCTTTGCCGGACGAGACCGAGAAATAGCAGAGGCTCTCAACAAAACGGCTCGAAGTCGGCTTATAAAGGCCCTTCCTGAAACCAATCCTCAACTGGCGGCTGAATTTGCGAATGCCGTCCATACCCGCGAGGCTTCCAGCAAGTTCATTCGTGGAAGTGAAAGAGTTCCACTGACCGGTAGAGGGGACATAAATACCTACTCGATCTTTGCTGAGACTATGCGGAATGTTATCACATCCACGGGTCGGATGGGCGTGATTGTGCCGTCTGGTATAGCAACCGACGAGACCACAAAGTATTTCTTTAGCGACCTGGTGGCAAAGAAGTCACTGGTCAGTCTATTCGACTTCGAGAATAGCCAAGGCATCTTCCCTGGAGTGCATCGTTCATACAAATTCTGCCTTCTGACCCTCACCGGTTCTGACTATCCTGCGGCTCAAGCCGAGTTTGCGTTCTTCATGCTCAATACGGGGCATTTATATGACCCTGAGAAGCGGTTGACCCTGTCGGCGAAAGACTTTGCTCTCTTTAACCCCAATACTCGGACGTGCCCAATATTCAGGACTCGTCGAGATTCCGAGATTACTAGGGCAATCTATGAATGGGTCCCTGTTCTAGTAGATGAATCCAAAAGGGACGATGGGAATCCTTGGGGTGTTGAATTCAAGCTAGGATTGTTCAACATGTCGAGCGACTCTGAGCTTTTCCAGACTCGTGAGCAACTTGAGTCTCAATCCTTCATTCTGGAAGGAAATATGTATAGGAAGGGGAAAGAACGATACTTACCCCTATATGAGGCAAAACTTGTCCACCAATATGACCATCGCTGGGCCTCATATGAGGGCGATACCAACTTCCCTACCAATCTGAAAGACGTTGAAAAAGTAGATCCTTTACTACCCATACTGTCTCGGTATTGGATATCACAGCACGACGTTGAAACAAGGTTACAAGGGAGGTGGCAGAAAGCCTGGATGACTGTATGGAGAGATATATGTAGAGCCACGGACGTGCGAACCACTATCCCCGCCATCGTTCCAAGAGTGGGGATAGCAGGTGCCCATCTAATGACCACGCTGGGAGAATATGGGTTGTCACTACCCTTTCTCGTGGCAAATATGGCCAGTTACATAGCTGATTATATAGCTCGACAGAAGGTTGGAGGCATACACCTTTCCTTTAACTACGTGAGACAGTTGCCAATACTACCGCCAGCAACGTATGAAAACCAATGCAAATGGGCTGGAAATATCTTGCTAGGGAAATGGCTTTCACCGAGGATTGTGGAACTCACCTACACAGCCTGGGACATGCAGCCCTTTGCCAAAGACTTGTCATACGATGGCCCTCCCTTTCGTTGGGACGAAGAACGTCGTTTCCTCATCCGATGTGAACTGGATGCCTCATTCTTCCATCTCTACGGCATCGAGAGAGATGACATTGACTACATCATGGAAACGTTCCCCATCGTGAAGCGGCACGATGAACGAGACCACGGAGAGTACCGTATCAAGCGTGTAATCCTAGAAATCTACGACGATATGGCCCAGGCCATCGAAACTGGTCAGCCGTACCAGACCCGACTCGACCCTCCCCCTGCAGACCTAAGAGTGGCACACAAACAGACGACACCGGTGTAAAAGGAAACCATATGGACGTATTCAATCTCCGTGAATCAGTCGTAGACGAATACAAAGCGTACATCGAAAGCTTCGTGCGTGTACTAGACCCACGTGTCAGTGAATTCGTCCAAAAGGAACTTGCCAGCGGCGAACTCTGGCCTGACGCTGTTCTGCAGCTTAACCCTGCATTTGAACCTGGTCAAACCTTACAGCAGCTGGTAGGCGCTGGAACCATACATCCTGACACAGCACAATTCTTTGGCGAGGACATTCAGCTGTATCGCCACCAGGAGGAAGCGCTTCACATTGCCAAACGTCGAGAACCTTACATAGTCACCACGGGCACAGGATCAGGAAAGAGCCTGACTTACCTGATTCCCATTTACGACCAGATCGTCCGCTCCAACCCTGCAAACCATCAGGTAAGGGCACTTGTTGTCTATCCGATGAATGCCCTTATCAACAGCCAGTATGATGCACTTAAGCGCTATAGAGACGAAAACTTCCCTGACTCCAAAGTCCGCTTTGACATGTATACGGGACAGACCAGGGATGAAGACCGAGCACGGATTCTTGCTGACCCCCCTCATATTCTCCTGACCAACTACGTCATGTTGGAATACTTGCTGATGCGGTCGTTTGAGCGCACTTTGCTTGCTACTGCTACAGAGAATCTGGACTTCGTCGTCATGGACGAACTCCATTTCTACAGGGGCAGGCAGGGGGCCGACGTTGCGATGCTGATGCGTAGAGTCGCACAGAAGGCTGGAAAAGATGTACAGACCATCGGTACCAGTGCAACGATGACTACAGAGGGCAGCCGTGACGAGCGCAAAGCAACGGTCGCACGGGTAGCCTCCACACAGTTCGGTGTGGCGATACCTCCCAACAATGTTGTTGACGAGACCTTACAACGCATGGCGCAGGTTCCCGTGCCCGCTTCACCAAGTGCATTACGACAGGCAGTTGAAATGGAACCGCCTGCAACGAATGTCGATGCGGTGATGAACCATCCCCTGGCAGCATGGCTAGAGGAGACTTTTGGTCTGGATACCGAAGAAGGCAGGCTTATCAGAAAGCATCCGGAGACTTTCGATAATGCGCTAAGGCGACTTGTGGAAGAAACCGGACTTACCGATGAGACATGCAGACAGAGTCTGATTGCTGTCCTGGAGGCGGGAAGCGAGGCTCAAACTAACCCAGACCAACCGGTACTTGCCTTCAGGCTTCACCAGTTCCTCTCATCAGGCAGCAGCGTCTACACCACTCTAGAATCCCCAGATACACGCCAGCTGAACATGGATGAGCAATACAAGGACGAAGAGGGACGCGTCCTGTTCCCTCTCGCATTCTGCCGCGAATGCGGACAGGACTATTATCTAGTCTCACGGTTTGAAAACGACGACCAAGAGACCCTGATACCCGCTTCACCCATGGTGGGGTCATCCAGGGATGAGATCTCTGGAGATGTCGGATATTTCTCTATTGAAAATGACCTCTGGGATGGCGGATCAGAAGAGTTGCCGGAGCATTGGTTCAGACAACTCAAGTCTGGCCCAAAGATCAATGACAACTACAGTGACCATGTGCCACGTCCCTATACGGCTTTAACAGACGGCACATTAACCAGTGGGCATTCTAATTCTGAAGATGGTGTACAGGGGTGGTTCCAGCCCTCGCCGCTGATGATATGTCTCAGGTGCCGAGTATCTTATGATCTCAAGACTCGTGATTTTCGAAAACTCTCATCACTCAGTCAAACAGGTCGTTCGACTGCCACGACTGTTGTCGCAAGCTCCCTGGTTGCGGAGATGTCCACTCAGGGCGTGCCGAGAAACGAATCAAAAGTACTGAGCTTTACAGACAACCGCCAGGACGCATCTCTCCAGGCGGGTCATCTTAACGACTTTGTTCAGGTTGCACAGCTGCGTGCTGCTCTGGTGGCAGCGATGGCTAATAAAGCTGGCTTACAGTTCGATGTTCTGGGTTCCTCGCTGTTCGACAGTCTTGATCCTAGTCCCCAGGACTTCCACAAGCAACCTGTCGAATCTGGGCCAGGTTTCCGCAGCGCCAAGAACGCAATGGTAGCTTTACTCGAATACCGTGCGCTTGACGACCTGACCAGAGGATGGCGTGTAGCTCAACCAAACCTTGAGCAGACTGGTCTGCTGAAAATCGAATATGACGGATTGAGAGAGATTGCTGAGGAAGACTCTCTGTGGGAAAGTCTGCCTGCTATATCCGATGCTTCAGCTCACCTTAGAGAGAAGGTTCTGAAGGATTTTCTGGATAATCTTAGGACGCAACTTGCCATTGAAGCAGACCCTCTAACGGACGTATCGACGAAGAGGATAGTCACCAACGCAGGACAATGGCTTAAAGATCCCTGGGCACTGGATGAGCGTGACTACCTCAGGACGGCAAGTGTTGCCCTCCTTCCTGGTATACAACGCGATGAGCGTGATCTGACATCCCGGTCGTTCAGCCTGGGGTGGCGATCGGCCATTGGTCGCTACCTACGTTCCGGTAGAACCTGGGATACAGGTGACAACGGATCGTCCCACGGGTTCAGACTATCAACCGCCGAGGTTGAAGAACTTGTTACCGGAATAGTCAACCAACTCAAAGGGCACATCTTGAATGTGGTTGCGAAAGGCGCAGATGAATGGGGTGTCAGGATACTGGCAGCGGCCCTCCGATGGACACCTGGTGACGGAGTTCCTGCCCCACCTGACCCTGTGAGAGCGAAAGCACTTTACTTGAGGAAGGATATTGTTTTACCTAAGCCGAATACCTATTTCACTCGTTTATACAACAAGAACGCATCCAGACTCCGCGGCATATTGGGCCGTGAGCATACTGGGCAGGTGAAGGGGGAAAACAGGGAGCAACGAGAACAACAGTTCAGGGAGGGGCAACTGCCTGTCCTGGTCTGTTCGCCCACAATGGAACTCGGCGTCGACATCAAGGATCTATACGCCGTCCATCTGAGAAACATTCCCCCAAGCCCTGCAAACTATGCGCAGCGTAGCGGACGTGCGGGAAGGGGCGGGCTGCCAGCTATGATCACTGCATTCTCCGCCCAGGGTAATGTCCATGACCGATATTTCTTTAAACGACGCAACGAGATGATAGCTGGTTCTGTCTCACCGGCCAGAGTTGATCTAAAGAACAAAGAACTAGTCGAGGCACATCTTCATTCAACATGGCTTGCGAGGGTAGGCATAACCCTTGGTAACAGCATGGCAGATATTCTCGACTTTGATAACGACGATCTTTTAATCAAGAAAGACTATCGGGCTGAGACCCAGAAAGAAGACTACATTCACAAAGCCCTGGATGATGCCAGAGGAATCGTTGACCGTGCCCCTGAAATCAAGACGGCCTGGTGGTATACCGACGAATGGTTGGAAGACACGGTCAAAAACTCGCCACAAGCATTCGATTGGGCATTCGCTCGGTGGCGTGAACTCTACCATGCTGCTAGTTTACTGAGGGATGAGGCTAGAAAGATCATAGACTCGCCGTCACAGCAGAGAAGGGCAATAGAAGAAGCCAGCAGGCGAGAGATGGAAGCGCGCAGAGAGATCAACCTTCTTCTCAACCAAACGAGACGGCACGAAGAATCAGACTTTTACCCATATCGGTATCTGGCTTCTGAAGGCTTCCTCCCTGGTTACAACTTCCCCAGGCTACCTGTAAGGGCATTCGTTTCCACGGGCGATTCGACCCAGTCAATAGACAGATACAAGCTGATTGGATTAACTGAATTCGGTCCTGGGAACGTCATTTATCATGAGGGCAAGAAACATCGGGTGAATTCGATTGTTATACCCGCCAACGGTATAGATGAACGTTTGACTAAGGCAAGGCTCTGCAACGAATGCGGATATGTACATGACCAGATCGCACTCGGTGCAGACAACTGTGAATACTGCGGTACCACGTTAAGTGCATCGAACTCTGAATTTCCTCAGAAACTTCTGGAGCAGCCTCCTGTCAGGACGCGTATCTCGGAAAGGGTTTCTTCTGACGAAGAAGAGCGTGTACGAAACGGGTACATCACCAGTACTCATTTCAGGTTCCCTCTTGGAGTAGAGCCGAACAAGCTGCATCTGGTTGATGACAGCGGTGAGGCACTTCTTGAGATTAGATCCGCTTCTGCGGCTGAGATATGGCGGATAAACCATGGCTGGAGACGTGGTAAGTCCAATGGGTTCCAACTGGATCCTGAGACTGGCAGATGGGGCAGTCGTACAGCCGACCAGGCACCAGGTGAACAGGATGATCCGGACACTCCGATGGCACTGACCGGCGTCAAACCCTATGTAACTGACAGCAGAAACTTAATGCTTATCAGGCCACTGGGCGATGATAGCAGCGATGAATTCTTCCACACTCTGCTCTATGCCCTGCAGAGAGGCATCCAGTTCCATTACCAGATAGAGGAGCAGGAGATATCCGCCGAACTTATTGGCACCGGCGACAACAGGCGTCTTTTTATGTGGGAGGCTGTGGAAGGTGGTACAGGTGCATGGGAACGAATGG
>Ga0310344_10002702_pt1 | contig 13303 bp, 16 predicted proteins | sample HC15DNA20200_MG_FD_203801 | JGI IMG/M metagenome (GOLD analysis project Ga0310344, IMG submission 203801) | Marine microbial communities from station ALOHA, North Pacific Subtropical Gyre - HC15-DNA-20-200_MG | ecosystem: Environmental > Aquatic > Marine > Oceanic | place: Pacific Ocean: North... | reverse complement strand
TGTCGACTTTGGCAAGGTTGTATTCTTCTGTATCAACACCATTATTGATTACAATAGTTTTATTGTTATTTTTAAATTGCTTTCTTGTTGCGTTAGAAACACAGATTATTTTTTTAACAGAATTGAAACCGGAAAACTTATTTAAAAGTAGTTTTAAAAATAAATTCTTTTGTATATTTCTTACATGCCAAATAACTTTTAAGGAATAAAGAGAGCCGAGCAGTGCTCCAAAGAATTTAGCCAGTGTTCCATTGCAATATATAATATCTATCTTATTTTTTTTGAGCTCGGATCTCAAATTAAACAACAAGTATAAGAGTCTTATCGTATTAATAAAAATGTCTAAAGGCAGTATTCCTAATTTATTATTATTTAGAGCAAAATTTTGCCTTTTTAGGTTTTCTGGAAAATTATTATTAATAATCTCTTTTACGTTTAGACCATTTTCTTCTAATTTTTCGGAAAAAATATCTTTTGACGGCAACAAAGCAAAAACATTGAATTGTTCATAATCGAAATGCTTTAATAGGTAAAAAAGACTCCTGCCGGGGCCACCGTCTCTTACTGAATGATTAATAAAAAGTATATTTTTCTTCATTATTAATGTTTAATAACATATAGTAATTTTAAATTATCTCAACTTGACAATTATATTAATTATAAGAAAATAACATGTATTATTTTTTGTTATGAAAAAGTCTAAATTTATATGGTATAACGGCAAGCTTGTTCCTTGGGAAAAGGCTAATACTCATGTTCTTAGTCATGGACTTCACTATGGGACAGGTATATTTGAGGGTATTAGAGCCTACTCGAATAAAAAAGATTTATACATTTTTAGACTTCAAGATCATTATGATAGATTTTTCAATTCTGCAAAAGTAGCAATGATGCAAGTTCCATATTCTCAAAAAGTTTTAGAAAAAGCTACTATTGATTTGTTGAAAAAGAATAAATTAAAAGATTGTTACATAAGGCCACTTGCTTTCATTGGTGAAGGAGCTATAGGTATTAATCCAGGTAAGAATAAAATAAATATGATAATTGCTGCTTTTGAGTGGGGTAGATATCTAGGTGAGGATGGTATATCCAAAGGAATTAGAATGAAAATATCTTCTTACGCTAGAATGAGCGTTAATTCGTTTATGACAAAATCTAAAATATCTGGAAATTATATTAATTCTGTTTTTGCTAAAAGAGAAGCCGTAGGACTTGGATACGACGAAGCATTGCTTCTTGATGATGATGGTTATATATCTGAGGGTACAGGTGAAAATATTTACATCGTAAGAAATGGTGAAATTAAAACAACCCCAGTTACATCAATCTTGGAGGGCATAACTAGAGATTGTGTATTTAAGATATGTGCCGACAACAACATCAGAATAAAAGAACAAAAGTTTACTAGAGATGAGCTTTATATAGCAGATGAAGTTTTCTTGTCTGGGACAGCTGCTGAAATTACACCTGTAAGAGAAGTGGATGATAGAGGAATAGGAACAGGGAAGCCAGGAAAAATAACTCAGCTCATACAAAAAGAATACGCGGATATCATCAAAGGTATAAACACTAAATACAAAAACTGGCTAACTACAGTTTAAACACCCAGATAATTTAATAAAGTTCTAACTCCATAACCAGTTGCACCAGGAGCTGTCCAGTTTCTTTTTCTTTCAATATATGCAGGACCAGCGATATCGATATGGGACCACGGCACATCTTTTACGAAGAATTGTAAGAACATGGCAGCTGTTATAGCGCCACCATATCTAGTTGATCCAGAGTTTTTAATATCTGCTATGTTGCTGTCTATGTCAGGTCTTAGCTCTTCATCAAGAGGAAGTTCCCATAATTTTTCTCCAACTCCTTTTGATGAATTAAGTAAGTTTTGAGTTAATTTTTTATCGTTAGAAAACAACCCAGCAGTAAAATTCCCAAGAGCTATCATGCATGCACCCGTCAAAGTAGCAAGATCAATCATTTCATCTACTTTTAAATTGTTTGCATATTCAATAGCGTCAGAGAGAATAACTCTACCTTCTGCATCAGTATTAATGACTTCTATCGTTTTACCACTAAGTCCTTTTACTATATCGTCTGGTTTGTATGCGTTGGGTCCAGGCATATTTTCAGCAGTAGGAATTAATCCATGAACTTCGAGATTTCTTGGTTGTATCCTACCAAGTGCTTCAAAGACACCAAGTACGCATCCAGCTCCAGCCATATCCATTTTCATGGTAACCATGTAATCTGCAGGTTTAAGTGACAGGCCGCCACTATCATAAGTCACGCCTTTTCCTATAAGTGCTATTTTTTTTGTTGTTTTAGAGATTTTTTTTGGTCTGTATTTTAAATGTATAAACCTAGGAAGATTAGAGCTAGCTTTACCAACATCCCACAAGCCTAGCATTTTTCTATTGAGAATTTCTTTCTTGTCAAAAACAGTGCAAGTGATATTTGAATAGCTAGATATTTTTTTAGCAGTATTCGCTAAAACTGCAGGGGTTAATACTAAAGGCTGTTCGTTCACTAAGTCTCTAGTAAGATTTACTCCATTAAACTTATTCGCAGATTTTGTAATTATTTTATCGATAGTTCGCCGATTGGATTTACCAATAGACAAGTTAATTGAAACGTCAGAAATATTATTTTTTTTCGTTTTGTATTTATCGAACACATAATGTCCATTATTAAGACCATCTATAGAGGAAGTAATATATTTATCGCTAAAATTAGTCGGATAGATTATAGATATTTCCTTGTCTTTATATTTCTTTTGTACTTCATTGTATGTAATTGAAGAAAAAGCTTTAAAAACTTTTTCGTGATCGAGGTCCTTTTTGCTACCCAGCCCTATCAAGACGATATCCTGATGTCCACCTTCACCAACAGATAAGAAATTAAGTCTCTCTAAAAATAATCCTTCAAATTTGTATGAAGAAACTTTCGAAGAAATATTAATACCAATAGATTTATAAAAAGTACTCTTTAAAGATTCAGCAAACAAAGGTATAAAAATACATCCTGAAAGATCTTTTGGTTTAATTAAATTAATATTTAAAGACATGAATTTAATTATAACTAATGATGAATAATCTGTATAATTAACTTTTATATGGAATTCGTATTATCTCTACTTGCAGGTCTAGTCTCTTTTTTCTCACCATGCATACTACCACTTTTTCCTGTATATCTATCGACAATTAACACTAAAGGTTTCGAATCAAAACAGCATGCCCTTGTCAATACTTTAATTTTTGTCTTTTCTTTTTGTACGATGTTTATCCTTTTAGCTTTAAGTGCAACTAGCATTGGATTTTTTTTAAATATAAATAAAATTTTTCTAACGAAACTAGCTGGAATTCTTATAATAACTTTTGGTATTATAAATTTAGAAATTTTTAAAATAGATTTCCTTCTTAAAAACTATCGGCTACAATTTTCTTCAAGTAATAGATATCTTAAGCCAATACTTTTTGGTTTATCTTTTGGAATAGCATGGACGCCTTGCATTGGACCTATCCTTGCTTCTATAATTGCTTATTCGTCAGTTGAGAAAAATTATGAATATTCATTCTTGATTTTGTCAGCATATTCAATTGGTCTTGGTTTGCCATTTTTAATTGGGGCTTTGGGTTATGAAAGAATTATTAAATCTTTTAAACGATATAGTATTTTTGGAACTTATTTCAATATAATTATTGGAACTATACTTATAATTTTTGGGCTTTTGGTTTATTTTAATAAAATATATCTGTTAACTATTTATATACAAAAGGCTTTAAATCTCTTTAATTAATGAAAATCTCTTACTACTAATCCACAATCTTTCAGGTATTATTAATCTGTTGGAAATTAGATTTTCCATCTGATTAATATTTGTTTTTTTTACTAGACGGGGGTAATTACATGAGTAATGATTCAGATAAGCGCAATGAAGCCTTAGAGTATCACTCTAAACAACCAAAAGGGAAAATTGAAACTAGTGTAACTAAGCCAGCTGAAACTCAAGATGAGCTTTCTCTTGCCTATTCACCATGGGTTGCTGAACCATGCAAAGAAATTGATAAAGATGTTCAGAAAGTTTATGAATATACAAACAAAGGTAACTTAGTAGCAGTTGTATCAAATGGAACTGCTATTCTAGGTCTTGGAGCTTTAGGACCTGAGGCAAGCAAGCCTGTAATGGAAGGTAAAGCTGTTTTATTTAAAAGATTTGCACAGGTTGATGCTTTTGATATTGAAATTAAAAGTACTAACGTTGATGACATCATTAGAACTGTTGAAGATTTAGAGCCGACTTTTGGTGGAATCAATTTAGAAGACATTAAAGCTCCAGAATGTTTTGCAGTTGAAGATGAACTAAAGAAAAGGATGAATATCCCGGTATTTCATGATGACCAACATGGTACAGCTATAATTTCTAGTGCTGGTCTAATTAATGCAGTTGAACTTACCAATAGAAAAATGTCTGATATTAAAATTGCTATTAATGGTGCTGGTGCTTCAGCTATATCTTGTGCAAGATTGTTTATAATGTTTGGAGCAAATCCAGACAACATTCTAATGTGTGACAGTAAAGGTGTTATATATAAAAATAGAGATGGATTGAATAAGCAAAAAGAAGAATTTGCTGTAGAGACAGATTGTAGAACTCTTGAGGATACATTAAAAGGTGCAGATGTCTTTATTGGGTTGTCAATTGGAAACGTGGTCTCAAAAGAAATGGTTTTAACTATGGCAGATAATCCAATTATTTTTGCAATGGCAAACCCTGATCCAGAAATTTCACCTAAGGATGCGTTTGAAGCTAGGCAAGATATAATTATGGCTACAGGTAGGACCGACTACCCTAATCAAGTTAATAATGTCTTAGGATTCCCATTTATTTTCAGAGGCGCCCTTGATGTTGCTGCAACAGATATTAATGAAGAAATGAAAGTAGCAGCAGCACAGTCTTTATCAAAATTAGCAAAATTAGGTGCAGGTCCTGAAATTGCTGCAAGACACAACAGAAAAGAATTAGTTTATGGTAAAGAATATATCGTTCCCTCACCTTTTGACCCTAGAGTGCTCGTATGGGAATCATATGCAGTTGCAAAAGCTGCTATAGATACTGGAGTAGCAAGGATTAAAATTGATTTAGACGAATATAAAGAAAAATTAGAGAAAATGGCGGGCGTTGAACCACAAAATTTTGATTAGATGAAATTTACTTATTTCATTCTCTTTTTATCTATCTTGGCGTTTACAGCATATGGCAATAAGGCTCATTCTAATTCGACCGCACCATTAATTAGCCTAGAAAAAAAATTATCTCTAAAATACGAACTACCTGTTTTAACTATTGGGAAGTCAAATTCTAAATATTCTTTGAAAAATCTAGAAGGAATGGTAATCATTAACTTTTGGTCATCTTGGTGTGGTCCATGTGTAGACGAAGTTGATCATTTAAATCAGTTTCAAAATTTTATAGAAAATAATAATTTAGAAATTAAAATAATTGCTATTAATATTTTCGATGAAAAAGAAGATGCTAAATCTTTTATTCTCAAATACAAACCAAACTTTTTATTATTATTTGATGACTCTAAAATGATACCAATTGATTTTGCTGTATCGGGAGTTCCAGAAACTTATTTTATTAAAGATAATAATATTAAATTTAAATACGTTGGTAAAATAACAAAGGAAAAATTAGTTGAAGGTTTTGAAAAACTTAAAGCATCTGAATAGAATAATATTTACTACTTTTATTTTTTTTCTATCCATGAACACCTATGGAAGTAATTCTTTATATGACATTTCAGACGAATTAATGTGTCCTGTGTGCCAAGGTCAAACTGTTGCGGAGTCAAATTCCAAACTTGCAATATCAATGCGTGAGGTCATAAAATCTAAACTGAAAAATGGTGAATCTAAGGAGCAAATACTGTCCTATTTTGTTAAACAATATGGTGACAACATTCTAGCTAAACCACCATTGAAAGGTTTTAATATGTTGCTATGGCTTGTGCCACCAGGAATATTGTTAATCTCTATATTTTTTTGGGTGACAAAAATCAAGAAAAAAAAGAGTTCTTAGTTTTAATTAGCATCATTCCTCTTAAGGTATTTTTGAAAATTTTTGCTAAATAAGACCTTTAATAATTTTCTATCTTCATAAATAATAAGAATTGGTATTTCTGCCTCATATAAATTATCAAACTTTTTATTTTTAAAATCTGAAAGATTAAAAATATTTGCCATTATGTTGTTGTTGGTTGGTGATTCCGATGCAACCATGACAAACATTTTCTCTTGAAATGAAACCATATTTTTCTTTGAATCAATATTGTATGTCTTTATTTTAGATTTTTTAAAATTATCTAAAAATGAAAATGAATTTATTTTTTTAATATCTACACCAGCAGCAATAAGCAATTTAACATTTGAATCATCTAGATATCCTTCCCCCTTCCCTTTAATTGAAATTTTGTCCAAATTCTTTTTGTGAAAAGTTGAACCAAAACTTATAAAATAAGACGAAATATTATTTTTTTCTAAAAAATACCTAATGTCTTCTGTAACTACGCCCTCGATAATCGAATCAAAAGAAATTTTGGTGCAGGTTTGTGTTTTGGAAAAAACATTGGATATTTTTACTTCAATGTTTTTTAGAGAGATACATTTGTTATACAAGTCAGAATTTAACAAAAAATTAACTTTTTCTAGTTTTGTACTAATAGAAAGAACAGAAAATGTAGTTGGATCAAATTTTCCTTTCGTAATTTTGTTGTAGTTAGATAAAATTTGGAAGCTATCTACAAATAAATCTGGTAGAGAAATTTCACTAAATTTCTCCATGTTGTTAAACCTAGATACAAACGAATCAGATTTGTAAGTATCTAAAACCATCTGTATGGTATTAAGACGGTTTTCAATAACCTTGAAAATCTCTTTAGTCGAATCCTTAGTGTTAATATAGATTGTCAACTTGTTATTAAGTAAGTTATAATCTCTTTTATTTGCATCACTAGAAAAAGAAGAATTTGCAAAATTTAGTAAAAAAAATAAAATTAAAATTAATCTGAACATATGATTTTAAAAACCAACAGAAAATTTGTTAAATCTATTGAAATTATACCTCCAAGGTGCAAAATTGATAAGATATTAATTCAGAATATAATAAAAAATCAAAAATATTTTGACTATCTAGATATTGCTTGCTGTCCGATGGCAAATTTACGGATATCTCCACTTGCGTTTGCTCATAATTTAATTATTAAAGGAGCTGATTATAAAAAAATAATATTAAACTTCTCTACAAGGGACAAAAATACCTTAGCTCTACAAAGTGAAATTTTAGGTGCCCATTCAATGAAATTAAATAAAGTTCTTCTTGTGAAGGGAGATCCAATCAAAATTGGCAATAGTCGCAATTCTAAAGAAGTTTTTGAAGTTTCTACAAATAGTTTAATAAAAATTGTGAACAACTTAAACAAGGGAAAGGATTTTGCTGGAAATAAATTAAATTTTAAAGCTCAGTTCGTAACAGGATCAACTATTAATATTGATAATAATTATAAAAGTATCAAATCTACTATATCAAAAAGAGTTAAAATAGGCTCAGATTTTTTTATAACACAACCCTTGTACACAGATGATGATTTTGAAAAACTAATTAAATTATCTAAAAATAAAGAATATAAAATACTTGGTGGAATACTACCGATAAAGAATAAAAAAACTCTTTTTAATATGAAGAACAAAATCAATGGTATAACAAAAGGAAATAAATTGTTTGAAATTTTATCTAAATCAAAAGAAAGTGATTTTGTAAATATTTCAACTGATTTCTTTTTAAAATCATTAGAAAAGTACAAAAGACATCTTGACGGAATACATATTATGACTTCTGGTGATATCAAACTTGCAGTTAGGATTAGCAAAGTTATTTAAATGCCTGATACGAAAGACACTTTTGATTCAATATCTCAAAAATATGATTTAATAAATGACATAATTAGTTTAAAAACCCATACAATATGGAAAAAGAACTTTATTAAATTATTTGAACCAAAAGGAAAATTACTCGATGTAGCTACTGGAACAGGAGATATAGCTATTATGATAAAAGAAAATTATCCTAATACCCAAGTATTTGCTTTGGATCCAAGTAAAAAAATGCTTGAAATTGCAAAAAATAGAAAAAAAGGAAGTTCGATTAATTTTATTGAAGGATGTTGCGAAGAAATCCCGTTCCCTGATTCTACATTTGATTTTGTCACGATAACTTTTGGTTTACGAAATACAAAATCAGTAGCTACCAGTCTAGATGAAATAAAAAGAGTTTTAAAAAATGATGGGAAATTAGTATTAATGGAATTTTCAAAAAGTGATAATTTAATTATCAAAGTTTTTTATAAATTTTATTTAAATATTTTTATACCTTTCATTGGTTTACTTTTTGGAAAATTTGCTGAATACAAATATTTAGCTTCTTCAATAGAATCATTTTATACACCAAAAGAAATGAATAAAATATTGAATTCTAAAAGACTTAACGTTATACAAAATATAAAATACAATTTTGGTTTAGTAAGTGTATATATCTCTAATAATTCTAAATCTTAAAGTGCTCTAAAATATTATTTTGATATTCTGAAACAACATCTTCGTCTAAATAATAATGAGGGGCAGTGAGTATTGGTAAGTCTATAATTTTTTTATAATCTTCTAGCTGGTGTTTTGCATCATCTGGGCTTCCACATATAGAGAAATTCTTAACCATATCGTCTGTAACATTTTTAATCATTTCTGATATATTGCCTTCGAAATAATGTTTCCTTATTCTTTTTACATCCTCTTCAAATCCGAGATCAACAAAAGGTTTAGAATAAGCCTTAACCGTTGTATAGAAAGCTATTGTACCTTTGGCATCGTTAATTGCTTTTTGCCTGTCCTTATTAATAGAGCATAGTACAACAGTTGATTTAGTAAAATTATCGTCATTTTTAGGTAAGTTTGGCTCAATATTGTTTTTTATGTAGGGTTTGGAGCATACAACGTGTCCAATATGACCTTGAAAAAGTTTTTTCGATATATTTGTCATTTTTGGGCCTATGGACGCTAAAAACAGTGGTATTTGCTCTCTAAAAGTATCAAATGGTCTTCTAAAAGATTTCATTTCTAGGTTATAAAAATCGTCAGAATATATAAGATCTTCTCTAAAAACTAACGATCTCTCAATTGATCGAAAAACTTTATAAAAAGACTCAATCCTTTCAGCTGGATTATCAAATAAAGTGTTACCATGCCATTTTCTATTTGTATTAATAGCTCCAGATCCTATACCAAGTATCAATCTTCCTTTGGATATCTCATCTATATCAAGAGAAGAAATAGTAGTTACGAGTGGTGAACGAGTAAATGCAAGAGTAACTGCTGATCCTATTTTAATTTTTTTTGTTAACTGGGAGATGTATACCATCTGCTCAAACGAACTTCGAAATAGCTCTGTTACCCAAAGAGAATGGAAGCCGTTCTTTTCAGCTAACTTTGAAACAGTTTCAATATTTTTAAAAGAATTCGGATCAAGAATTATACCAATATTGTTATTCATTTGCGAGTTTACTAATCTTTGTCTTTTGAAGTTGGAGTTTCAGATTTTGTTTCTTCAGGATGTTCTACCTTGAAAGGAACATTTAAACCTACAAGCTCAATAGCAGAAACTGGAGCAGCATCTCCTCTTCTATGGTTTAATTTGATTATTCTGGTGTATCCACCGGGTCGGTTAATAAATGATGGGGCAATGGTGTCAAACAACTTGCTTAAAACTTCTCTGTCTTTGATTTTTGTATTAACTAATCGTCTTGCATGAACGGTATCGTTTCTTGCTATAGTAATAATTCTTTCACTAAACCGTCTTAATTCTTTAGCTTTAGAATCTGTAGTAACAATACGACCATGTTTAAATAATTCTGTACAAAGATTTCTAAGTAAAGACATTCTATGCCCTGTTTTTAATCCTAATTTACCTTTCCTAACTCTATGTCTCATTTTTATTCAACTACTTCATCTGATTCTTGAGATGTATCTTCTTGTTTAGTTCGTTGTTGGTAGTAAAGGTCTTTATTGATGCCTTCACCCAATTTTAAACTAAATTGAGCAACAACATCTCTAACTTCAAACAAAGACCTCTTTCCAAAGTTCTCTAAATTGAGAAGATCGTCTTCGGTAAGTTGTATCAAATCACCAAGATATTTAATATTTGCTTTTGCTAAACAGTTTAATGATCTTGCAGAAAACTCTAAATCTTCTACTTTTGTAAACAAGACATCCTCGGATCCAGTTATTTCCTCTTGTGTTTCTTCGACAATTGGAATTGCATCAATTTCTTCTTCGTCAAAATTGACAAAGACAGTCATTTGTTCTTTTAATATTTTTGCAGAATACGCTAAAGCATCTTCTGGTAAAATTGTACCATTTGTCCACACTTCTAAAGCTAACTTTTCATAATCAGTTCTTTTGTCAACTCTTGCGCTAGTAATGTCATAATTAACTTTTATAACAGGAGAAAAGATAGCATCGATTAAAATTTCACCTATAGATTTATTTACATTGTCCATTGCATCAGTTGGAACATACCCTCTTCCCATTTCAACTGTCATTTCAATCTTAAGTCGAGAGCCTTCTGACAATGTAGCAATGTATTGATCCGGATTAATTATTTCTACATTTTGATTAACTTCAATGTCGCCAGCTTTTACAATTCCTTCACCAGATGCATCCAAATTAATTTTTTGCTGTTCGTACGAATGAAGTTTAAGATTTAATTGCTTTAAATTTAAAATAATTTCAGTTACATCTTCTCTTACGCCTGGGATTGATGAAAATTCGTGCATTACTCCATCAATATTTATCATTGTTATTGCTGGCCCTTGTATTGAGGACAAGAGTATCCGTCTTAATGAGTTTCCTATTGTTGTCCCATATCCTTTTTCAAGTGGCTGACAAGTAAATTTTCCATAAGTATCACTTTTAGACTTCTGTTCGATTTGAATAAATTTTGGTCTATGTAGACCAAGCCAATTTCGTTGAAATTCCATAATTTCTCCTATAATTTTGAGTAAAACTCAATAATAAGTTGCTCATCAAGTGGTAAAGTAAAATCTTCTCTGATTGGCAACCTTTTAACATTCCCTGTTAATTTTTCTGAATCTAAATCAAGCCATTCGGGGACACCTCTCCTAGCAACTGATTCGACAGAACTTTTGATTCTATTGTTCTCCTTAGACTTCTCCCTTATAGAGATAGTATCATCAATGGAAACAACATACGATGGAATGGTTACTTTTTTTTCATTAACTAAAATATGGCCATGATTGACATACTGTCTTGCTTCGTTTCTTGAGCTAAGCAGTCCTAGCCTATAAACAACATTATCTAATCTTCTCTCAAGGTTTGAAATTAGATTATGTCCGGTAACACCCCTCTGCTTAGTAGATTTAATAAAATTATTTCTAAATTGCTTTTCAGTTAAGCCAAAAATCCTTTTTAATTTTTGCTTTTCTCTTAATCTTACACCGTACTCAGAGTTTTTGTGTCTAAAATTAGATTGTGCCTGTCCAGGTTTGACGCTTAATCTTCTAGCTGCCTTATCAGTAAAAGATCTGTCTCCTTTTAAAAAAAGCTCTTGCCCTTCTCTTCTTGATAGTTTTGTAGTTGGTCCTGTATATCTAGACATTTATTTAAACCCTTCTTTGAGCAGGAGGCCTGCAACCATTATGAGGCAATGGTGTTACGTCCTTAATTAAATTAATTTTAATACCTGCATTTTGTATTGACCTAATTGCTGTTTCTCGACCTGGTCCTGGTCCTTTCACAAATACAGCAATTGTCTTCATACCAAAGTCAGCTGCTTTTCTAGCAGCCTCTTCAGCCGACAGTTGTGCAGCAAATGGTGTACCTTTACGAGTACCTTTAAAACCCCTTGCTCCAGCAGCTGCAGATGAAACAACATTTCCCTGTTCGTCAGTAATAGTAATAATTGTATTATTGAAAGTTGCCTGGATATGTGCATGTCCAGATTCAACAAACTTCTTAACTTTTTTTGTCTTTTTATTTTTTTTCAATGGAAAAATCTCCTTTATTTAGCACCAGCTTGTTTCTTCTTCGCTATCGCAAGGCCTTTCTTGCCTCGTCTAGTTCTTGCGTTTGACTTGGTTCTTTGTCCCCTAGTTGGAAGCTTCTTTCTATGTCTTATACCTCGATATGAACCAATTTCTTGAAGTCTTTTAATGTTGTTCTGAGTATCTACCCTTAGTTCACCTTCAACTAAGTATTTATCCTCTATTAGTTGTCTAATTTTACTAACGTCAGAATCAGTTAAATCCTTAGTTCTTAAAGATGGGTCTATATCCGCGCTTTTAAGAATATTATTTGAAATCTTTTTACCGATTCCATAAATATAAGTTAGAGCTATCTCTACTCTTTTATTGTCTGGTATGTCAACTCCTGCTATTCTAGGCATAAAACTCCATTAAAACCCTTTATTATATATGATAATTTTACTTCAATCTATATGTTATTCTGCCTTTTGTCAAATCATATGGTGACACTTCAACCTTTACTTTGTCACCAGGCAAAATCCTAATAAAATGTGTCCTCATCTTGCCAGAAACATATGCTAAAATCTGGTGTTCATTTTCAAGTTCAACCTTAAACATAGCATTTGGTAACGCTTCTAAGATTGTTCCTTCTAATTCTATTCTATCTTCTTTAGCCATAATTCAATTAGTTAAAATCATAGGTCCTTTTGATGTGATTGCAATAGTATGTTCAAAGTGAGCTGACCAACTACCGTCTTTGGTCTTAACCGTCCATTGGTCATCAGGTGAAACGAATACTTCGTGTTGGCCCATATTTACCATTGGTTCAATTGCAAGAACCATCCCCTCCTCTAAATCTAATGAATCTTCTCTATTTTCATGTGTATTTACAAAATTTGGCACTTGAGGGTCTTCGTGCAAATCTCTACCAATGCCGTGACCAACAAAGTCAGTCACAATGGAAAAACCATGATCTTCAACAAAATCTTGTATTGTTTTAGAAATATCAAATAATTTATTTCCTGGTATCGCTTGACTGATGCCCTTGTGCAGTGATTCTTTTGTCACTTTCACTAATCTATTAACTTGAATATCTACTTCTCCAACAGAAAAAGTGAATGCACCGTCAGCATAAAAACCATCTTTAAAAACTCCAAAATCAATTCCTACTATGTCACCATCGTTTAATATTCTATCTTTTGATGGTATAC
>Ga0310344_10002701_pt1 | contig 13304 bp, 14 predicted proteins | sample HC15DNA20200_MG_FD_203801 | JGI IMG/M metagenome (GOLD analysis project Ga0310344, IMG submission 203801) | Marine microbial communities from station ALOHA, North Pacific Subtropical Gyre - HC15-DNA-20-200_MG | ecosystem: Environmental > Aquatic > Marine > Oceanic | place: Pacific Ocean: North... | reverse complement strand
GATTTAGACAAATTAGATATGCAAGTGAAAAATGCTGCAGATTGGCCCTATTGTTGATTCATACGGTGCAATTGTATTTCCTGCGAAATCATCTCACTGTCAAATGAAATCAAACGTACAATTAATTCAGCAACCTCATTAGGATTCAAAAATGTTTCATAACTTTGACCAACAACAGATTTACCCATAGGCGTTTTTATCGAACCAGGAGATACACAAAACGTCCTCACATTATGCTCCCTTAACTCGCTATGCAATGATCGGGAAAGTCCCAGTAGGGCATGTTTTGATGAACAATAAATTGATGTATTCTTGAATCCAGCATATGCAGATGATGATGCAATGTTTACTATTCTCCCCCATTTCTTAGAGACCATTTCTTGCGAAAATTCTTTGCACAAAACAAAAGCAGCCCTGACATTAACGCTAAAGCATTTTTCAAAATCATCCACTGTCGAGTCTGATAGCAATTTTACCGGAAATATTCCCGCACAATTTACTAGAATATCAATATTTGAAAATATATTTTTTGTTTTATCAATTAGTTTTTGGATATCATCAACATCTGAAAGATCAGCAGACTCAAAATCAATTTTTATTTCATCGTTTTGTAATTCATTTTTCAATGAATTTAATTTTTCATCATTACGTCCAGTTAAAAACAAATTACAACCATTTTCAGCAAATTCCTTTGCAATTTCTTTTCCTAACCCGCCCGTGGCTCCCGTGATTAGACAATTTTTCCCCTTTAAGATTTGATTCATTTTTTATTTTTCTTCATAATTTTTTTTTCAACATGATCACAGATAATATGATAAATTACTCTATGCGCTTCCTGTATTTCAGGCGTAGTTTCACATTGAACAGATAAAGAAATATCAACAATCTTTTTAATGGAACCTTTTTTTCCAAGAAGTCCAATTGTTGTTGCAGATAATTTTTTTGATACTAGTAAGCCTTTTTTTACATTTAATGAATTTCCGCTAGTTGAAATTCCTATGACAACATCACCCCTTTTAACCAGACTTGCACATTGACGACTGAATACTACATCGTATGAATAATCATTAGAAATAGAAGTAAGTATTGATGAATTACTTGTTAGTGCTATAGCTGGTAAACTTGAACGATTGAAATTAAATCTACCAATCAATTCAGCTGCTATATGTTGTGCATCTGCTGCGCTACCTCCATTACCAAATAAAACTATCTTGTTGCCTTTAATGAGACAATTACTGATAACATCAATAGTTTTACTAATCTCTGGAATAATAGGTTCTAGGTCTAATATCACTCGCGAAGTATTATCAAGTTTTTTTTGAATCTCAGAGTATCTGTTTGTCATGGCATCTCAATTATGAATAGACCCGTAATTTTTTCATTACTGAAATTTCTGAAGGCCAGACTCTTTTCTCTCCATCGCCCAAGACTTTGTCGACATTTTTAACATCTCTAACTAATCTTTCCAGTCCCTTTGGTTCGAGTGAGGCAGCCTGATCCGTTCCATACATAGTTCTATCCATCGTAATATGGCGTTCAATAGAAGTTGCACCCAATACTGCCGCACAAACTGAAATAAAATATCCAGATGATTCATGACCACTGTATCCAACATTACAATCAAATTCTTTTTTTAGAGTTTGTATACATTGTAAATTAGCTTCCCCATCTTTCATTGGATATGAACTGTTAGAATGTTGTAATTCAAATGAACATTTATTATCTTTAAAAATTTGTACAGCAGTTTTTATTTCATCCATCGTACTCATTCCAGTTGAAATGAATGTAGGTTTTTGTTCTTCTGCGATTACCTGTAATAGTTTTTTATTTGTTAACATTGCAGATGCTACTTTATTATGTTTAAGATTGTATTGTCTTAAGAACATCTGACTATCTGTATCCCATGATGATGCATACCATTCAATATTTTTGCTTGAACAATATTGATCAATTGTATCATATTCCTTCTTATCGAATTCTAATCCCATTTTTTGATCACGAGTTGTTTTCCCCCACGGACTTTCTCTAGGAGAGTCCAACACTTCCTTTGAGTAAACCTTATCGATTGTACGCTTCTGAAATTTTACTGCATCACATCCCGCAGATTTAGCAACATCTATCAGTTTTTTGGCGATTTCAATATCTCCATTATGATTAATTCCTATTTCTGCTGTGATAAAGATCATAATGGAAAAATAGATTTTTTGAATAAATATGTATTTAGTATAATTTCTTTGAACCAAACTTCACAGAAATTAATAAATCAGCCGCCTCCCTAAAAGCACCTTTACCCCCTTTTGATTTACAACGATAGTCTGAAATTTTTATAGCTTCTTTAATACCATCAAATGGAGTCATAGCTAAACCAATTGCTTTCATTAATTCTAAATCATTAACGTCATCCCCAATGAATGCAATCTCATTTGGTTTTACCATTAATTTTTTACATATTTTGTCAACCACTTTTTCTTTTTTTATTATACCGTCTAAAACAAGATAGACGTTCATTTTCTTTGCCCATTTTCTAATTATTGGATTTTTTTCTTTTGTAACTATTATAGTTGGAATTTTATTTCTTCGCAAAATATTTACACCCATTCCATCTCGAGCATAAAATTTTTTCATAACATCACCTTTATTGGAATAATACATTCCTCCGTCAGTTAGTACTCCATCAACATCAGTTAGAAGCACTTTAATTTTTTTACATTTTGTAGTTATTTTTGATCCCATTTACCTTAAATTTGTTTTAAATACATCTAATTACTCTTTGGTTCTTTTGAGAAAATCATCAAGACTAATTTTATTGGTAAGAATGATAAGATAAGTATAAAAATCTAGGTACATCTGTTACAAATGTTGGCTCAGACAGTAACTAATTTACCGACCGTTCAATTTAGCCATGATGCACTAGAGGAATTATACACTGTGTATGCAAAATTTAATAAATATAATCCCGACATACAGTCAGAATCTTTTGATTTGAATGTGCTTTCTAATGAGATTAGAACATTACGTAAAAATTATTTGGAAAAAGATATAGGTTTTGTTCTTGTCGAAAATTTTTGGAATACTAAGTATTCAACCGAACAAGCTAAAAATGGCTTGCTTGTACTGTCACAATTACTTGGAAAAGTCATACAACAAAATGCTAGTGGTCTATTAGTAAAAGAGGTGAAGGATATAAAAAAATCTTTCAAAGATGACTCAACAAGTAGATACAGCGAATCAAAATATGGTGGAGATTATCACACAGATGGAGCTGAAATACCTCCTCCTTTACCAGATTTTTTAACACTAGTTTGTCTAAGACAAGCTGAGAAAGGTGGAGAATTCAAAATTATTAACGCTAATTCTATTCACAACGCTTTATTGGAAAAATATCCAGAATCTATTAGAAGATTACATGATAACTTCATTTGGGATAGACGCGGAGATCTTGGACCAAATGGAGAAGAAACATTTGAGAAACCAATTTTTAATTATTCTAATCTAGCACATACACTAACGTTAGGTACAGATTATTATGTAGATCAGAATAACGCTCTGACTTGTGAATATTTACGCCGATATATAGACGATGGTTACAAAAAGGCTGGAGTTATTCAAACTAAAGAAGACATTGCAGCCTTGGATGCTATGGATTCTGTTTTGTATGATGATTCACTTGCAATTACTATTTTAATGAAACCAGGTCAGTTACTCATATCAACTAATTCTCATACATTACATGGAAGAACCAAGTTCAAAGATTATACAACAAAAGATGGCTTACCTGATCCAGAAAAACAAAGAATTTTGTTAAGAACTTGGATAATTAAAGAATGAAAGCTCTTATTTTGTCAGCTGGAGAATCACTTCGTCTTAAACCTCTCACCGATAACAAACACAAATGTTTACTTGATATATATGAAAATACCAAAATAGTTGATATAGAATTAGAAGCCTTGCAAAAATGTGGAATAAAAGATATTGTGATTGTGATTGGTTTTTTTGGTTCTAAGATAAAAGAACATGTAGAAAAAAAATTTCCTGAATTAAATATAATTTTCGTGGAAAACAAGGATTATGCTTCTACTAATTGCCTTTACAGCTTATGGCTAGCTCGTGAACATTTAGATGATGATATCATATACATGACTGGTGATATAATCATGAACATATCAGTTCTTCAAGAAATCTTAAAATCGAAAGATCAAAATCTTATTTATGTAAACAAAGAACATGAACTACCAGAAAAAGATTTCAAAGCTAGAATACAAGATGGAATAGTTAAAAAAATTAGCCTGAATGAATCTGGTTCAGATGTTTCTTTTTGCTTACCACTAATTAAAGTATCAAGGGAGGCAATATCAAATTGGTTAGAAAAAGCAGAGGAATTGATCAAAGATGGTAAGGTTGATGTATATGAAACTGAAGCATTGAACAAAATACTCGAGAAGATAAAATTAAAACCAATATACCTAACTGATTCTACTATGGAAGTTGATAACCATGAAGATTTGGCAAAGGCTAGGGATCTGTTTCAGAAAAAATAAAACAATCTAAAGAAGTCTATTGAAAAATTCTTTATTCAGGTACAATAGATTTTAATTTGGAAAGTTAGAATTTATTATAGATATATGTCGAGTAATTCTCCTAACCTTGAATCATTTAGTGATTATAATATTATTTTGATAAATCTTGACGGATTACGTAGAGATAAATTTGATTTATGTCCATCCTTAAATTCTCTGAAAGAACGTAGTTTGTTTTTTTCAAGAATGAAAACAGCTGCACCATATTCAATTGCTTCATTACATTCTATATTTTCTGGTGTGTATCCTTCACGTCATGGAGTTAATGGATATTATAAGATGTTTAGATTTAAAGAAAATGAAATAACTCCACTTACACAATATCTAAAAGAATCAGATTACTATACATCATGTGATATTATAAATGATAAATTAATACCTAAAAGTGGTTTTGATGAAAGACATGTTTTTGATGAGAAGACTGTAGATTTTAAAAAACGCCATAGAGAGTTTATTCAAAGATTATCTACTAAGAAAAAATTCTTTTTATTTTTAGATCATACGGAAACACACAAGCATCTAGTTGATGCTGTTATTCAAAAATACAAACAAGATTCGATAGACGATGAATACTGCGCATCACAAAAAGAGAATGATGAACGATACAATTCCTATTTACCCTCTACTGATGAATACGTCTCTTCAATTTTACAGAGTTTAAAAGATTTCCATATAGACGAAAAAACGATTTTAATATTTTTCGCTGATCATGGTACAAGTATAGGCGAAAAACAAGGTGAAAAATTTTATGGAGTTTTTACATACGAATACACACTAAATGTATTTTGTGTATTATCAATTCCAAATTTTCCTCCACATGTTATTAACACTCAGTGTAGAACAATAGATATTTTTCCAACAATTTTAGAACTCTCAGGACAAAAATTAGATAATCTTAAAAACAAAATTCAAGGAGAGAGTCTTTTTCCACTTGTTTCAAATACCAATTGTGATGACAGAGAAGTTTTTGTTGAAACAGGTGGCTTATATGGTCCCTGGCCATCTCCCGAGAAACATAATGTGTTTTGTGTTGTGAAAAATAATAAAAAACTCATTTACAATGATAATCCACAAACATGGGAATTTTATGACTTGGTACAAGATCCAAAAGAACTAAAAAATATTTATCAGGAAGGCACAGAAGAAATTTTGAATTATAAAAAACTCTTACTTCATTACTTTAAAGAAAATGGAATAACTACAAAACTCAATGAGAATATAACCTAAAGTATTTTTCATTCGTAGTTGATTTATATCATAATTAGTAATTTTAAGCGTTAAACAATGAAATGTAATATACTAATTATTACTATAGACTCTTTAAGAGCAGACAAATGTTTTGGAATAAAAAAAACTGCTGAAACACCAAATATAGATAAATTGATTAAGAATGGATTTTATTTTTCTCAAGTAATTAGTGCTTCAGATGGAACTCATGTTTCTTTAGGTAGTATACTAACTGGCCAACATCCATTTAATCATAATATCTCTACGTTTGAAAACCATTCAAATGCAAAAATAAATTTTAATGAACTAAAACTTAATGGTTATAACCTGTATGCTACAACTCCAGACCAACATTTCTTCAAAACATTAACTTCTGAATTTCATGGAAAAGATATTGTTTCTGGCAGACCATATTTAAGAACTTTTGAAGGATTTGGTGATAAGATTATCACGCGATTATCTTCTAAAAAAATGCAAGAACCATGGATTTATTTCACACATATAATGGATCTACACGTTACAAAACCTATTCCAAATCAATTTACTGATGAAAAATTTGGTCATGATGGTTTTGATAAACGTTTGTCAATAATAGATATTTGGATTGGAAAGATACTTGAAAAAATTGACATGACAAAAACACTTGTAATATTAACTGCCGATCATGGAGAATTCGAACCAAATTTAGATTATGATATAGGCAGTGTACCAAAATTACAAAAAACGTTTAGGGGAATTAAATCAGTTTCACCAAAATTTATGGAGCCAGTTGGCACCAAACTTTTTGTTTCAATAAGAGAGAAAATGCGGCAAAAAAAATTAAAAAAAATACAACAAAACATGAATAAAAACGAATTACGAAGAATGACTGAAAGAGGTCATGATAAATTATTTGATGAATGTTTACGTGTACCACTTATTTTTTCAGGATTTGGGGTTACGTCTTCTAGTGTAATTGATCAACAAGTTAGACAGGTGGACATATTTCCAACTATTGTAGAAATTATTGATATACCACAAAACGTACTTATGAATGGAACAAGCTTGGTCCCATTTTTTAAAGGGGAAAAAATTAACGAATTATCAGCATATTTTGAGGGTACTCCAGAGATGGATGAAAAATTTGGTAAATCTATAGGTATTAGAACACCAAAATTCAAATATTATCGCTCAAGATTTGATTCAAATAAAAACATACATCTTTTTGATTTAGAAAATGATCCATTAGAAAGAAAAAATATTGCAACCTCTAATCTAGAGGTTGTTTCTGATATGGAAAAACTACTCCAAAATATTCTAAATATAAAACATCCAATGAAAAATAATGAAACAATGGATGAAGATGAAATCAAAAAAGCAAAAAAAGTCTTAGGAGATTTAGGTTACATATAGAATCTGATATATTATGAAACCTAATGTTTTATTATTAATAATTGATGGTCTCAGAGCGGACAAATTTTTTGGCCCATCCAAAACTTCCTTTACTCCTAATATGGATAGATTAAAAAAAAATGGTATATACTGTAACCAGGCTGTTAGTTCATCTGACGCAACTTGGATTTGTGTAGGAAGTATTCTATCCTCTTTATACCCAATACAAAGTGGCATTACTAGATTCTCAAATCATGAAAAGGCAGCAAAAATTTTTGATTTTATGAAAGAAAATGGATATAATACATTTGCAACTGTCAAAAACACAGTATTTTTCCAAACTTTAACTTCAAAATTAGATGGAAAAGACTTGTTTCCGATAGATAATGGGTTTACATTTAGTGATTTTGGAAATGTAGGAAAGACAGTAATTGATAGATTAGAATCAGAGGATTTCAAAGAACCATGGTTTCATTATATTCATCTTATGGATCTACACCGTAATGTAGATTATCCATTACCTGAACAATACAAAAATGAAAAATTTGGTGATAATAATTATGAAAGAATGATATCTGGAATAGATTTTTGGATTGGGAAAATTTTAGAAAAGATCAATTTGGATAACACGTTAGTTATTTTAACCTCTGACCATGGAGATTTTCTACCAACTGAGAAAATTGGTCATGAAATGAATTATATTCCTACTTTGGTAGACAATGCTCGTAAAATTAAAAAACGTACTCCTGAATCAATTCAACCATTTGGGCTGAAGGTATTTGTTGCCCTTAGATCCTTCTTAGTACCATTAAGAAGAAAAAAGATTTCACGCGAATTATCTAAGCAAGAATTACGAACTTTATCCACATATGGAACTAACCAAATGTGGGATTTGTTTGAAGAAATTATACGTGTACCATTGCTGTTTGTGGGCTATGGTATACCTTCTGCAAAAACCATCACACAGCAGGTTAGACATATTGATATTTTTCCCACAGCTATGGAAATTATTGGTTTAAAGCAAACATATTATGTTGAGGGACAAAGCTTGGTTCCCTTATTTCATAATAAAGAAGTAGAGGAAATGCCAGCACTAATTCAGAATATGACTACTAATCCTAAGAAACCTCATAATGTAATAGGAATTCGAACTCCAGATTACAAATATTACAGATCAGTTGAAAGTAATAAAAAATCTATCACACTTTTTGATCTTAAGAATGATCCTAGTGAAAACAACAATATTGCTGAGCAACAAAAATCTATAGTAAAGAATATGGAAAAATTATTATCTGATTTTCTTTCGAAATCAACTGCTGATGATATTAAACAACTAGACGATGAAAAATTAGATATTGTAGCAGATGAATTGAAAAAACTTGGATATGTATGATCTGATAGTAGTATAAAATAATAATTACCCATATTATAACTCCATATGCAAGAATCTTATCAGAACGATGAATCACTTCATATGAGTAAAGTAGGAAAAAATTTCTTAGGAATTTTAAATGATCTTAAACGTCGTCCAGAGGACGCCGCAAAAGAATTAGGTATTCCATTGGAACAAATCCAAGAGATAATTGAAGGAAAAAAATATTTACCATCAGAAATTATAGAACTAGCTGCAAAAATTTGGCCTGTGAATGTATCTGATTTTTACATAATTTATGATGATACTCCAACTGGTATCAAATCAATGTCTGCGGAAGAATCTAAGTTAAGTTCTAGAATAATGTATCGAGGAGGAAAACCATACTATGAATATCGTGATACTGTAATGAGTAGTGTAGCACCATTTAGACCAGAATGGATTATGGAATTATGTCAAGTAAGCAATAACAATCCAGAAAATCCTAATGCAAAATGGAATAATGGTCATTTTATGCATCAGTTTACATACTTTATTGGCGATGTTAATTTCTATTACTTGGATAGACAGAACAAAAAACAAATCGCAGTAATGAAAACTGGAGATTCTATGTATATCTCACCATTTGTTCCTCACACATTTACTACTCGTAGTGACCAAGATAATGGATTAATATTAGCACTCACATATGGCAATAAACTCACTGGCGATGTAAAACAAGAGTTATCCGGTCTTTCAACTAAAATAGGATCACAGTTTTCTCTAAATTTTTCTAGTAAAGAAAATGCTAGTGCTTCACTTTTGAAATTCCATCGAGAAATTTCAAGTTTAACAATTAATGAAGTGTCAATTAGAACAAAGATTTCAACAGATATTATTAATGATCTTGAAAATGCTAAACGTTTACCAACCAATGAAGAAATAATACTTTTGGCACAGGCCTTTAATGTAAATAGTAGAGAATTAATCACTGATGATAGTATAGAAGAAAAAGTTGTCGTCCAACCTTACAAAGAATGTAAACGATGGTATTATCCAGACAACTCAAAAATTTACGAATTTGTTGAATTAGCTTCTACTAGATCGTTACCATTCTCAAAAACATTTGAAGTCAACATTCAAAATCCTAATAGAGCAGATTATGACTTTAAGATAGGTCTTCATCAGTTCATTTACAATGTAGGAAAAAATGAATTATTTTTGAATTGGGAATTTAATGGGGAAAAATATGAAAAATTAATTAAACCTGGAGATTCGATATACGTCAAACCGTTTGTTAAGCACAGTTTTAGCGGTAATGGCAAATTAGTTGTTTTAAGAGTGGGTGGTCGAATACCGGGAGATTCCCAAAGAGAATTATCTATTATAGGTAAGCGAAATGTTGAACGTGCAATTAATGAAACAATGCAGTGGTTTGATCCAAAAGGTAGAAACTAATCAATACTAAATTGATCCCTAAATTTTCCAAGTAACATGAATAAAAAAAATATAATAATAATTATGATTGATGGTGGGAGACTAGATTCTGCGCAAAATTCAAAAATTTTTGATACTCTGAAATCAAAATCAGTGTTTTTCTCTCAAACAATAACTTACAGTCCTCATACAATAGCTGCTATGCATGCAGTTTTTAGTGGTACGTACGGAACGAGAACTGGAACGAATAGCTATTGGTCTACATTCAAATTTAAAAAAAATAGATTCAAAACTTTAACTGAATACCTTAACGAAAATGATTATTATACCCATGCTGACTTGATTAACCAATTAGTTGTACCAAAGCAGGGATTTGATAGTTTTATAATTCATGATGAGTTAAATGATGATTTAACGAAAAATCATAAAGAACTTCTAAAAAAAATGTTAGCACTACAGCAGGATAAAAAAAATTTCTTCTTATACCTCCATTATAGTAAAATTCACACTGGTATCATGAATGAAGTTTTGAAAGTCTATGATAATAACAGTAAAGAATTTTTTGATAATAAACCAAAAAACAAGCAGAGATATGATGTACTTTTCAAAAATGCCGAAATTTACCTTAAATCAATTTTAGATGAAATAAATAATTTAGGTCTTGAAAAAGATTCATTAATTCTAGTAATGTCTGATCATGGAATTAGTATTGGTGAAAAATTTGGCGAACGTGCATATGGTGCGTTTTGTTATGATTATACATTAAGAACATTTACTTATTTTCTTTCAGAAGAATTCACTTCAAATGAAGTTAGACAACAAATTAGGACGATTGATTTTATGCCAACAATCTTAGACTACTTAGATCTTCCATTTGATAATAATTATGAAAAACCAGATGGTGTATCTCTCATGCCATTATTTTATGGTGAATCTGTACCTGAACAAATTGCTTATTCTGAGACTGGAAATCCTTTGGATAAAAAAGAACCACCAAAGGAACCTAATACAAAATCAGTCCGTACACCAAAATGGAAGTTGATATTAAACCAACACGATGATTCAAGGGAATTGTATAATCTCGAACTTGATCCCAACGAAGAAAAAAATTTATTTGGTAAAGGAGAGAAAACAGAACCTTTCCTGTGGGAAAAATTAGAAAAATTAATGAAAGTATCTGATTGATTACAAAAACATTTTTTGTGCTCTTTCTAAATCTTGATTAGTATCTACCTCACACCATTTGCCTGAAATGAAAATTGGTGTGACAAGAATTTTTGAGTTGATAAGTTCTTGAATAAAATCAGTTATGTATGCTTTTTTTAAAGATATTGCATTATGAAATTTTCCTTTATGATTAGTAAGTAAGTATTCAAATTTTTCAGTTATAATATTAGCACCATTTGATGATAGTTTGACTAAACCTAAAAATTCTCCAACACTTTTCTCATCACCTTTAATATTTTTTTGAATTTTTAAGATAGTTTTGGTATCATCAAGTAATACATTTTCAGCTTCAGATAATGGGTGCGATATTCTTCCCTCGTATGCCCGTTTCCAATCCATGTTTATTGCTATCCCAATATCACATTTTTGCTGAATTATTTGTTCCAAGACAGTTTCATCAAATAAAATATCGGAATATGTTATTACAAGATCACCTTGTATGTGATCCCTGGCAACAAGAAGACTTCCTAAAATATCATGTTCTTTATAATTTCCATCATTAACATATGTAATATCTATGGAAGGAAATTTCTCAGCGTATGGACCAGTTATCACTACAATTTCGTCAATTCCTATCTTTTTCAAGATTGAAATTTGTCGTGATAGAATAGTTTGATCATTTACTTCTAAAAGTGCTTTTGGAAGTTTTGATCCTTTCTCTCCTAATCTTGCTCCAGTTCCAGCTGCAATTATGATACACTTCATTTTACATACGTAATGATTTCATAAAACGTGATTTGATTTTAGTAGGTTTAATATTTACTCGTTTACTTTTTTTCTTACTTTTTGAAATTTTTACTAAGATTAGGATAGGTCCAGTAAGTTTTTTTGTTTTTTCTAAAATTTTTATGAGCTCATTTTTTGTTCCAACTCTGAACGTCTTAATTTTTGTAGAGCTTGCTACATTATCTAATTGTATATTTTTAGATTCTGTTGGCTGTCCTCCAGTTGATTCATGTGAGCTGTTATCAAAAACTATATGAATCAAATTTTTTGGCCTTTGAACACCAATCGTGATAAGAGAACCTAGATTCATTAGTAAATTACCATCACCATCAAAAATATAGAATATTTTTTTTGGATTTTTTAGAGCCAAGCCCAAACCAATTGAAGATGAAAGTCCCATAGAACCAATCATATAGAAATTTGATGGCTTATCCCATATCTCATAAAGATCTCTGCTAAGATAGCCATTAGCAGAGATAATTGGATTATCAGAAATTTTTTCTGCTACTATTTTGATGGCTTCTTTTCTAATCAACAAAATCCCTTTTGATAATTAATGCGCATGGCTTTTGATTTTGGCTCTTCTTCAAAGCCCAGTTACAACTCTTCTTCCAGTTTTTTTCAGTAATTATTTTAGAATCTAAAGAAAGAATTTTTATCAAGCTTGGTTGGATTTCTCCAATTTTTTTATGTTCTGGTGCATCATTTTTTAGATAACCTCTCCATCCAATTAAAAAAATTATTGGAATTTCATATAATTGAACTAACGAAGTTATTGTGCTGATTGAATTAGCAAAACCGGCATTTTGCATGAATACTAAACTAGTGCTTTGAGAAAGAGCCATCCCTGTGGCAATTCCAATTGCTTCCTCTTCTCTTGTCGTAATTAAAATTTTATTTTTTTTAAGACCCTGTTCAATAAAATATTTCAAAGTAGAATCTGGTACGCCCACAAAATTTTCAACACTATTTTTAATTAAATAATCAAAGATCTTTTTTTGTATATTTGGCTTCAATTAATATATCCCATTCTTTTTAAATTTTTTTCAATTTCTTCTTCCTGTTTTTTGATATTGTATGTTTCTTGTAATTGAAAAATTTCTTGCATCGAAGATAGATCCTCAACTACATCACTAATACTATCCGAGCTTTTTATCTGCTGTAATGTTTTAGAAATTGCTGCATATGTTGCACGTAATGCTTGATTTGCATAAATTATCATTTTTATATTATTGGAAATTAATTCATCAAGTTTTACGGTAGGATAAGAAGTAGGAACAACTACTAATGGTAATGTACCACCCCAAGATTCTGAAAACTCAAAAACTTCGTCAGGCGAATCTTTCTTAGAATGTATTAAAATTGCATCTGCTCCAGCCTTTTCATAT
>Ga0310344_10002700_pt1 | contig 13306 bp, 14 predicted proteins | sample HC15DNA20200_MG_FD_203801 | JGI IMG/M metagenome (GOLD analysis project Ga0310344, IMG submission 203801) | Marine microbial communities from station ALOHA, North Pacific Subtropical Gyre - HC15-DNA-20-200_MG | ecosystem: Environmental > Aquatic > Marine > Oceanic | place: Pacific Ocean: North... | reverse complement strand
ATTGCCTGCTTAACTTGTTTTTGAGTATCGCATTCAACAACTAAAGTTTTTTTTTTATTTTTATCCATTTTTTTAATTTTTTTAAAAATATTTGAATCTAAAGTTAAATGATTATCTTTAATCATGAATCTTTCTTCTAAATTAAATCTATGATTTTTTGCTCCACCAATATGTGTTGCATATTTTTCTAGCTTTCTAAGACCTGGTGTTGTTTTTCTTGTATCAAGCAAAAACGTTTTTTTTAATTTAATTTTTTTACAAAACTTCGATGTTAGAGTACTTATGCCAGATAAATGTTGTAATATATTAAGCGTTGTCCTTTCAATTGCTAAGATATCTCTAGCATTACCTTCTAAAATTAAAAAAATTTTTTTTTTTTTAATTTTTTTTCCATCATTCAATTTGAATAATATTTTAAAATTTTTACAATTTTTTCTAAAAATTTCTAAAACAATATTATTACCTGAAAGAATAATATCTTCTTCAGCTATATATGTTGCCCTAGCTTTTTGGTTCCTATTAATAAAATATTTTGAAGTAATGTCTTTTTTAGATTTGTCTTCTCTAAGAAATTTCTGAATACAATCAGATATTTCTTTTTTATTTAATTTCATTTAAATAATTTATTAATTATTAGTCATTTTAAGCATTCGCTTAAGAGGTTTTTTTGCATCATTCATAAGTTTTTTATTTAAACTTATTTCTGGAGTAGAATTTTTTAAAGCGAGATATATTTTTTCCATTGTGTTTAAAGCCATATATGGACATCTATTACAAGAACAGTTTCCATCTGCTCCAGGAACTTCTATGAAAAGTTTTTCTGGATTATTTTTTCTCATTTGATGAATAACATTAGGCTCCGTTCCAATAATAAATTCTTTTTTTTTAGATGCAGATACAAACTTAATTAGGGAGGAAGTAGATCCAATGTGACTTGCATGTTTTAATATAGCTTCAGGGCATTCAGGATGAGCAATAAATAGAGCATTTGGATTTTCAGATTTTAGAACTAGCAATTCTCTTTCAGAAAATTGTATATGTACTATACAAGTTCCATCCCATAAAAGCATATTTCTATTAGTTATTTTATTTAAGTAGCTACCTAAATGTTTATCAGGTGCAAAAATAATAGGTTGTGATCTAGGAATTTGATCAATAATTTCTTTAGCATTTGAAGAAGTAACAACAATATCAGATAATGCTTTTATTTCAGCTGAACAGTTTATGTATGTAATAGCTAAATGATTTTTATTTTTAATTCTAAATTTTTTAAATTCCTCAGGTTGGCATGATTGTTCCAATGTACATCCTGCATCGATATCTGGTAAAAGCACTTCTTTATTTGGGCTTAGGATCTTTGCGACTTCAGCCATAAATTTAACACCACAAAAAACTATTGTATCTGCGTTGGTATTTGCTGCTTTTCTTGACAAATCTAAAGAGTCACCGACATAGTCCGCTAAATCTTGAATATCACTTGATTGATAAACATGAGCAAGAATAACTGCTTTTTTTAATTTTTTTAATCTTTGTATTTCAAAAGCATAATCTATATTAGAAAGATTTTTTTTTAGATGATGGTCTTTAAATTTTAAAATATTTTTTAACATAGCGCTTTTTTTTAATTATAATAAATTATTTAACATTTGAGGATATAAAAGCAATGGATGAAAAAATTTTTAATTTAGAAATACGAAAATTTCTAAAAAACTTCGGCATTACTGCACAAAGAGAGATTGAAAAAAAGGTAAATGAAGCGTTATCTAATAATTCCATCGATAAAAATGAGTCTTTAGAAGTTGAAGCTAATTTAATCATTGGAAAAATAAATTTAAACCATAAAATTTCAGGAAATATAAAACTAAATTAATTTTTATTAAATGCTACCTTTTTTTTTATTTCTGCAATAGCTTTTGCAGGATTTAAACCTTTAGGACATGCGTTTGTACAATTCATGATAGTATGGCACCTGTAAAGTGACATAGAATCATTTAATTTTTTCAATCTATCATTTGTGTCGTCATCTCTTGTATCCTCAACCCATCTATAAGCTGACAATAAAGTTGCAGGTCCTAAATAATCTTTTTTTTTCTTATTACCATTCCACCAATAACTAGGGCAACTAGTAGAACAACAAAAGCACATTATACATTCAATTAATCCATCTAACTTTGCTCTATCTTTTTGAGATTGAATTCGTTCACTATTATTTTTTGGTTTTGAATTAGATTTTAACCATGGGTTTATTGAATTATATTGTTTATAAGCATTTTTCAAATCTGGAACTAGGTCTTTAATTACTGGCATATGAGGTAATGGATAAATATTAATATCTCCCGAAAAATCTTTTATTGATTTAGTGCATGCTAAAGTATTAACTCCATTAATATTCATGGAACAGCTGCCACAAATACCTTCTCTACATGATTTTCTAAATGTAAGAGAAGGATCAATGTCATCTTTAATAGCAATCAACGCGTCCAGAACCATTTGGGTAGAATTATTATCTTCAAGATAAAAAGTATCAATTTTTGGATTTTCTTTTTTTTCAGGATTAAATCTGTAAATATTAAATTTTCTACCAGAAGGTTTATTGTGTGTTTTTCCTTTTTGAATTTTTGAATTTTTTGGTAAATTTAGCTGGACCATAAATATTAATATAACATTTGGTTTTTATTAGTAAACTCTTGCCTTCGGAGGAAAGGACTTAACTTCATTTGTTAGTGTTTTTAGTTGTACAGGTCTATAAGTTATATCTGTTTCTCCACTATCATTAATCTCAGTTAAAGTATGTTTCATCCAATTCTTATCGTCTCTTTTAGGAAAATCTTCTCGTGAATGTGCTCCTCTACTTTCTTCTCTATTTAAAGCAGAAACAATTGCAACTATGCTTTGTGATAAAAGATTATCAAACTCTAAAGTTTCAACGAGATCTGTATTCCAAATTAGAGATTTATCTGTTGTTTTTATATTTGATTTAGATTTAAAACAGGAATCAAGCTTGTTTTTTCCTTCTGTTAATAATTTTTTATTTCTAAAAACAGAACAGTAATTTTGCATTGTCTTTTGCATCTCTTTACGAAGTTCAGACGTTGAAATGCTACCTTTGGCATTTCTAAAAAAATCAAATCTACTTAAAGCTTTATCCAGAGAAATTTTGTCAATTTTTTTCATTTTTTTTTTCTTTTTAATTATGTCTTTACATCTTTGCGCAGCTGCTCTTCCAAAAACAATTAAATCTAACAAAGAATTTGAACCTAGTCTATTAGCTCCATGAACCGAAACACACGCTGCTTCACCTATTGCCATTAATCCAGGCACAACTTCTTGCGAACCAGAGAGATTTGATTTAATAACTTCAGCATTAATGTTTGTCGGTATTCCTCCCATATTATAATGAACTGTTGGTATAACAGGAATTGGTTTTTTTGTTACATCAACGCCAGAAAAAATTTTTGCAGTTTCTGAAATACCAGGTAATTTTTCATTAAGAATTTTTTTATCAATGTGCTCTAAATGAAGCAGAACGTGATCTTTTTCATCTCCTATGCCACGACCTTCTACTATTTCTTGAGTTATAGATCTGCTAACAACATCTCTACTTGCCAAATCTTTTGCATTAGGAGCATATCTATGCATAAATTTTTCATCCTTAGAATTTGTTAAATAGCCACCTTCGCCTCTAGCTCCTTCAGTAATTAAACAGCCCGCTGTATATATACCTGTTGGATGAAATTGTATAAATTCCATATCTTGAAGAGGTATGCCGGCTCGCAAAACCATTGCATTACCATCTCCTGTACATGTATGGGCTGAAGTTGCAGACATATAAGCTCTTCCCCAGCCTCCAGTTGCCATTAAAGTAATATGTGATTTAAATATATGTAGCGATCCGTCTTCCAAGCACCATGCAAGAACTCCTGCACATGAACCATTTTTACTCATTAAAATATCTAAAACAACGTATTCAACAAAAAAATTTACTTTATTTTTTAAGGATTGCTGATACAAAGTGTGAAGAATTGCATGCCCAGTTCTATCTGCTGCAGCACAAGTTCGTTGAGCTTGTTCCTTTCCATAATTTTTTGACATACCTCCAAAAGCTCTTTGATAAATTTTTCCATTCTCAGTTCTTGAAAATGGAACTCCATAATTTTCTAATTCAATAACTGAGTCCATTGCTTCTTTGCACATATATTCAATTGCGTCTTGATCTCCCAACCAATCGGATCCTTTAACGGTATCATACATGTGCCATCTCCAATCGTCTTCTCCAACATTTCCTAGTGCAGCAGAAATTCCTCCCTGGGCAGCAACTGTATGACTTCTAGTTGGAAAAACTTTTGTAATACAGGCTGTTTTTAAACCTTTAGCTGCAACTCCCATACATGCTCTAAGCCCAGAACCGCCAGCGCCAATTACTAAAACATCAAATTTATGTTTATGAATTTTATAAGAGTTCTTCATATAACTTTGCTATAAATATGCCAAACAGAAAGAATAGATATAACTAGTACAAAAAAGCTTATTGTTTTTAATGAAAATGATAAAAATTTTCTTCTTTTTTTTGATTGTATATAATCTTCAAAAATATTTAACATGCCTAAAGTTGAATGATGAATAACAAAAAAAAATAATAATATAAATAAAACTAAGTTTATTGGGCTTTTTATCCAGTTATTAAAATTCTCAAAAGGATTGATTGATATTTTTTGAAATGAAAAAATTATCCAAGAAAATAAAAAAATCATTGATATAGCAGTAATTCTTTGCCAAATCCAATGACTTAAGCCATCTTTATCAAAACCAAATGAAAAAATTTTTTTAAACAAATTGACCTCTAAAAAAACCAAATATAAATGTTAATAGATAAAGTTAAAATAATTATTAAAAAACCAGTTAAATAAACATTCTTAATATTAAATCCATAACCTAAATCCCAAATAAGGTGTCTTAATCCATTTAGAAAGTGATAAATAAATGAAAGAGTAATAAAAAAAAGAAAAATTTTTCCTACACTAGAAAAAAGGAAATTATCTAAAACTATTTTTAAATCATTTATAAATGCTGAGCAAAATAACCAAAAAGAAATTAAAAAAGTAGATAAATATAAAATTATTCCTGTAAATCTATGAGATATAGACAGAATAGAAGTGATCTGTGGTTTATAAATTTGCAAGTGTGGTGAAACAGGTCTATTTTTATTTTTCATTATTTGATTTTTTCGGTATTAAAACCCAATAATCGATTTCCAATACAACATTTTCATTATATTCTTTATTAGCATTTTTAAACAAAGGAAATTCTTTACAAAAATTATCCTTTACACCTATAGATCTTATTCTTAAAGCACCAAGGTCTTTATTTTTTAATTCTTTTTTATCTAAAATTTCACTCCATGCGTAAATTGTGTTTCCTGCAACTGATGGTGAAACATGCTTACCATTATTAATTGCTAAAATTTTAAAGGCATTACTAAGCCCATTAAAAGACAGCATTCGAACAATACTTATAATGTGTCCACCATAGACAATTCTTCTTCCGAGTCTTCCTTGTTTTTCTGTATGTTCATTAAAATGAACCTTTGCAGTATTTTGATATAATCTTGTCGCAGTCATATGATCAGATTCCTCTATAGTCATTCCATCTATATGATCTATTTTTTCTCCAATTTCATAATCATCCCAAAAATACTTTGATCCACTTTCATCTAAGTTATAATTAGAAAGATTTATTTTTTCTGGAATATTTAATTCAGTTACATCTACTTCGTCTTTAATTTTAGGTATAACAGTTTCTGGTGCAGGGCTAGACTCCTCTCTTTTATTCACCATAACCCATCTTATATAATCAAGAACAACTTCATTTTTTTGATTTCTTCCAATTGAATTAACCCAAACTATGCCAGTTTTTTTATTAGAATTCTCTTTTACTCCCAAAACTTTTGAAATAGTTTTAATTGTATCGCCAACATATACAGGATGCATAAATTTACACGATGCATAACCTAGATTAGCAGGAGAATTTAGCGATATATCAGGCACTGTTTTACCAAAAACCATATTGAATGTTAAGATGTCATCGATTGGTGCTTCTCTGAATCCAATTTTTTTTGCAAATTCGTTAGATGAATGTAAAACAAATCGAGATCCTAGTAATCCTATAAATAATGAAACATCTCCTGACGATATTGTTCTAGGAGTTGAATGTTTTAATTCTTGTCCAACGAAAAAATCTTCAAAAAAGTTACCAGAATTAGTTTTATTTTTCATTTTATAATTTTTTTCTTTATTAACTCTTCACCAATTTGAATAGCGTTTAACGCAGCTCCTTTTCTTAGATTATCTGCTACTATCCATAATGATATAGCGTTTTTTAAAGTATTATCTTTTCTTATTCTACTAACAAAAACTTTGTCTTCACCAGCACATTCTTCAGGTGTAACATATCCCTCATCTTGTCTATAATCAATTAAAGAAACACCTGGGCTTTTTTTTAATACTTCCCTTAATTTATCTTCTGAAATTTCTTTTTCAAATTCAATATTTACACTTTCTCCATGACCTATAAATACGGGAACTCTTACGCAGGTAGCAGAAACTTGAATTTTTTTATCTAAAATTTTCTGTGTTTCAACTTGCATTTTCCATTCTTCTTTGGTTTGTCCATCATCTAAAAAATTATCTATATGTGGAATCACATTAAAAGCTATTTGTTTTGTAAAAAATTTTTTCTTTATTTGATTATTAGCAAAAATATCTTTAGTTTGTTCAAATAGCTCATCCATTTGTTGTCTTCCGGCTCCTGAAGTTGATTGGTAAGTAGAAACAACTACTCTTTTTATTTTGAATAAGTCGTGTAACGGTTTTAAAACCATAACCATTTGAATAGTTGAACAATTTGGATTCGCAATAATATTTTTATTTATATTGCTTAAATCTTTATTATTTACTTCGGGAACTATTAAAGGAACATCAGGATCCATTCTAAAATAAGATGAATTATCTATTACAATACACCCTGAACTTGCTGCTTTAGGCGCAAACTTTGAAGCAACTTTTGAACCAGCTGATGAAAATACTAATTTACATTTTGAAAAATCAAATTTTTCAACATCTTCAACTTTTATTTCTTTTTTATTAAAAGATATTTTTTTTCCTTCAGATTTAGATGAGGCAAGCAAAAACAAATCTTCGATAGGAAACTTCCTTTCTTCTAATATTGTAAGAAACTCTCTTCCTACATTACCGGTTGCACCTAATATTGAAACTTTCATACCCATAATTAAAAATTTTTTTTTATTTCTTTAATAATTAAATCACCCATTTCCTCAGTTCCTACTTTTTTAGACTTTTTATCCATTATATCTGCAGTTCTAAATCCTTTATCTAAAACTTTTTTTACAGAATTATCAATAATTTGTGATAAATTCTTTTTATCAAAAGAATAAAAAATCATCATAGAAAAACTTAAAATTGTTGCTATTGGGTTTGCTATATTTTTTCCAGCAATATCTGGAGCACTGCCATGTACTGGTTCATACAATCCACATAAATAATTTCCATTTTCAATCTCACCCAACGATGCAGATGGAAGCATCCCTAGTGAACCTGTTAACATTGCAGCAGCATCTGATAATAAATCTCCAAATAAATTATCAGTTAAAATAATATCAAATTGTTTTGGATCTCGAATTAATTGCATTGCACAATTATCAGCATACATGTGATTTAAGTTTATTTGTGAATATTTAGCTTTTCCTAATTTTTCAACCTCTTCTCTCCATAGTTTTCCACTCTCCATAACATTTGATTTTTCAACAGAAGTTAAAATCTTTTTTCTTTTTTTTGCTAACTCAAATGCGACTGTAGCAACTCTTGTAATTTCATCTGTTGTATAAACCTGGGTATTTAAACCTCTTTTTTTTCCATTACCTAAATCCTCTATACCTCTAGGTTCTCCAAAATATACTCCTCCTGTTAATTCTCTTACAATTAGAATATCTAATCCTTTAATAATTTCGGATTTTAAACTAGATGCATGAACCAATGGATCAAATGAAATTGCTGGTCTCAAATTAGCAAATAATTTTAAATCACTTCTCAATCTTAATAAGCCTTGCTCGGGTCTTTGATCAAATGGCAAATTATCCCATTTAGGGCCACCAACAGCGCCTAAAAGAACAGCGTCAGATTTTTTAGCTTTTGCAATAGTTTCATCTGAAACTGGTTGATTATTTGCATCTATAGACTCTCCACCTACAAGATCTTCTTCAGTTTCAATATCAAGGATTTTTTCTTTATTAAAAAAATCTATAATTTTTTTTACTTCATTGACTGCTTCCGGTCCTACGCCATCACCAGGAAGTATTAATATTTTTTTTTTATCCATTTTTTTTATTTAACCATGGGTAGATTTTTTTCATACTATTTTCAAATTTATCTATTAAATCTTTTTTTTCTAAAGTTTTTGAAATATCATCAATTCCTTCTAATAAATTTTTTTTCAAATATGGTAAAATATCAAAATTTATAGTCTGGTTTTTCTTAGTTTTTATAGATTGACTTTGTAAATCAATCTCTAATTCTGATGTTTTAATAAATGAAATAATCTTCACTATATTTTCAACATCTTTACCATCTAAAATAATTGGTAAAACTCCATTTTTAAAACAATTATTATAAAAAATATCTGCAAATTCTGTTCCTATTAAACATTTAATTCCATAATCTTTTAAAGCCCAAACTGCATGTTCTCTTGAAGAACCACAGCCAAAATTTTTTCCAGTAACTAATATCTCTGCATTTTTATAATGAGTCTGGTTTAAAATAAATTTTTTATTTTCACTACCATTTTCATTAAATCTTATATATGAAAATAAATCTTTTCCCAAACCTTTCCTTTGAATAGTTTTTAAACTTTCAGCAGGAATAATTAAATCTGTATCCACATTAATTCTTGTAAAAGGCGCTGCTATGCCTACTATTTTTTTAAATTTTTCCATTACAAACTAAATAAATTGTCTAACGTCAGTTAAATGTCCTGAAATTGCAGCTGCAGCTGCCATTATTGGACTTACAAGATGAGTGCGGCCACCTTTTCCTTGTCTTCCTTCAAAATTTCTATTTGAAGTAGAAGCACAACGTTCTCCAGGTTTTAATTTATCAGCATTCATTGCAAGGCACATTGAACAACCTGCTTCTCTCCACTCAAAACCAGCTTCTTTAAAAATTTTATCTAATCCTTCTTCTTCTGCTTGCTTTCTAACCAAACCTGAGCCTGGAACAACCATTGCTTTTGTTTTAACATGCTTTCCTTTAACTATTTCAGCTGCCGCTCTTAAATCTTCTATTCTTGAATTTGTACATGAACCTATAAACACTTGATCTAATTTAATATCCTCTAATTTTGTACCTGGTTTTAATCCCATATATTCTAATGAATTAATTATTGACTGTTTTTTATTTGAATCCTTTTCATTTTTTGGATTAGGGACTTCATCCTTAATCGAGCAAACATCTTGAGGCGATGTACCCCAGGTTACTTGTGGTTCTAATTTATTAACTTCTAAAACTTGTTCATTGTCATATACTGCACCATCATCACTTGGTAAATCTTTCCAAAATTCCAGTGCTTTATTCCAATTTTCTTTTGGAGCAAAGTTTCTTCCATTAATATAATTAAAAGTAGTTTCATCTGGTGCGATAAGTCCTGCTCTTGCTCCTGCTTCTATAGACATATTACATATTGTCATACGCCCTTCCATAGATAAACTTTGAATTGCTTCTCCTGCATATTCAATAACATGTCCAGTTCCACCAGCAGTACCAATTTTTCCGATTAAGCCAAGTATTAAATCCTTAGCTGTTACTCCTTTTTGTTTTTCGCCATTTAAATTAATTCTCATATTTTTTGCTGGTTTTTGCATTAATGTTTGCGTTGCAAGTACATGTTCTACTTCGGATGTTCCTATCCCAAATGCTAGAGCCCCAAATGCACCATGAGTTGAAGTATGGCTATCACCGCAAACTATTGTCATTCCTGGCTGTGTTAATCCTTGCTCAGGACCAATGATATGGACTATGCCTTGTCTAATATCATTTATTGGAAAATATGAAATTCCAAAATCTTTTGTATTTTTTTCTAAAGCTTCTAGTTGTTTTTTTGATAAATCATCTTCTATATCATATCTATTCATAGTGGGAACATTGTGATCTGGTACAGCAAAAGTTTTACTAGGCTGCCTAACGTTTCTTTTAGATAATCTTAATGATTCAAAAGCTTGGGGACTTGTTACCTCATGGACTAAATGTAAATCTATATATAATAAAGAATTATTTTCATCAACATTCTCAATTACGTGATTTTTCCAGATTTTGTCAAATAAAGTTTTTGGTGATTTATTTTCACTCATACTAAATAGTTAGTGATTATTTATTAATCTTCTTTATTTTTATTATTATCCTTAGTTTCTTTATTATCTGAAGATTTTTTTTTTGATTTTTCTACTTCTTTTTCAATATTTTCTTCTTTTTTTATACCAACTTTTTTTTCAATATCTTTTTCTATTTTATTTTTATCTTCTGTAATTTTAGCTTTTCTACCAGTTAATTTTCTTAAATAATATAATTTGGCCCTTCTAACGCTACCTCTGGTTTTTACTTCAATTTTAGAAATATTTGGTGAATATAAAGGAAAAACTCTTTCAACACCTTCCCCATAAGAAATCTTTCTAACAGTAAAGGAAGAGTTAATTCCTGCATTTTTTTTTGATATACACATTCCTTCAAAAGCTTGATCTCGTGTTCTTTTTTTTTCTTGTACTTTTACAAATACAATTAATGTATCTCCTGGATTGAAATTAGGAATTTTTTTTGTCTCTTTTATTTTTTCCAGATATTTTTTTTCGAATGCCTCTAAATTTTTCATCTTTTTTCAACTTTCTTTAATAAATCAGGTCTTTTGATTCTTGTAATTTTTATTGACTCTTTTTCTTTCCATTCTTTTATCTTTTTATGATTTCCTGATAATAACACCTCTGGAACTCTTTTTCCTAACCAATTTCTTGGTTTTGTATATTGTGGATATTCGAGAAGATTATTTTGAAATGTTTCACTGTCTAACGATTTGGATGATCCCAATGTATTTGGTAATAAACGTACACAAGAGTCAATTAAATTCATTGCGGCTATTTCCCCACCTGATAAAACATAATCGCCAATACTTATCTCTTCCATTTTCCAAGCATCAATTACTCTTTGATCAATGCCCTCATATTTACCACAAACTAAAATTATATTTTTTTTTTTTGTAAATTTTTTAACTCTTCTTTGATCAAGTTTTTTTCCCTTAGGCGTTAGATAAACTATTGAATAATCAGTTTTAATTTTTTTTATGGTTTTTTTTAAAGCTTCATGTACTACTTCGCTTTTTATAATCATACCTGATCCCCCACCATAAGGCTTATCATCAACATATTTAGGTCCTTTTTTTGAAAAATTCTGGATATTAATTAAATTTATCGACCAAATTTTTTCTTTTAATGCTTTGCCAATAATCGAAAAACTCAGAGGTCCTGGAAACATTTCTGGAAATAATGTTAAAATATGAGCTGTCCAAGGTTTTTTTGTTTTTTTCATGGTAAAATTTTTTAATTTTCATACTAATTTAATTTTAATATAACTCTTGTATCAAAAAAAAACCTATATAAAAGAATTTTTTTTTATTCTTTTTTTTCTGAATTTTCTTCAGATTTCTTCTCTTCTTGAGGTTTTTCCTCTGGTTTTGTATCAGCTTTAGGTGCTTCTGCTTGAGGCTTTTCCTCTGGTTTTGTATCAGCTTTAGGTGCTTCTGCTTGAGGTTTTTCCTCTGGTTTTGTATCAGCTTTAGGTGCTTCTGCTGGTTTAGCTGAACCTTTATTGTCTCCTTCACCTTCTTTCTTTTTTACTTTTGGTAAATGTTTTTTTGTTTGAACTGGAACTGGAGGTTTTTCAACCAAATTAGAATTACTTAAAAATATTGCCATTTTATAAGAAGGCGTAGCTCCTTTTGATAACCAATATTTTACTCTTTCTTCATCAAATAAGACCCTCTTTTCATCATCTTTTGATAATAAAGGATTATATGTGCCTAATTTTTCAATAAATTTACCATCACGCGGACTCCTTCTATCAGATACTACTATCTTGAAAAAAGGTCTGTTTTTTGAACCGGCTCTTGCTAAACGTATTCTTGTGCTCATATTTTTAATTTAATTTTTAATGTAATATATAATGTTTTTTTCTTATTGCAATCCCGGAGGAATCATATTACCGAAACCTTGTCTCATTAATGTTTTCTTATCCATATTTCCATATTTTTTCATCATTTTTAGCATTGTGTGATACTGTTTAAGTAATTTATTTACTTCTTGCACCGATGTTCCAGAACCTGCTGCAATTCTTTTTTTCCTTGAGGCATGTATAATTTTATGATTATTTTTTTCCTCATAAGTCATAGAAGAAATTATTGCTTGTTGTTTTAATATTACTTTATCATCAATATTTGCTTTATTCATTTGATCTTGTATTTTGTTTGCTCCAGGAAGTTTAGCTAAAATTCCTTTTATTCCTCCAAGTTTTTTCATCTGTCCAAGTTGTTTTGATAAATCATCTAAACTAAAATGACCATCTTTAATTTTTTTATCTAATTTTTCCGCATCTTCCTTTTTTATTGTTTCAGAAGCTTCCTCAACTAATGAAACCACATCTCCCATTCCAAGAATTCTATTAGCAATTCTATCTGGATGAAAAACTTCCAATGCTTCCATTTTTTCACCTACACCTATCAATTTAATAGGGCATCCTGTTACAGATCTCATTGATAGAGCTGCTCCGCCTCTAGCATCACCATCAAGTCTAGTTAAAATTATTCCTGTTAATTTTAATTTATTATTAAATTCTTTAGCAACATTTACTGATTCTTGTCCTATCATTGCATCCGATACTAATAATATTTCACTAGGACTAACTTCTTTACTGACATTCTTAACTTCACTCATAAGTTCATCATCGATTTGCAATCTCCCGGCTGTATCTAAAATTAAAACATCAAATCCTTCTTTTTTTGCTTGCTCTAAAGATCGTTTTGCTATTTTTACTGGACTTTCTCCTTTAATAATTTCAACTGTATTTACATCAATTTGTTTTCCTAAAGTTTCTAATTGTTCTTGAGCAGCTGGTCTTTGAACATCTAAAGAGGACATCAAAACTTTTTTATTATTTTTATCTTTTAATTTTTTAGCTATTTTAGCACTTGTAGTAGTTTT
>Ga0310344_10002699_pt1 | contig 13308 bp, 14 predicted proteins | sample HC15DNA20200_MG_FD_203801 | JGI IMG/M metagenome (GOLD analysis project Ga0310344, IMG submission 203801) | Marine microbial communities from station ALOHA, North Pacific Subtropical Gyre - HC15-DNA-20-200_MG | ecosystem: Environmental > Aquatic > Marine > Oceanic | place: Pacific Ocean: North... | reverse complement strand
AAGCATTGACTCAAATTCAATCTTCACAAAATATAAGTTCTACAAATCTTGATAATGCTGATGTTATTTCTGTTGCACAGGAGGCTGGAAAAAGTTGTGTTCAAGTATTTTTTTACAGATCAAAACAAAATTGGGGTAACCAATCTTATTTTCCTTCACATGATAAATTTCATACACCTGAAGAAGTCTTGAATTCATTTGTTGCCCAATTTTATGAAAATAAAAATGCACCTGGTGAAATTCTGCTAAATAAAAAAATTAAAGATTTGAAACTAATTAAAGCTGCTCTAGAAAAAAAAGAAGAAAAATTTATATCTATAAAGATTCCTATAAAAGGAAATGCTTTTAAATTATCTAAAATGGCCGAAAAAAATGCAAAAGAAACTCTGACCAGAAAAATCTTTGAATCTGAAACTAATATTAAGCTTTTAAATGAAGTTGCTGATAAATTTAAATTAAATATCTCTCCAAGAGCGATAGAGGTTTATGACAATAGTCATATACAAGGGTCTAATTCTATTGGAGCACTAATCACATTTGGCTCAGAAGGTTTTGTTAAAAAACAATACAGAAAATTTAATATCAAAAATAAAGAATTGAGAGCTGGTGATGATTATGGAATGTTAAAAGAGGTTTTTGAAAGAAGATTTTCAAAAATTATTAAGAGTAAAAATCAAGGAGAAGTAATGATTCCTGATCTAGTAATTATTGATGGCGGTAAAGGTCAATATTCAGTGGGAAGAAAAATATTAGATGAATATGGTTTTCATGAAATTCCTATAATAGCTATTGCAAAAGGAAAAGATAGAAACAAAGGCGATGAAACCTTTTTTCATAAAACAAAAGCCACAAAATTGAATAAAAGGGAGCCTTTGCTATTTTTCCTTCAAAGATTGAGAGATGAAGCACATAGATTTGCAATAAGTAGTCATCGAATGAAAAGAAAGAAAAACTTAACTAGATCTTTATTAGACCAAATTAGCGGCATAGGAAGAACAAGAAAAAGAGCTTTATTAAATTATTTTGGATCGGCTAGGGCTGTTGAATCTGCTAGTTTTGATGATCTAAAAAGGGTAGAAGGTATAGAAACTTCTGTTGCAAAAAAAATACATGATTTTTTTCATAATTAAATTAAAAAAATGAAAATAAAAATACCAAATATATTAACTATAGGAAGAATTATTTTAGTTCCGATATTTGTATTTACTTTTTATATTCCCGGTTTTTTAGGAGATTTAATTCCATTTTTTATATTTGTTTTAGCAAGTTTTACTGATTTCCTAGATGGTGTTTTAGCAAGACTATATAAAGAAGAGTCAAAATTAGGAGAACTTTTAGACCCAATAGCTGATAAAATTATTGTTGCCGCAGCATTAGTTCTACTTGTAATGAATGATATAATTAGAAATTATGAAGTTATTGCTGCAATTATTATACTTACAAGAGAAATATTAATTTCAGGATTAAGAGAGTTTCTAGCTAAATCACAGGTATCTATGCCAGTCTCAGGATTAGCAAAATTCAAAACTTTTATTCAAATGTTTGCAATAGCAATTCTTTTAACGGGAGAAAGTGGAAATAAACTGATTAACTTTCAAGATTATAATGCCCATACAATTGGAATTATCTTTTTATGGCTTTCAGCTTTTCTTACTCTTTACACGGGATATGATTACGTAAAAAAAGGAATAGATCACGCCGTCGAATAAAAAGTAAAATTTATTTTGTATTATTTTCTAACTAAGGTTTGAAAGCTTTCGTTTAAATCTTTAATAACATCACAAACCACAAATTTATGATTGTTTATTTGTGAGACAGGTGTTATTTCGGCCGCTGTACCAGTCAGGAAGCAACCTTTAAATTTTGATAATTCTTCAGGCTTAATTTTTCTTTCAATTATCTTTATATTTTTTGTTTTTGCTATTTCGATAACACATCTTCTAGTTATGCCATCCAAAAAAGAATCTGGTATCGGTGTATGCAATTCGTTTTTATCATTTTTGAAAAAAATATTAGCCCCGGTTGCTTCTGCTACGTTGCCTTGATAATCAAGCATTAAAGAATCTGTAAAACCTTCTTTCTCAGCTTCGTGTTTTGAAAGAGTGCAAATCATATACAAACCTGAAGCTTTGGTATCCCAAGGAATAGTGTCTGGTGCTGGTCTTTTCCATTTAGAAATATTAAGCTTTATTCCCTTTAACTTAAGATTTGGATCAAAATACGATCCCCACTCCCAAGTTGCTATGGCTACGTGAATTTTTGTTTTTTGTGCAGAAATTGCCATCATTTCACTTCCTCGCCAAACAACCGGTCTTACATATCCATTTTTTACTTTTTGAATTTTTACAATTTCTTTACATGCTTTATTTAAAGATTCTTGGCTGTAGGGAATTTCAAAGCCCAGTCTAGTGGCGGAATGAAACAATCTTTTTGTGTGCTCCTCAAGTTTAAATATTTTTCCCTCATAAACTCTTTCGCCCTCAAAAACGCAGCTCGCATAATGCAATCCGTGACTTAAGACGTGTATTTTAACTTCAGACCAGTCAACGGTTTTGCCGTTAAACCAAATTTTTCCCGATCTTTTATCAAAAGGTATGGGTTCCATATTAAAAATTTATTAATCTTAATTGATTTATGTAGTTCAAAAAAGTATCTATCTTATATAGATATGTCAATATAACTGACCCAAAAATAGCTATGAAAGGATTATTATATTTAAAAGATGACCAGATAAAGGATTTTATAGAGCAGATTTTTTATGCTTATAGAAAAACTTATTCTGATCCTAAAAAAATCCTAAAAAAATATTCATTTGGTACAGCTCATCATAGGGCTATTCACTTAATTGAAAGACATGAAGGGCTGACAATAACAGATTTATTAAATAAGTTAAAAATTACAAAACAAAGTTTAAATAGAGTGTTGCGAGATCTTATAAAAAACAAAACTATTTTATTAAAAAAAGGAGAGATAGATTCAAGACAAAGACAAATTTTTTTAAATGAAAAAGGTAAAAAACTCTTCGAGGAAATATTTTTAGTACAGAAAAAAAGAATTTATAACGCTCTTAAAAATTCAGATGCTGATTCAGTTGTTAAATTTAAAAACGTTTTAAATAAAATTATAAATGAATAAAAATATATTTCATATACTTGTTGTAGATGACGATGATAGAATAAGAGAATTGGTCAAACAATATTTAGAAGAAAATAACTTTATAGTAACCACAGCAAGAAACTCACTAGATGCAAAAAAAAAATTGAATTTGATTAAATTTGATATTCTGGTTTTAGATATTATGATGCCTGGTGAAACTGGTTTAACTTTAACAAAAGAGTTAAGAAAAAAAAATTCAACACCAATAATCCTTCTCACTGCAAAAGGAGAAACGAAGGATAGAATTTTGGGACTAGAGCTGGGAGCAGATGATTATTTAGGAAAGCCTTTTGAGCCAAAAGAACTATTGTTAAGGATAAAAAATATATTAAATAAAACTAAAAAACCTATTTTACCAGACGAGATATATATAGGTAAAGCTTTGATTAACTTAAAAAAATTTAGTATTAAAATGAATGATAAAATCATAAAAATTAATCCCCAAGAAAAAAAAGTTTTGGAAAAAATGCTTGAATTTCCAGGAAAAATTTTTTCTAGAGATGATATTGGAAAAATGATTAATGTTACAAAAGAAAGAACTATTGATGTCATGATTACAAGACTTAGACAAAAAATTGAAAGTACCCCAAAAAATCCTAAATATTTACAAACAATAAGAGGATCAGGATATGTTTTATGGATTGAATAATATTATTAAACAAATTTTACCAAAAAGATTATTTTATAGATCTTTAATAATTGTAGCGACCCCAATTATTTTGCTTCAAATAATAATTACTGTAGTTTTTTTTGATAGTTTGTGGATAAAAGCCAACAAAGGTATGACGCGATCACTGGTTAGTGAAGTGGAAACTTTTCTTGACATTTACAGAGGAAATGAAAATCAAAAAAAAATGATCATAGAGCTCTACAACAAAAATTTTGATTTTAAAATATCTTTAAAAGAAAACCAAATTTTGCCAAAAAAAAAAATAGAAAGGTGGTACAGCCCAATGGACAGAAGTTTAAGACGTGAACTTAAACCAATTTTTGGAAATTCTTATTGGTTTGATACTACTTCCTTTAAAGATTTAATTGAGTTAAGAATTAAATTTGAAAATGGATTTATTCAAATATTTGTTCCTAAAGATAAAATTGCTCCATCATCTGTGCGTATTTTTGCTTTATGGATTACTTTGCCTGGCTTTCTTTTAATTACAATTGCTATAGTTTTTTTAAAAAATCAAACACGCCCCATTACTAATTTAGCAAAAGCTGCAGAAAAATTTGGAAAAGGAGAGTTTATAAAAGAATTTAGACCCTCTGGCGCAAGAGAAATTAGACAAGCAGCTTATGAGTTCGACAGAATGAGAAAAAGAATATCAGTTCATTTAAATCAAAGATCAGAAATGCTTTCAGGAATTAGTCACGACCTACGAACGCCATTAACAAGACTAAAATTACAATTAGCTTTATTAAAACAACAGGATCTGGCAAAAAAAATGAGCGATGATATTGAAGAAATGGAAAGGATGCTTAACGAATATTTAGAATTTTCTAGAAATCAAAAGAGCGAACTAACAGAAAGCATTGATATAAATATTTTAATTAAAGAAACAATTAAAAAGTACAGAAGTGAACAAATTAATTTTATACCTGGTGAAATCTTTAATATTAATATTAGAACAAATTCAGTTAAAAGGTGTTTGGCTAATTTAATTGATAATGGATTGTCTTACGGAAAAAAAGTAGAGATTTCTACAAAAAAAATATTAACTGACATTATTATATTTATTGATGATGATGGGCCGGGAATTCCCGAAGAAGAATACCTAAACGTTTTAAAACCATTTTATAGAATAGATAAAAGCAGAGGTCAGAATAAATCTGGTGTAGGCTTGGGTCTTTCAATCGTTAATGATATAATACGTTCACATGGTGGTAATATAAATTTTGAAAAAAGTCCTATGAATGGACTTAGAGTTAAGGTTTCTTTGCCTTTGTAGTTTTTCTGTTTTTTTTATACTTAGCTAAATCTTTTTGTAATTTTTCAACTACTTTTTTTTGAACCTCAAATTCTTCGCGCGAAACCAGATTAAGTTTATCAATAAATTTTTCCATTTTAAATTTTAGGGAATCTTCTAGTTCTTTTTTTAAATCTTTAGAGGCAAATAAACCTTTTTCGATAATTTCTGTTATATTTCTTAACAACTTATTATATTTTTCCATATATTTTTTAATGTCTTTAAGTTATTTTAATTTGATTATTAAATAAATCTTTTTTTAAAATGATTGTCCATAATTTTGATCCAGTAATGGTTGATTTGGGGATTTTTCAAATCAGATGGTATTCTATAGCTTATATTTTAGGAATTTTGCTTGGATGGTTGTATGCGTTAAAAATTATTCAATTATCAAATATAAATAAATTTAACTTTAAGCAAATCACAAAGTCAGATTTTGAAGATTTAATAATTTACTTGGTCTTAGGTATAATTTTTGGAGGAAGACTGGGGTATGTTTTGTTTTATAATTTTGATTATTATAGTCAAAATTTTTTAGAAATTTTTAAACTTTGGAACGGAGGAATGTCTTTTCATGGTGGTTTAATTGGGGTTATAATTTCAGTATTATATTTTTCAAAAATAAGAAAAATTAATTTTTTTAAACTAACAGATATTATTGCTTGTGTAGCACCCATTGGTATATTTTTAGGTAGAATAGCAAACTTTATCAACGGAGAGCTTTTTGGAAAGATCTCTACTATGCCGTGGGCAATAGTTTTTCCTAACGCAGGAAATTTCGCAAGACATCCATCTCAATTATATGAGGCTATTTTGGAAGGTATAATTTTATTTTTAATTATCAATTTTTTTGCCTTAAAAAAAAATTTACTATTTAATCCAGGTTATATTTCTTCTGTTTTTCTAATTTTATATTCTTTTTTTAGAATATTTTCAGAAATATTTAGAGAACCAGATGCCCATATTGGTTTGATTTTTAACTATTTTTCTTTGGGAGTGGTGTTGAGTATATTAAGTCTTATTGCCGGTTTATTTATTTTTTTATTTATAAGGAAAAATGAACAAAATAATTAATGTTTTAAAATCAAAAAAAAATTTATCTGTAGAAAAATTTATAAATATAGCTCTTTACGATAAAGAGTTTGGTTATTACATGAAAAGAAATCCCTTTGGTGAAGAAGGTGATTTTATTACCTCTCCTTTGATATCAAAATTATTTAGTGAAATGATAGCTGTTTGGTGTATAGCTTTTTGGGAACATTTAAAAAAACCAAAAAAAATTTTTATAGTAGAGTTGGGCCCAGGTGATGCTTCTTTGTGTAGTGATCTTTTGGATTCTTTTAAAAAATTTGAAAATTTTTATAAAAGCTTAGAAATTAGATTGTTAGAAAAAAGCCCAAAATTAAGAGAAAAACAAAAAGAAAATGTAAAAAATAAAAAAGTAAAGTGGATTAATAGCATAGAGGAAATAAATTCTGGTCCAATAATTTTTTTAGGTAACGAATTTTTCGATTCACTACCAATCAAGCAATTTTGTAAAAAAAAAGACACTCTTTTTGAAAGACATGTTACTCTTACAAAAGATAAAAAAAAATTAAAGTTTTTTTACAAGAAAGCAAATAAAAAAATAGTTAAAAATCTTACCGATCCAAACTTAATTAAATATAGCAAATTTTTAGAATACCCTTCAGTTGCAATAAAATACCTTAAAAAAATAACCAAAAAGATAAATAAATATGATGGTGCGCTTTTATCTTTTGACTACGGGTATACAAAAAATAAAATTCATAATTATACTTTGCAATCTGTTAATAAACATAAATATTCTAATATTTTTACCGACCCTGGAAATTCTGATATTACTCATCTTGTAAATTATGAACTATTTTTAAATATATTAAAAAAAAATGGACTGAAGATAAATAAAGTTGTTACACAAAATCATTTTTTACAAAGACTGGGTATAATGAAAAGAGCAGATATACTATCAAAAAAAATAACTTTTAAAGAAAAAATAAATATGTTTTACAGACTTAAACGATTATTACACCATGAAGAAATGGGAAGTTTATTTAAAGTTTTATTGGCTTTAAAAAAAAATAATAATTTTTCACTGGGCTTTAAATAATGTTTTTTTCTACAGAATTAAAAAAATTTAAAAATATTAAACATTGTTTTTTTTCAAGGAAAAATGGAGTTTCAAAAGGATTATATGAAAGTTTAAACTGTGGACAAGGTTCTGAGGATGAGGCTAAAAAAATCTTAAAAAATCTCGAAATAGTAAGTCAAAAAATAGGATGTAAAAAAGAATTTCTTATAACTTTAAATCAGAAACATACTAATAAAGTTGTATATTTTGAAAATAAAGATTCAATAAAAAACAAACTTCATGGTGATGCTATTGTTACAAAAGTTAAAGATGTCGCTATAGCTATACTCACTGCCGACTGTGCTCCTATTTTTTTTTATGACCCCAAAAAGGAAATAATAGGATGTGCGCATTCTGGATGGAAAGGAGCATTAAATGGTATTATTAAAAATACAGTAAATAAATTTTTAGAATTAAATTCAAATACTAATGATTTAATTGCTGTAATAGGTCCTTGTATAAAAAAAGAAAATTATAAAGTTAAAGTAGATTTATTAAATAGATTCATGGCTAAGGATAATAAAAATAATATTTTTTTTAAAAAAATTAAAAATGATGAGTATATTTTTGATCTCAGGGGTTACATAAATAAAGAGATATTTAACTTAAATATAAAAAATATTGAAAATATAGAACTAGATACATTTTCTGAAAAAGGATTATTTTATAGTTATAGAAGATCGCTGTTAAATGGCGAGAATGATTATGGCAGATGTATTTCTGTCATATTGATGACTTAATTAAATGTTTAATTGAATTGAAAAGTTTAATTAAAGTTGTATAAACAAATTACAATGAAAGTTCTTGCAGGTACAAGCAATTATAAATTATGTCAAGATATTGCAAAACAGCTTAAACTAAAATTAGTCAATTCAAATATAAAAAGATTTGCTGATGGGGAGGTTTATATTGAAATTAATGAAAATATAAGAGGGAATAGTATTTTTGTAGTTCAGTCTACTTCGAACCCCGCAAATGATAATTTGATGGAACTTTTAATTTGTATTGATGCTTTAAGACGTTCCTCTGCAAAAAATATTACGGCAGTCATTCCTTATTTTGGATACGCAAGACAAGATAGAAAAGTTGTGCCAAGAACAGCTATTTCTGCAAAACTAGTTTCAAACTTAATTACAAATGCAGGAGCTAACAGAATACTAAGTGTAGATTTACACGCAGGACAAATACAGGGATTTTTTGATATACCTGTAGATAATTTATTTGCAACTCCTATTTTTGCAAGACATATCAAAAATAAAACTAAATTGAATAATATAATTTGTGTTTCACCCGACGTTGGAGGTGTTGAAAGAACAAGAGCACTAAGCAGAAGAATAAATTCGAGTATTGCTATTATTGATAAAAGAAGACCAGCGCCAGGGAAGTCTGAAGTTATGAATATAGTAGGAAATGTAAAAGGTAAAAACTGTGTAATAGTCGACGACATTATAGACTCTGGGGGTACAATAGTTAATGCTGCTGAAGCCCTAAAAAATAAAGGTGCAAAAGAAGTTTATGTTTATATAACTCATGCGGTGTTAAGCGGAGACGCAGTTGATAAAATTGAAAAATCCAAAATTAAAAAATTAGTTACTACAGACACCATAGATAACCATAAAAAAATTAAGAAAAGTAAAAAAATAGAAATTATTTCTATTGCCCCTATGATTTCAGAAGCAATGAAAAGAATCGCAAACTCTACGTCAGTTTCTAGTCTTTTTAAATAATTTTGCTTGTCTTTTTTCCTAACATAATATAAAAACACCTTTTCAATTTATGAATACTTTAAAAGCTACAAAAAGAACTATAAGTTCCACTGGTCATATAAATAAATTGCGTTTGGACGGTTTTATACCCGCTGTGTTATATGGTGGAAAAAAAGAAAATTTGTCAATCAGTTTAAAAAAGCTACAGCTTCAAAATATTATTAATTCTGAAACTTTTATGTCTAAAGTTGTTGATATGGATATAGATGGTAATCCTGAAAAAGTTTTGCCTAGAGATATTGCTTATGACCCTATATCTGATGAACCTATTCACATTGATTTTATGAGAATCGTAAAAGGTTCAACATTAATTTTACAAATACCTGTAAAATTTATTAATTCAGAAAAATCGCCCGGATTAAAGAAAGGTGGAGTTTTAAATATTGTAAGAAGAAAAGTTGAATTAAAATGTCCAGCAGAAAATATTCCTAATGAAATTATTGTAGACTTAGATAACACAGAAATTAATAGTAGTCTTAAAATATCAACTGTAAAACTTCCAGATAACGTTTCTCCAACTATAACTGATAGAGATTTTGTTATCGCAACAGTGGTAGCTCCAACTATATTAGTAGAACCAGAAAAACCTGAAGAAGAAGCAGCAGAAGGAGCACCTGCAGAAGGAGCCGAAGGTGTCGTTGAAGGAGCAGAAGCTGGTGAAGCGAAAGGGGCAAAATCTACAGAGGATAAAACTAAGGTGGCCACTGGTGATAAAGGTAAAGCTGCTGAAGATAAAGGTAAAACTGGATCAAGTGATAAAAATAAACCAGCAAATAAAGATATTAAAAAAAAATAAAATAGGAAAACTATAAAATATGTTACTTTTGGTTGGACTAGGCAATCCTAATCCTAATAATTCTAATAACAGACATAATGTAGGATTTTTAGTAATAGATGCTATTAACGAAAAATTTAAATTATCTAAGCAAAAACCAAAATTTAAAGGATTGTTAACAACTGGAAAAATAAATGAACAAAAAGTTTTTGCGATCAAGCCTCTTACTTTCATGAATAGTTCGGGAGTTTGCATTAAAGAACTCATAGAATATTTCAAGATAGATGTTAAAAATGTATTTGTTTTTCATGATGACATGGATATTGATCTTGGAAAAGTTCAAGTAAAATTTGGTGGAAGCAGCGCAGGGCATAATGGAATAGAATCTATAGATAAAAACATAGGAAAAAATTATTCTCGTATAAGGATTGGAATAGGAAGACCGAAAAAAAACTCTACTGGAGCAGATCATGTGCTTGATAATTTTTCTAGTGATGAAAAAGGAAACGTTGAAGAAATAACAAAAAATATAACAGAATCTTTATCTATTTTAATGAGTAAAGATTTGGATTTATTTTCAAGTAAAATTAATCAAAAATTATAATGGGTTTTAAGTGTGGTATAGTTGGACTGCCTAATGTCGGCAAATCAACATTGTTTAATGCTTTAACAACTTCGAAAAAAGCCCAAGCAGAAAATTTTCCTTTTTGTACAATAGATCCAAATGTTGGAATAGTAGCTGTTCCAGATGAAAGACTAGTTCAAATTTCTAAAATATCAAAGTCAGCAAAGACAATTAACGCTGCTATTACTTTTGTGGATATTGCTGGCTTAGTTAAGGGAGCATCTAAAGGAGAAGGTTTGGGCAACAAGTTTCTTTCTCATGTTAGAGAGGTGGATGCAATAATTCATTTAACTAGATGTTTTGACTCTGAAAAAATACAAAATGTAAATAAAGATGTAGATCCTATAAGAGATCTCGAAATTATTGAAACCGAAATCTTATTATCTGATTTAGAATCTTTGCAAAAAAGATTAGAAAAAAGTAATAAAAAAAAATTAGACAAAGATGAGTTAAGTTTTTTAGAAGAATGCAAAATATTAATAAGTGATGGTAAAAAACCAGAGGAATTAAAGAAAAAGTATAGTAAAGATTTAGTAAAAAAATCAGCCCTTTTATCTCTAAAACCAAAAATAATTGTATGTAATGTCGATGAAAAAAGCTTACCAAATGGTAACAAATATTCGGATGCCTGTAAAAAAAAATTTAATGAGGAAAATATAATTATTGTTTGCGCAGATATAGAGGATCAAATAATGAATCTTCAAACTAATGAAAGGAAAGATTTTATGAACGAGTCTGGAATTAAAAACACTGGTTTGGATAATTTAATTAGAACAGGTTATAACACCTTGGGTTTAAGCACTTTTTTTACCTCTGGCCCTGAAGAAAGTAGAGCTTGGACTATTGAAAAAAAGTCAAAAGCTTCTGATGCTGCAGGCGTAATTCACACTGACTTCAAAAAAAAATTTATTAGGGCTGAGACAGTAACTCACGAAGATTTTATAAAATACAAAGGTTTTAATGAGTGTAAAAATGCTGGAAAATTAAGACTTGAGGGAAAAGATTATTTAGTTAACGATGGAGATGTTATGTATTTTAGAGTGGGAAGCTAGATTCTTTGATTAAAAAGACAAAATTGTAGCAATTGTAAAGAAAACAACAACAAGAGACCAGGAAGATAAAAATAATATTTTTGCCATAAATCAATTAATAAATGGGCTGAAAATTAAAATTGTCCAATATAAAAAAATGAAAGTATAAAATAATGTAAAGCGCATTAATATCTATTTAAAAATAGATTGTGTTTAAAATATGAAAATAATCTAAAAAAAAAATTAAAATTTGAATTTTATGTCGCACCCATTAAGGGTAAAAATTATTTAAAGGTGTTTGGATCTTCGCCTTCATACTCAGTTACAGCTTTCTCAATTTTGTCAAAAGTTTCTTCTTTTGGTTCTTCCTGGGAACTAAACCTTGCCCACACTTTTTGTTTGCTCATATAGACTAAGGTAAGAAGTATAATTAAATAAATAATAGCCTTAAATCCCATGCGATGTTGCGCTTCTAAATGAGGTTCGGCAGCCCAAACTAAAAATGCAGTTACATCTTTCGACATTTGTGCGGTTGTTGCTTCTGTACCATCAGCATATTCTACAATGCCATCCATAAGTGGTGCTGACATTTTAATTTTATTGCCTGCCATATATTTATTGTAATAAACACCATCGTCGAGCTCAAAATCTGATGGTGGATCTTCATACCCCAAAAGAAGGGAATAAATGTAGTCTGCTCCTCCTGCTCTTGCTTTAGCTAAAACTGACATATCAGGAGGATATGCTCCTCCATTAGCTGCTGTAGATGCCTCTACGTTTGGATAAGGACTTACAAATTTATCTGATAATCTTGCTGGTCTCATAAACATTTCTCCATCACTGTTAGGCCCATCCTCAACTTCGAATTGGGCTGCTATGGCTTTAGCTTCTTCAACAGAAAACTCTGGACCTCCTTTTTCAGATAAATTTCTATAACTTAAATGTTTTACTGAGTGGCAGCCGGCACAAACTTCTTGGTAAACTTGATAGCCTCTTTGAAGAGATGCTCGATCAAAGGTCCCAAAAATTCCTTCAAAACTCCATTTAGTTTTCATATAATTTGTATTTATTTCTTCTGAATATACTGGAAGTGCTATTAACAGGATGTAAATTGTTAGGATTATTCTATTTAAAAGATTTAACATTCTCACCTTCGTATTCCCCTGCTCTTTTTTTAAATTTATCTATTAAACCTGGTTTGTCTAAAACTGGATCAGAAATACTTGTTGGTAATTGATCTGTTTTTTCATATCGTCCAAGCACAGGTAATAATATTAAAAAATGAATAAAATAATATGACGTTGCTATTCTTGATAAAACTAAATAAATTCCCTCAGGAGGCTTTGCTCCTAGGTAACCTAATAAAATAACCGTAACAACCAAAACCCAGAAAAATTTCCTATATAATGGTCTAAATATTGAAGATCTAACTTTTGATGTATCTAGCCATGGTAACAAAACCAATACAAAAATTGCAGCAAACATAAAGATAACTCCTCCAAGTTTGCTAGGTATAGCCCTTAAAATTGCATAGAAAGGAAGTAAATACCACTCTGGAACAATATGTGTTGGAGTTACTAATGGGTTAGCCTCAATATAATTATCTGGATGCCCTAAAACATTTGGTGAAAAAAACACAAACCAAAAAAATATAATTATAAAAACTAATAGAGCTGTTATATCTTTCATAACCATATATGGATGAAACGGCATAGTTTCATTGCTATTTTTTTTAACATCAATTCCTATTGGATTGTTATTTCCAGGAACATGTAAAGCCCAAATATGAAGAATAATTAAACCAAAAATTAAAAATGGAAGCAAATAATGTAAAGCGTAAAA
>Ga0310344_10002698_pt1 | contig 13308 bp, 11 predicted proteins | sample HC15DNA20200_MG_FD_203801 | JGI IMG/M metagenome (GOLD analysis project Ga0310344, IMG submission 203801) | Marine microbial communities from station ALOHA, North Pacific Subtropical Gyre - HC15-DNA-20-200_MG | ecosystem: Environmental > Aquatic > Marine > Oceanic | place: Pacific Ocean: North... | reverse complement strand
TTATTTTACCTACAGGGTATTACTTGATTTGGAATTTAGAAAAATCTTACTCCAAACCTAAGCTTTCAAATAATATTGATGGAATCTTGATTCTTGGTTCTGGCATAGATGTTAAAAGAACATATCAACACAATCAATTAACTTTGAATGGAAAGATTGAGAGATTAATCGAACCTATTGAATTGATGAAAAAATTTCCAAATGCAAAAATTGTAATTTCAGGCAGCGGCCCTACTTATGGCAATTTCACAATAACTAGTGTTACCAAAATGTTTTATAGTAAAGTTGGCGTCGATGTTGATCGAATTATTTTTGAAGATAAATCAAGAAACACATATGAAAATTTTATCTTTTCAAAAAAATTTATTGAAAATGGAAATAATAATAAATGGCTATTAGTAACATCGGCCATTCATATGAAAAGAGCAATGAATGTAGCTGAAAAGTTAAAATTAAATTTTATTCCTTATCCTGTAGATTTTACCAAAACAACTAATTTTACTTGGAAAACTTTTTATAGGAGAAACAACTATCTTTTAAATATGAACGATTTTCAATCTGCGGTATACGAATATATTGGACTGCTGGCATATTACATAACTGGGAAAAGTAGTAAAATATATTAATAATTTATAATATCTTCTATAATTTGATTTAGTGACTTTTTAATTTTCCATTTTTTATGTCTTTTTTTAAATTTTTTCATATCAGATACGTACCAAATGTGATCACCGATTCTATTACTTTTTATTAGTTTGTATTTCAGATTAATATTGTATTTTTTTTTCAAAATATCTATTATTTCTAAAATAGAACAGCTATTTTTTCTTCCTCCGCCAAAGTTATAAACTCCACTATTGTTTTTTGTTTTATAAAATTCCCATATAGCTGAAACAACATCTTTAGAGTGAAGATTATCTCTCACTTGTTTTCCTTTATAACCAAAAATTTTGTAAGTTTTTTTTTCCTTTGCTGCTTTAATTAAATAATTTAAAAAACCATGTAGCTCCGCTCCTTGATGCAAAGGTCCAGTTAAACACCCACCTCTAAAAATTCCTATTTTTAAATTAAAATATTTAATATATTCTTGGCAATAAACATCAGCGGCAAGTTTACTAGCACCAAACAATGAATGTTTGCAATCGTCTATACTCATGGTTTCATCAATACCATTATGGTAAAATTTATTATTTGGTTTTAATTCATATCTCTTTTTTTTTTCATTCATAGGTAATAAATTTGGTCTATCGCCATAAACTTTATTAGTTGAAAAATGTAATAATTTTGCTTTAGGACAATTTAATCTCATATTTTCTAAAATATTTAATGTGCCCGTGGCATTAGTTGAATAATCAACCAAAGGTTCTTTTGCTGCCCAATCATGACTAGGTTGTGCGGCACTATGAATTATAAAAGAAATTTTGTTGTTATATTTTTTAAATATTTTTCTTACCTTTTTAAAATCTCCTATATCAAAACTATAATGCTTATAATTTTTAAATTGTTTCTTTAAATTATTTATATTTTTTCTAACGGAAGCAGATTTGCCAAAAAAATAAGATCTCATATCATTATCAATACCCACAACTTTAGAAAATTTTTTAGAAAAAAATTTTACAGACTCTGATCCTACAAGCCCTCCAGATCCGGTAATGATTATAATAGACATTAAAATGTAAATTTTTAAAGTTATACAACACTTTTTAAAAATTATGCAATATTGTGATCAAAAAAGAACATTCTGTAAGCAAATAGTTTAGATCATAGAGGGCAAATAGAGGGCTTTTAAATTTAAGCGCTAAATGCTAATGTTGTTCAAAAATTGAACAATAATGCTTTATTAAATCATTTTATAATTATTTATGTCGATGAATGGGATACATAATTTGGGTAAAAAACTTTTTCCAATTTGTAGAAGTATAACTGGAAATGGAGTTAGAGAAACATTAAAAATAATTAAAAAACATTTACCAAAACTTAAAATTCATGAAATTAAATCGGGGACAAAAGTTTTTGATTGGAAAGTGCCCTCGGAATGGAACATAAAAGATGCATACGTGTTAGATAAATTTGGTCAAAAAATAATTAATTTTAAAAAAAATAATTTACATTTAGTTGGATATTCAATACCGATTAATAAAAAAATAAAAAAAAAAGAATTATTTTTACACATACATACAGAACCTGAACAACCAAAAGCCATTCCATATGTTACATCTTATTATAAAAAGTATTGGGGTTTTTGCATTTCTCATAATGAAAAAAAATTTTTATATAAAAAGTATAAAAATAATGATGAATTTAAAGTAGTTGTAAAATCGTTTTTAAAGGAAAAAGGAAAACTAACCTATGCAGATTTAGTTATTCCAGGAGAATCAAAAAAAGAAATTATGATTTCAACAAATATTTGCCATCCATCAATGGCAAATAATGAATTATCTGGTCCGTTAGTAGCGATTGCACTTGCAAAATATTTTATGTCTTTAAAATTAAATAAAAAAACACTCAGATTTATTTTTATTCCAGAAACGATTGGATCAATAGTGTATTTAAAAAAAAATTTAAAGAAATTAAAAAATAATGTAATAGCTGGTTACAATATTTCTTGCATAGGAGATGAAAGACAATATTCATATTTGCCAACTAAATATGGAAAATCTTTATCTGACCAAGCTGCAAAAAAGGCATTTCAAAATTTAAATGTAAAATATATTACATACTCTTTTCTACAAAGAGGGTCCGATGAAAGACAATACAACTCTCCAGGTATAGATTTACCGATTGCTTCAATATTTAGAACTAAATATGGGGAGTATCCAGAATATCATACATCTCTAGATAATTTTAATTTGGTTACAGAAAAAGGGTTGAGAGGGGGATACAATATTGTAAAAAAAGCTATAGACATTTTAATGAAAAGTGAAGACAAAAATAAATTTGAAAGGAAAGTTTATAAACGATTAAAGAAACCCTTTCCTAAAAATAAATTTTTATGCGAGCCTCAACTAGCAAAGAGAGGTTTGTATCCTCACATAAGTAAATTTGACAATAGCAAAAGTAAATTTACTACTCGAAATTTCTTAAATTTTTTGCAATATGCTGATGGATCAAATAATTTGACTAATATTTCAAATTATATCAAAATTTCATTAGACGAAACGTGTAAAATTTTTAAATTAATGCTAAAATACAATCTTATAAAAATATAGATTATTGAATAAAAATAACTTATGATAAAATCATATTACATAAACCATAAAGCTTATTAGACTATAATGGCAGGAACTAAAGTTAAAGATCAGTTTAAAGAACTTATATCTCCATTTTTAAGATTTAAAATGGAAGAAGCAAAAAATAATTTTGGCGAAAAAAGTAAAGAGTATTTAGCAATAGCAAAACAATACGTAGAGAATCCGCTTGAAAGAAATATTGAAGCTTCTCTAGAAAAATCTAGACATTATCAATCAGGAGTTAAGGCTTACTATGATAACAAACCACTTAGAGGTTTAGAGAGGTTGTATAAAAGGACAATTTTATTAGAGCCAACAACTGTTTGCGCTGCTCATTGTAGATGGTGTGTAAGAGGTCAGTATCCCGTTGAGACTATGACCAAAGAAGATATTTCGAATGCAACAAAATACATGGGGAGCGATGAAAGAAAAAAAGATTTAAAAGAAGTTTTAATTACCGGGGGAGATCCTCTTATGAGCTTACCTTTACTGTCTTATACATTACAAGAGATAAAAAAAAATGCACCGAATATTGAAATAGTTAGAGTTGCAAGCAGAGTTCCTTTTCACGATCCTGAAAGAATCAATAATGCTATGTTGGAAGTTTTTTCAGAGTATAATAATTTTAGATTTGAACTTGGTACACATATAAATCATCCAGTAGAATTTTGGGAAGAATCCGTTGAGTCTATAAAAAGATTACAAAGTGTTGGATTTAGAATTTATAATCAAAATCCATTATTAAAAGGTGTAAACGATGATTTCGAGACCTTATCTGAACTTTATTCAAAACTTAGAGATTATGATATAGAATCGCATTATTTATTCCATGCTGTTCCACTGCGAGGAATGAAGCATCATAGAACAAGCGTTAAAAAAGGTATAGACTTATCAAATGCTCTAAGTAGTTGTGGTGAGTTTTCAGGTAGAGCAAAGGCAAAATATTGCATACTAAGTGATATTGGTAAAATTATAGTTTATCAGGACACAATTGTAGACAGAAGAAAAAAAGACAATTCAATTTTACTAAAATCTGGTTTTAATATTGAAAATAGATTGAAGTGGAATCCATCATGGCAGAAACCAGATAGTGTCGAGCTTGATGAAAATGGGACTATGTATGTTTGGTATTTAGATGGTTCGGATGAACAAGTGGAAGATATAAAAAAAGAAACATCATTATCAGCACAGTTCTGATCTAGATGAGAATAAATACTCTATCAGAAATTAAAAAAAATTTAAAAAGACTTAATTTAAAAAAAGGATCTAGTTGTTTGCTTCACTCATCAATAGTTGGGCTAGGTTTAATTAAAAATTTTTCAATAGAAAATATTACTAAAAAAATTTTTGATTTAGTTTTTAAAGAAATAGGAAAAAATGGAACTCTATCAGCTCTAACTCCGTATTATGATTATGGTCTTAAATCAAAAAAATTCGACTTAGCAAAATCTAATTCTGTAAAAGATGTTGGTTCATTAAGTGATTTTATTAATAAAAAAAAAGGATCAACTAGATCTTTAAATCCTTTATTCAATATTTCTTCAATAGGAAGAAAAGCTAAATTTATCACTAATAAAAAAACAACCATGGCATTTGGAGCAGATTCAGCATGGGATCAGTTATTTAAATTAAATTCTGATATTGTATTTTTGGGATGTGATTTATCAGTATGTACTTTTATTAGATATATAGAATTTAGATTTGGTGTACCGTATTTATATAATAAGCATTTTAATAGAGATATTTGCATGAACAAAAAAATAATCTCAAAATATTCTAGTAGTACTTTAAGATATTCTTATCTTGATATTGAGTATGACACATCTAAATTTCAAAAAATATTGCTAAAAAAGAAAGTTTTGCGAACTAGTATAAACAAAAAAATTAAATTTATGGCTGTTGATATGCAATCATGTTTTGAGATAGGTGTCGAAGAATTAAAAAAAGACTTATTCTTTTTTCTTAAACGTCCTCCCAAATATAAAAATAAACTTTACCCATTGATATAATGAACTTACAAAACGAATTTTTTGAAAAAACAGCACTAAAGCATCCAAATTATATTGCGGTGGATGATCATGGAAAAAAAACAAGCTATAAAAATTTAGAAAATTTTTCAAATAAATTAGCTAATCTTTTGCATGAAAATGGGTGCAGAACTAATGATAGGGTTTGTATATTTACCAATAAGAATATTAACCAGTATGCTTCGATTCTAGGAATTTTAAAATCCGGATCGTGTTGGGTTCCTTTAAGCGCTGCATTTCCAAAAGATAGAATAAAATATTTATTAAAAACACTCACACCTAAATTTATTATTGTTGAAGAAATTTACTATAAAAAAATATCTAAAATTTATAACAAGAGTATTACTAAAATATTAATTATCGACAAAACATTTAAAAAAAAATCTTTATTGACAAGAAAAGATGTATTATCAAAATCAATCAAAAAACCTATCATAAAAAATATTTGTGGTTCAGATTTAGCTTATATTATTTTTACCTCCGGCTCTACGGGCAAACCAAAAGGAGTGATGGTAACTCATGAAAATACATCTCAATATTTAAAAAATTCTCTCAAATATTTTAAAATTAAAAAAAAATTGAGATTCGGTCATATCGCAGAATTGACATTTGATCCTTCCATATTTGATATTTTCATCTGTTGGATGAATGCTGGAACAGTAGTTCCATTTAATAAGCAAATTTATAGAATTAATCATTTTGAATTTTTTAAAAGAAATAAAAATATAAATGCTTTTTTTTCTGTACCTAGTTTCATAAAAAATTTAGATGATATCAAAAAATTAAAATCACCTGAACTTTCAAAAATAAAACATCTTGTATTTGGAGGAGAACCAATTCCAAAGGGGTTAGCTAGCAATTTATATAGTTCAATTAAAAATATTAAAGTTTATAATGTTTACGGAACTACTGAAACAGCAATCATATCTCATTGGTATTTAATACCCAAAAAAATAAAATTTTATGATGAAATATCTGTTGGAAAAGAACTTCCAAATTTTCGTGTAATACTTGTTAAAAATAACAAAGAAGCGAAAATTAATGAAGCTGGAGATGTGCATGTTTATGGCCCTCAAGTTTCGCCTGGCTATTGGAACAATTCTTTTCTAACCAATTTGCAATTTGTTAAACATCCATTTGATAACAGGCTTCCGCAAAAAGTTTATAGAACAGGAGATTTATTAAGAAAAGATAAAAATGGGATGTATTATTTTGTCGGTAGGACAGACAATCAAGTAAAAATTCGAGGTCACAGAGTTGAATTAGAGGAAGTTGAAAACTGCATAAAGCAAATCGAAGGAGTTAATGATTCCGTGGCAATTGCCTACAGCAGGACAGGAAAAGCTTCAAGCTCAGATTTGTTTGTTTTTGTCAGAACAAACAATACTAAAATTAATAAAACTTATATAAATAACTTGATACAAAAAAAACTTCCATCTTTTATGTATCCGTCAGATATTTTCATTTTTAAAGAAGATTTTCCTAGAACACAAAATGGAAAAGTAGATAAAAAAGGTTTAATAAAAAAAATACTAGAATTTCTCGCTTAGTTATATGAAAAATAAAGAAATAAAAAATCAAATTCGCAAGTTAATAACTAGTCAATTTAAAATTAAAAAAAAATATGTAAAACAAAATTTGTCCGCTAATAATGTTGCAAAATGGGACTCACTAGGTCATTTGTCGTTGATAACAACTATCGAAAAAAAGTTTAAAATATCATTTACACAAGAAGAAATAGTAAAAATGCTTGATGAAAAAAATATATTTAATGTTATTAAAAAAAAATATTGAGATAATATAGGTATTTAAATATACAGTAATCATATAATGCACTCTGATGAATTATAAAAAAAAGATAAATGAATTAAGAAACAAAGGCTTTACAATTTTACCAAATATTTTGAGTAAAAAAGAATGCAGTAATTATATTAAAATTTTTGATAAAATAGCTAACAAACTTGAAAAAAAGAAAAGTTCTATTTTTTCCAAGTGTCAATTTATTGATAATCCTTTCCGTCATAACCAGAAATTAGTTAGCTTAATTCATCGAAAAGAATTAGATAAAATTTTTTTCAATTTACTTGATAAAAATTATGTTTTAATAGATTCAACCATAGTTAATCGAAAATTAAGACCAAATCTTAAAAATGGAAAGAGATGCAAAAATGCTGGTAATTGGCATGTAGACTCAAGATATTTAAATAATAAAAGATTAGAAAAAGGTTTTAGTTATGTTGCAATAACGATGTTTAATGATTTTACAAATGATAATTCAGCTACCTTATATGTTCCCAAATCTCATAATAGAAGAGATAGACCGAACAGAAGAGGAAAGTATAGAGGCAAAGCGTTAATAGGCAAAGCGGGATCAATTGCAATTATAGATTCTGGGTTATGGCACAAAGGAGGAAAATCTTCAAAAAATAATAGATGGGGCGCATTTAATTATTATGGACCGTGGTTTATGAAACCATATTTTGATTTTCCAAAAATGATGGGAAAAAAATTTTCAAGAAAAATTTCGAAGCCTATAAAAAAGCTTTTACACTATAATTCAATACCTCCAATAAACGAATTGATAAGATCAAATACTATTACAAAATTGTAATAAATTTTCTAAATAGGATTGAAGAAGTTAAAATTAATAAATAAAAAATAGAGAACGCATAAGCGTATTCAGCATCAAATAAATTAATTTTATTTTTTAGTTTAAAATATCCAAATAAAAGGATAAAAAATAATGGATCTACATAAGATTGATAAGTAAAACTAGTTATTGAAAAAATTATTAAAAAACTAAATAAATAAATTAAATTTTCCAAATTCTTTTCGAATATATTTAGTAAGAAAAATAGAATAATTATATTAATTATAAAATATAAAAATTTAATCAGAGTCCAATCAATATTAAAATTATTAGAAATTACACTTAATAGCTTAAAAATAATTCCGTTACCTTCAAATTGGGGATGATTTGGTAAAAAATAAAATAATAAAATAGAGAATAAAGTTAATATTAAGAGATTTATATAATCAAAAGAAATATATTTTTTAATATCTTTTTTAATGATTAAAACTATTATTATAGGAATAAGATATATTCCAATATTTGAAATCAAAATATTTAGACCCATTAAATTTAAAGATAATCTAAATTGACTTTCTATAGGAACAATGCTCCCCCAAATATAAAATAAATATAATGTAGGAATAAAAAATAAAAAATTTATTAAACTAAATTTAATAAAAAATTTTAAATTATTTTTTATTACAAAGGAAAAATAAACAAAAATTACGAGAAAAACCATTTTTTGATCTGAGTAAAATCCTAAAAAGCTAAATAATGAGGAAAAAGAAGGCAGCGATAAATTATTATAAGATTTTATCTTTCTCTCTTTATGCCCATTTATTAAAAAAATTAATGAAATTATTACAAAAAAAATAGCAAGGTTTTCTTGATTTGCCCAAAATGCAGAAGATCTAAAGTATGGACTTAATAAAGTGGTGACCGAAATTATAAGTAAAATTTTGATATCTTCAGTTTTATTGATTTTTTTTAATAGTAAAAAAAAAGTTATAGGAATTGATAATGAAAATATAAAGTAACTAACTCTCAAACCTTCTATTGTTGATGCAAAAATATTATATTTATTAATTATTAGATATAATGGTGTTCTAGAAGATTCATATCTTGGATCATTAAGTACATCTAGTACATTATTATTAATAAATAGTTGTACGTTTCCCCATTCATGATTTAGTAAATCTGGCTTGCCTCCACCGGCACTATCTTCATTTAAATAAAAACCTAAAAAATAAGAAATTATTATTAGAATAGAAAATATATAAACATAAAAATTTGCTTTTTGGTGAATCATTTTTTTATTTTATATACTTTGTTTTAGGTTTTGAATTAGCCGAATATATTGACCAATAATCCAGCAAACCCCAAAATAAATACTCCGCCAAAAATTGCCGCCAATGTTATACCTAAAACAAGTTTGTCCTGTTTTGTCATTTTATGATCTTCCATAATTATTTAATTTATTTCAATACATACCTGAGCGCCAGCTGAAAATGAATACAAATTTTTATCATTTTCTATTGTTTTTGCGCTCTTTAAAAAAGTTTTTCATATTTAATTTAAATAATTTGCTTTGGTAGAATTGAGTATTGAGTGAGCGCATGAAAATTTCGCAATTTTGAAATTTTTATTTTTAAATTTTAAAATATGATGATGTTTTAATTCTTCCATAGCCAATCTAAATAAACCTCCAGAAAATATTTTATTTGCTTTTGAGCTGTTTAAATCAAATAAACACATTTTACCCAGTCTATTTTTTGCTTCTCCAAAATTATTTTTTAACAGATTAAGTATTGAAAGTTCAAAATTCATTGCATTATTGTACTTTGTTACATAATCCAAATCCTCTTCTAGAATGTTTAAATTATAATTATTATTTTTTTTTTTAAATTTTTTTTTAAGTCCGTATATTTTATAAATATAATTTAAAGATTTTGGTATTATTTTAACATTAAGTGCAATTCTAGGGATTGATCCTATTTCATTACTTCTGTGCATACTTATTGAGTCCATAAGAAAAATCTTACCCGGTCTAATACCTTTTGGAATCTCCCATTTTAATTTATTAACAACATCATTTTTAGAGACGTAGTTTAAATCATTGATAATATATTTTTTAGTTACATCATACATTCCAACTTTATTTTTAAATTTTGCTAATTGCATTAAACAACTGTCATTAAAGTTGGGTGTTATTTGAAAATAAAAAATGAATGCTGATGAACTTCTAAAGCCAACAGAATAAATATCTTGATGTGGAACAGTTGGGAAACTATAAAATTCTTCACCAAGTGGCTTATTTACATTCGTCATATTTATATAAGAATCTTTTCTAGATTTTTGGGTATTTTTTATTACGTCATATTTTTTAAATTTGCATTGTGCACCAACATGAAAATTATCTAAATCTGCTTTACTAAGCACACCTCTAGTTATTTTTTTGATTTCTGGTTTTAATATGTTGATTAAATTTTTCTGGTATTTTGTTCTTATATCATTATCTAATTTAACAATATCTCTTAATGTTAAAGTTTTTAAATCATTTTTATCGTACAAGTCGATTTTTCTGCCTATGCTTTTAAATACCAAATTATTAATCTTTTCTAGAGTTTGTGAAAAAGAATAGTCTAAATCTACATAGCGAGTTTTCGAATTTAATAAGTTTTGAAAGATTTTCATTAACACATTATCAGTTATTGGGTTCTTAATATTTATTACTATTATATTTCCAACACAAATCAATAGTTTTTTAAATTTACTTTGTAGATTTTGTAAAGAATATTTTATTAAATGCTGATTTATTTAAATTCACAAACTCAATTAAGCTTGGAAGATTACTTTTTAGCAGAGAAACTGATTGTCTAGAGTTTATTGCAGGAAATCGAAAAATTGAGAAAGGTATTTTATTTTTGAGACAGATATTTTTTATTTCATTTTCTGCATGTAATTTGTTCTTAGAATAAATTGATTTATTATTATATTCAATATTAGTTGTTGAAGGATAAAAAAAGGACATATTTTCATTTTTATTATCTTTTATAATTTTTAAAGGAATATCTATAAAGATTTTTTTGTATTGATGCTTTACTTTTTTACTCAACTTATTGTCAAAAAATATTTTAGGAGTAGCAAAATAAAAAATTTTGATTGGGCTAAAGTCAGAAATAATTTTATTAATTTTTTTTACATCCTTACTCACATCAATTTTATATTTAATTATTTTTTTATTTTTTATTTTTATAGGATTTTTATAATAGGTAATAATCTTTAATATTTTTTTATTATATTTAAAAATATTAAAAACGTCTCTGCCAATACCTTGACTAGCACCTATAATTAAAACATTTTCTTTTATATTTTTTATTTTTTTTATTATAGTTTTACTTGGTTTCACTTTTTTTTCTATTACTTTTGGTCTTATTAAAGTTTGAAATTCAATTATGTAATTACTGTGAATTAACTTATTATTTATAATTGGAAATATTTTGCTAATTTTTTTAGAAAAAATATCAGTTCTAATTTTATTGAAATTAAAAAATTTATTATAATTAATATTTATTTCACTTATTAATGAATTTTTGCCTGGATAAACCGTTCCAACATATTTTGTTAAATTGTTTAATATAAGAGATAAATTTCCTAACCCATTTTTTTTATTATAGTAATTTAGAAATTTTTTATTCGTTTTAATTGAACATTTTTTTTCTAAATTTTTATTCTTTAAAATATTAAAAAATTTAATATTTATTTCAGCTATTTTTTGATTTTCCTGATGTAGTTCATAATTTTTATTTTTTTTTTTTATTATTATTTTTGAATTATATTTAAAATGTTTAAAAAAAAGTATTTTTAATGAAAATTTATTATAATTTTTAATGATTTTTTTGATATTTATAATTTTAAAAGTTTTTAATATTACTAGACACCCATGACATATTTTTTCTCCAAAAATAGAATTATACCCTTCGGAGCGATCTATATGTATTCTATTAGTATCTCCGCTTATTTTGGAATATTTTAGCCCTTCATTTTCTAATATTTTGAAATTCATTTTACTAAAAAGGCGTTTTGTGCCTGGCAATAATTAGTTTATAGAACAAGCCATATCTTGCCCGCAGCACAACGGCGATTTAATTTTTCCATGATTTTTTGGGCATTTTGAGATTTGAACTTTTGAACCATCTTCTAATTTCAAAGTATCATTAACCAATTGTGAATTACATTTTGCACAAGTTGCATTAACTGACATTCCACATTTTGAACATTTATACGTAGCCATCTAATCTCCTTAATAGTTAAGGGGCGTTCTGTTGCCCGGTGCCCCAAGCCGCGCTTTCTTAAATTAATTAAGCAGCGAGAGCAAATTTATCATTTGCAATTATAATTTAGCCCGATAACGACGGAACAATCCCGAACGAAAGAATAGCCTTTAGACACTCGTCGATTCTAGTTCACCCCCCTAAGTTGTAAATGGTGGAGGTGGTGGGTACTGCCCCCACGTCCGCAATGTTTATTACGAAATTCGTTTATCGTCGTAGTTGGAAATCCAACACTTATAATATAAAACTTTATTTATAAGATTCAATTTATTTATTAAATATGACGCTTTCCGATCAACAAAAAAAAGCAATAATAGAACAACAAAGTCAAAAAAATACCACAAAAAGAGTCACTTCACCTGAATTAGAAAAAATTCTTTACGAAGCTGTTCCTGTGCTTGACCACGGATTTGTGAGAGTAGTTGACTATATGGGAGATGACACTTCCATAGTGCAGGCAGCAAGAGTTTCGTATGGAAAGGGCACTAAACAAGTTTCTACTGATAGTGGATTAATAAAATATTTAATGAGACACAGGCACAGCACTCCATTTGAAATGTGTGAAATAAAGTATCACGTAAAATTACCTATTTTTGTTGCGAGACAGTGGATTAGACACAGAACTGCAAATGTTAATGAATATTCTGCAAGATACTCGATTTTAGATAAAGAATTTTATTTACCATCCAAAGAAAATTTGGCCGCTCAATCTTCTACTAATAGGCAAGGAAGAGGACAAATAATTAATGGAAAACAAGCAGACAATATACTGAATATTTTAAAAAAAGATGCTGAACAAACTTATGCAAACTATGAATTAATGTTAAATGAAAAATTTGATGGAAGCACAATTAATGAAAGTAATAAAGGTTTAGCTAGAGAATTAGCTAGAATGAATTTGACTTTAAATACATATACACAATGGTATTGGAAAACAGATTTACTAAATCTATTAAATTTTTTATCTTTAAGGGCAGATAGTCATGCTCAATATGAAATAAGAGCATACGCTGATGTTATGATAGATTCTCTTAAAAGATGGGTTCCAATAACTTTTGATGCTTTCATGGATTATAGAGTGGGCGGCATGGAATTATCTGCAAAAGGCAAATCTGTGATTCAAAAAATGATTAAAGGAGAAAAAT
>Ga0310344_10002697_pt1 | contig 13310 bp, 11 predicted proteins | sample HC15DNA20200_MG_FD_203801 | JGI IMG/M metagenome (GOLD analysis project Ga0310344, IMG submission 203801) | Marine microbial communities from station ALOHA, North Pacific Subtropical Gyre - HC15-DNA-20-200_MG | ecosystem: Environmental > Aquatic > Marine > Oceanic | place: Pacific Ocean: North... | reverse complement strand
AGTCAGGACGATGGAAACCTGATCCCGAGTTGGTCTCTGTGCGGGAAGTTTCACGCGAAGCGTGGAAAACGCTCCCTTCTGAAGCTGGCTCAAGGCGAGCCGAGATAGAACTCAAGGATGGACCGGATGAGGTATACGTAGACCCGGAAGCAATTCGTCAAATTCTCGCCAACCTTCTTGATAACGCCGCCAGGTATGGGGTGGACGACGTACCCATCGAAGTAAGTACTCGTCCAGATGGGGATTTTATCCGAGTCGAGATTAGAGACCATGGGTCGGGGATCCCGTCTGTTCATTTGGAGCGTGTATTTGAGCGTTTCTATCGAGTGGATCCAGGGAGGTCGCGCCAACAGGGTGGAACTGGTTTAGGGTTGGCAATTGTAAAGCACTTCGTAGCAGCACATGGTGGAGAGGTCGGAGTCGAGAGTGAACTTGGTCAGGGAACTTCGGTATGGTTTACACTCCCATCAACTGGCCAGAATCTGAGGGCAAGTCCTGGATGATCGCAGCCGTGATTCAAGTCACAAGGGCATTGTTTCCTTAGTATAAGGTTGTCGTGATATGCCTCCAGACAACTCGCGCCTAGAACAAGACAGTTCCATCCTCCCTCCGGGCAAGGGGGCAAAAGAGATCGCGCATACTTATTCCAGAATGTTACCGCAACAATACGAAACTGTTACAAACCCCCCCCACCTTCGTGCCAATCTTTGTTACATGAGTGGTCGTCATGGGACACCAGACAACCCTTTAAGGAGGTTGCATTGAGAGTTTGGTTCCAACAGGGGATTGCGGTGGTCTTTGTATTGGGGGCTTTTTCTGCACCTGCCTTAGCACAGGTTCAACTCACATCTGACGCGACGAGAATCGACATGTCGGGGCGTCTACACGTTCGGGCACAGTCGAGTAGTTGCTCAAACTTTAGTCCTAGCTCGACGGCTACGGCTTGTTCCGGCGATGTGGCAGGACTCGACATGTTCATCCGGAGGGCTCGGTTAACTTTTGATGTGCGTTTGAATGACTGGATTAGTGGAAAATTTCAGCCTGATTTTGGCGCGGTCGATGGGGTCGAAATCAAGGATGCCTATGGTCGACTCGATCTCAATCCGGAAGCGGATAACACACACGCACAGGTTACAGTGGGACGTTTCAAGAGACCATTTGATGCTTTCCAAATGAGAAGTTCCACTCAAATCCTCACGATTGAGAGGGATGTCGACGTGGCGGGCATTTCAGGAGAGACGGGTCTGTCTCTGGATGAGCTTGCGACGAGGAACGGCCTCTCTGATCGTGATATAGGTGTCATGGTCGACGGTGGAGATGCGAACGATCGTTTTCATTATTGGGTAGGTGTGTTCAACGGTCGTTCTGGTGTGGCCAACGAATCTGTCGTGGCACAGAAACAGTTTATTGGCCGAGGACAGGTCAATGTGAGTAATGGTGGGACTCCGCTTGCTATCGCAGGCGCGGTTGCGTTCACCTCTGCTCCGTTTACGAATTCGGATGAGACTCTTGGATCGCGCTACGTAGGCAACGTCGAATTGTTTGCGGAGTTGGGAGATTTTAGTGGGGGTCCTCACGTGATGGCAGGACTTGTGTTTGGGAAAAACACACTAGAGAACACTTCGGGAACTATGCCCGATCTCGCAGGTGGCGACCCGCTCGCCAACATGTTGACGTGGCAGGTAATTGGATCTTGGAAAAGTGATGTTGGGGATGCCTACTTCTTCGAAGCAATTGAACCCTTGTTCCGAATTACCATGGCTGATCCGAATCGCGATCTTACCGATGATGTCGTTTATGGGTTTACTCCGGGCGTTCAAATATTTTTCCGGGGGCTAAACAAACTCGCCCTTAACTGGGATTTCATGAAACTGGGCGGTGGCCGTGGGTCAGAAAACTCTTTTAAGGCACAATATCAATTCCATTTCTAACAGAAACTTGTTGAATACCGAGAAGCCAGAATCAAAAGCGACGAAATCTTTTTCCGCAGCCTGTTTCTAAGTGATCCTCATCGGCCGAAATCTTGAGCCTATTGCAGATTTAGCCCCCAATGTTGGTGAAGATGTAGTCTGTATGGGACAGGGAACTACGATCCGTTACCCTGTCTGCTGCCTTTATTAAGCCGATGCTGAACGCAAAGAGGACGGTTAGTGAACTTCTGCTCTCGAGTGAAGATCCTTGGTTGGGTCCCCCTGCATTAGGATTAACTGTAGGGTAACTTGTAGCCATGATTTTAGTGGATGACGTGAAAAACGGGAGTGCTCGAGTTAACCCCACCTCGGATGAGTCTTCTAAGGATGGATCGAAGGGTGACGTGCGAGCACTTGTTCGGTTTTCCGGTGAACTCTCGACGAAGGCACGACGCACGCGAGCCCGGTTCCAAAAGCGCCTTGCCCTCAACCTTGAAGACGCCTTTAAAGCAGAAGATCTGGACGCAAGGGTTCGTCGGGACTGGAACCGGCTATGGGTTGAAGCCACTGATGAGTCGGTACTCGCACCTCTGGGTCGAACTTTTGGCATCTCAAGCTCTTCGCTCTTGGTAGGTGAGTGTAAGGCTGAACTAAAGGTGATTGTTTCACAGGGACAGGAACTTTTTTCCAAGGCAGTAGAGGGAAAGACGTATGCGGTCCGGGCACGGCGCACGGGATCACACGCTTTTTCGTCAGCGGATATTCATGAACGTTTGGGTGCTGTCTTGAACCCCGGGGCGACAGTAGATCTGAATGATCCACAAGTGACTGTGTACGTTGAGGTGCGAGATAAGCGGGCATTCTTTTATGAAAGCTCTGTTCCAGGAGCCTCCGGTCTTCCCTTAGGTGTGCAAGGGCGGGCTCTCGCGCTTATTTCGGGAGGCTTTGATTCGGCTGTGGCGGCTTGGATGGCATTACGTCGCGGAATCCAACTCGACTATGTTTTCTGTAACCTTGCGGGTAGTGCATACGAGCGGATGGTAGTTGAGGTTAGTAAGGTGCTGGCAGATCGTTGGAGCTATGGAACACACCCGAAACTTCATGTGCTTCACTTCGATCCTGTAGTTCAAGCGATGCAAGCTCGCGCGAAACCTGCTTACCTACAGGTGGTACTCAAGCGACTTATGTATCGGGCCGCTTCAGAAATTGCCTTGCAAGTGGGGGCAGAGGCCATCGTGACGGGTGAATCTGTAGGTCAAGTCTCTTCGCAAACTCTTACGAATCTCCGGGCAATCGAAGATGCGTCATCGGTTCCTGTTCTTCGGCCCTTGTTAGGTTTTCATAAAGAGGAGATCCTTGATCGGGCACGGGAAATTGGCACGCACGATCTGTCGTCTCGTGTGCGTGAGTATTGCGACTTGGTTCCAGGTCGACCTGTAACAGCCTCATCGCCTGAGGATGCCCGTATGCAAGAGGAGGCTGTTGGGGTAGGGGAGTTGAAAAAGGCTATCAGTGATCGAAACGAAGTCGATCTGAGGTCCTTACGTCCGGAACAAATGGTGGGTGCTGCGCTATACGTAACGGTCGTTCCTGAAAAGGCTACGGTCATAGATACGAGGTCCGTGGAGGCCTTTGAGCTCTGGCACTGGCCAGGGGCGACCAGGCGTGACCTGGACGACTTGGAGTCACAATTTCGGAGTCTAGATCGATCGGAGACCTATGTGTTGTGTTGTGCAGAAGGTATTCGAACAGCCTACGTGGCCGAACTCATGCAACGACAGGGTTATGAGGCCTACTCCTTTCTCGGAGGGGCTCCGGGTATGCGACGTGCCCGATCACGCACGACACCTCATGTGGTAGAGTAGGGAGGACTTTTTGACAAAATGTTCCAGCAGAGTCGAATGCCAGAACACATGAGCCAAGATAGACTAAGCAAGACGGCTACACTCGATGCCGTGAAGGCAGGTCCGACGCTAACACATGTTGCCATCATTATGGATGGGAATGGTCGATGGGCAGGTCAGCGTGACTTGCCACGTTGGGAAGGGCATCGTGCTGGCATGGTGGCAGTGCGAGAGGTCATTGAAGGAGCAGCATCCGCCGGGATAGCCCATCTTACACTCTATGCCTTTTCGGAAGAAAACTGGTCCCGTTCTCCCGTGGAAGTGGCAGCTCTTATGACATTGCTAGAGGAATATGTTAAGAAAGAACGAGAGAAACTGGCCGACCGGGGAATTCGGGTGACGGTGTTCGGGGATATTGACCGACTGCCGGCTGGAGCACGAAGAGCGATTGATCAACTGGAGAATACGACCGCAGAGGGAGAAGGTTTGCAGGTCCATCTCGCTATCAGTTACGGTTCGAAAAGCGAGATTGTTGCGGCGGCACGAACACTTGCGAAGAAATGTCAGGCCGGAGCACTGGCTCCGGAAGATATTACGCAGGAGCTCTTCGCGGGCGAACTTCTTACTGGTGATTGGCCAGACCCGGATCTCCTGATTCGGACTTCGGGAGAGCAGCGGATTTCCAACTTTTTGTTATGGCAACTTGCTTATGCTGAAATTTTCGTTACGGACACACTATGGCCTGATTTTACACGTGAGCACCTGTTTGGTGCGTTGCTCGATTATCGTAATCGTGACCGGCGATTTGGTTTAGTGGACGCGTGACTTACTCCAGAGGTTCATGGTGAACCGAAACCTCGCGAACCGCCTTAAGGTCGCCGGAATTGGAATTCCTCTCTGTGCTTTAGTTACATATATGGGGGGATACGCTTTTGCCGCCGGGTTAGGAGTCATTGCTGCCATCGGATATTGGGAATTTTCCCAGATGGTTCGTTTGTCAGGTTTGTTTGCCTTGAAAGTTCTTGGTGTGTTGGCTGCGTTTCTTTATCCATTCGTTTTATTAATAGGTGGACTCCACGGCGCAGTCTTCTATTCGGTGGGGTTAGCTATGGTGTTTACAGCTTTTGCGATGGTAACCATCCCGATTCATCGGAAACCAATCCAGAGTGCCGCCGTGACGGTTTTCGGCGTGATTTATATCGGTGGTCTTCTCGCTTTTGGTATACTGCTTCGAGAAGGTTTGTTCGTATATGATAATCAGATTTACTCGACGGTAGATCGCGCGACTTGGTCCCTGTTTTCCCTTTTTCCAGTGGTGATTACCTGGGTAGCAGATACGGCGGCTTACTTTGGGGGCAGGAGATACGGGAAAAGGAAGATGGCCCCTAAGGTCAGTCCAAATAAAACTCTCGAAGGTGCTCTGTTTGGCATGCTTGCAGCTATCGCAGTCGCGCTAGTTTACTCTCGCATTCTACTCCCAGACCTATGGGTGTTTAGTTGGTTGACGACAATAGTATTCGGACTGGCCGTGGGAGGGGTCGCCATTGTTGGCGACTTGGCTGAATCGGCATTGAAAAGAGAGTGTGGTGTTAAGGATTCATCAAATCTCCTTCCTGGGCATGGTGGAATGCTCGATCGCTTGGATTCAGTGTTATGGGCATTGCCGGCCACTTTCTTCTTCATGTTACTAGTGAATTAATGGGCCTGGTAAAATGAAGGGTGTTGCAATACTTGGGGCTACAGGGTCGATAGGATCTGCAACTTTATCCGTCTTACGACGCCATTCGGAAAAGTTCCACGTCACTGCGCTTTCTGCGAACAAAAATTGGCAAGATCTAGATAAACTGGCAGTTGAATTCGACCCCGATTTCGTTGCCCTCAGTTCGGTACCGCCAGCTGATTTTAAGCCGCACTGGGAGGGTGAATGGCGTTACGGATCGGAGGCTATTGAGGCGGCCACGCGTAGTATGGGGACGGACATTGTTTTGAATGCGATCATCGGGGTGGCTGGATTAGGACCTTCGTTAGCTGCGCTGGAGGCTGGAAAACGTCTAGCGCTTGCGAACAAGGAGTCTCTGGTGGTGGGAGGCTCTCTCCTGTTGAACGCCCTCGATCATGGCAGTGGAGAGCTCTTGCCAGTGGATAGCGAACATTCGGCAATCCATCAATGCCTTAATGGGCGCCCGTTCGATGAGATTCGGCGTATCACATTGACGGCTTCTGGAGGCCCGTTTCGAACATGGTCGCAGGAGTCATTGGCTGATATCAAACCCTCGGATGCCTTAAGACACCCGACTTGGGATATGGGAGCCAAGATCACTATCGACTCGGCCACACTGGCAAACAAGGCAATAGAGGTGATCGAAGCCCATGCTTTGTTCGGTGTTGATTTTGACCAAATCGGAGTGGTTGTGCACCCCACCTCAATTGCGCACTCATTCGTCGAGTTCCATGATGGTTCATGTCTTGGACAACTGGGCCGTCCCACCATGGAGACGCCAATTCTCTGGGCTCTAGGTTGTCCGGAACGAATTGAAGATCGTGGAGACAATCACTCCTTCAACCCTTTGCGAGATGGCCCTCTCGAATTTGAAGCCGTCCGAAATGAAGATTTTCCATTATTCGATGCAGGGATCGCTGCAGGTCGAGTAGGAGGAGAACTCCCGATTGTCTTCAATGCGGCAAATGAGGTGGCGGTAAGCGCCTTTCTTGAAGAACGCATAAACTTCACTGAACTTGTAGATGTTGTCCTTTGTACCTTAGAAAAATTCTCGGGCAGGGCTGTACCGTCCGTAGAAGATATTTGGCAAGTCGACGCTCGAGCACGCGAATCTACCAAAGAGGCTATTCGCGCACTCTGAGCCGGTGCTAAAATTGAAACTCGAGGGCAGTTGCTGATGGAGGAGACTGAGTGATTCTTACCATAGCTGTAACAATGTTGGTGCTTGGAGTTCTTATTTTTGTGCATGAACTCGGGCATTTCATGGCGGCGAAGAGTGTGGATATCGAAGTGTCTCGGTTTTCAATTGGTTTGGGGCCAAAGATGTTTGGGGTCCAACGAGGTGAGACCGAATACATATTTTCATGGATACCTCTCGGTGGGTACGTAAAGATGGTTGGTATGGCCGATGAAGAGGTCACGGCGAAGCTCGAAGGCGGTGTTGAGCCTTCACCTTCTAGCAACTCTGATCGCGATTTCGATGCGAAACCAATCTGGGCTCGTGCATGGGTCCTTTCGGCAGGCGTGATGATGAATTGGCTATTCGCGGTAATTGCTTTCATTGCGATTGCGATAGGGCAAGGTGTGAATGAGCCGCGTATAACATCCGTGGTCGAGGGCTCGCCAGCAGAGCGAGCTGGTTTGCGTGCCGATGATCTGATCCGTCGCGTCGATGGGGTGGTTGTTCGCGATCCGGGACAGGTGATTATCGGAGTAGAACGAAGTGTGGGTGAGCCTATTGAGATTGTCGTTGATCGAGGGGGAGAGAAGCTCGAATTCGTTGCCACACCTGAAGGCATCGAACGATTTAATGAGTTGTTAGGGGAGTTCGGGACTGTAGGTAGGATTGGGGTTGAGCTTGGACAATATACCGGTCGTGCTAGTCCAATTGAGGCGATCGTTGAAGGGTGGGGTAATGCAACGTATTGGACTGTTACCATAGTTCAATTTTTGGGCGATTTGGTTACGGGCAGAAGCTCCGCCAGGGAGGTTGGTGGCCCTATTATGATTGGTGAGATCTCTGGTGCTGCCGCACGCGCTGGGTTTTGGGCGTTGCTTGGGTTTATGGCAATCATCAGCATAAATCTGGCCGTCTTCAATCTGCTCCCAATTCCAGTTTTGGACGGTGGTCATTTGATGTTTTTGGGTATAGAGGCGATCCGGGGCAAGGCCCTTAGTATTGAGCAGCGCTTGCGATTGACAACAGTAGGAATGGCGCTGGTTGTTGGAATTATGTTGTGGGCTGTTGGGAATGACTTGATCAGGGTGTTTTTTAGGTAAACAGAGACAGTTGTGGGCCATTAGTACGGGCTCGGACAAGCTCGCAGACATCGAAGCGTTTACTCGGCTTGTTCTGTCCCGCGACCGCGAGGATTCCGGAGAAGGAGGTGGAGACGAGTCCTTCGGCCACACGGTCATAGGCTAAATCGGGATTGTTGCACTCGTGGCTTAAGTGAGCGAGGAGAATTCCTCCCAGTTTTGGGTGTGCAAGCTCAGCTGCGAGGTTTGCTGCTAGCCCATTCGACAGATGCCCCCCACTACCCCCAATCCGTTGTTTAACCCCCCACGGATATGAACTCTCTCGAAGCATTCGTTCGTCGTGGTTGGCTTCAAGAATGAGAAAGCTGCACTCCCTGAGCGCGTTGCGGACAGGTGTTGTCGGGCGCCCAAGATCGGTTGCGATTCCGATGCGGAGACCTGAAGGAGCATGTTCTATGATGATTGCCATGGGATCTACTGCATCATGAGATGTTGGTATTGGTTCAATCTTAAGGTCGGCTACGGAGATTCCTGTATCGCAAAGAATTTGCCAAGACTCCTTCCCACGAAGTAGCGGAGTGCATGCGTCACGAGTCGCCGGAGTCATCGCGAGTTGCCAACCCCACCTGCGGGCCCCAACTCCAATCCCCGCAGTATGGTCGCGGTGTTCATGAGTCACCACCACGATGTTTATTGATCTAGGCTCGACATCGAGAGACTCCAGTCGGCGAGCCAATTTTACCCCAGAAAACCCTGCATCGATAAGTACTCTGGCAGTATCGCTCTCCACAAGAAACGCATTTCCCTGACTGCCACTACCTAAGGAGGCGACAGTAAAAGTCATGCTTCACCTTGGGCTTGGTCCCATATCGCACCAAGCCAGCTCTTGAATCGTTCGTCAACCGCAACGTTACGTCGGGCTGCAACTTTTATGGCAAGGGACACGAAGTCATCTCGACGATATATCGTGTGATCCGGTCCGTGTCCCCACGAGAAGGGTTCTATCCACTTTGGTACTGCCGAATGCCCAAAGAGGTTAGAACCAGTCCCTACGACTGTCCCGGCGTTTAGTAAACTTCCGATCCCTGTTTTTACGTGGTCTCCGATCAAGCATCCAAGTTTTGTCAAACCCGTATCAACAGACATTTTGGGCACTTCGACGCGGATAGTCCCATAGTTATTCTTAAGGTCACTATTAGTGGTCATGGCGCCGAGGTTTACCCAACTTCCAACCACGGCATGTCCTAAAAAACCTTGGTGTACCTTATTGGAATATCCTATTACAGTTACGTGTTCTATCTCTCCACGCATGTAACAGTAGGGCCCTCCTGAAAAAGCGGAGATTGACCCTCCAAGGAGTCTGGAGTGTGCGCCCGCGTAGATTGGCCCTGCAAGCCGGGTTCCGGTTCGTACTTCCACGTGTGGTGCCAACTCGATTGGACCTTCACGGGTGTCAAAGAGAACCCCCGGTTCTATGTCGACATCTTCCCCAAGGATTAATGGTTGTTCTCCAATTTTCCAACATCCTTGAGGGACTTCTGATTCTTCGTAAGGGTCGTGAGCCACGCTCAAATCGTGAGCGAGTCGATCCGAGCCACGAGCTACGAGGTCCCAAGGCGCTTCGAGCCATTCGCCCTCCACGGTTATATCCGGGAGTCCCGCTAAGGGTGTCGGTTGGGCTAGCCAGTTTGTGTTTGGGTATTCTCCCTCTTTGTCGAACCGCACTCCGGCCAAGCGATCATCGATCCAAATGTTGGCCGGATCTCTCTCAAATATAGTGCTCAGTGCAGGAACCGCGCGTGCCGACCAAAGCAGTGTCCCCGCCTTCACCCGCTCAAAGTTGACCGCCCGAGCCCCCCCCATCTCTGAGTAATCTTTTAACCAGCTCCGAGTCTGGTATCCGGTTAAAGAGGTCCCTGTGATGTGTTCAATTCGTTCGCCTAAAGTCCAGCGACCGAACCGGAGTTCTCCACAAGGACGAGTGAGCGCAAATGGCGCCCATTCATTAGCGACAGCATCGTCGAAAATTATGAGTTCCATTACGCTGATTCCTTCGTATCAGAGGCCTTTGATGTGTTGTCTTGTTCCTCAAGTTTTCGAATGTGAAGATTGAGTCGGTCCGCCTCAGCACGTGACAGGACAAGAAGCTCATCGTTGGCTTCTACTACGACCATGTCGGATACCCCGATGAGAGTAGCCCGCAGCGATTCGGTCCAAACTACGTTTCGCTCAGAAGCAAGAAGCCGAGCAGCTCCAACCACAGAATTTCCACGGTCGTCAACGCCACGAGATCGAGCTACTGCGGTCCAAACCCCGAGGTCATCCCATTCAAAACGTGCTTCAGTAGCTGCTATACGTCCCGCTCGTTCCAGCACGCCCACGTCAATCGCAATTGGGTTTGCAACATCAAAAAAGCCTTGGACATCCCCTTGCGATAAAAGTGGGATTGCACGGTGAAGTTCGTGGGCGTGAGCCTCAACGGCAGTGAGTAAGTCCGCACAGTGCCACACAAAGATCCCGGAGTTCCAGAGGTAATCACCTGATTCGGCATAACGTTTCGCCGTTTCGATATCCGGTTTTTCAACGAATTTTTTTACTTCAAAAGAACTGCGGTCAAGTTCGTCCCCTAACTGCATATATCCATATCCAGTCTCGGGCCGATTAGGTCTGACGCCAATACAACACAGATAACCTTCTCTGGCACGTTGCATTGATTCTTCTAGCGTAGCTCGGAGCCCAGCGGGGGGAGAAATACGATGATCCGCGTGCATAGAGATCATCACAGCTCCAGGACTTTCGCGTTCAATCTCGTATGCAGCCCAAGCGAGAGCAGGTCCTGTTCCTTTCGCTTGTGGCTCTGCGAGTGAATCTACTCCTCGCCGATCGAGGCTGTCGCGCATTAAAGAGAGAAGTTGGGCAGATGCGATCACCCGTACACGAGACTCCCCTACCAATTGCACGGCACGGTCGAGGGTTTCATCGATAAGTGCAGTATCGCTAGCGAGAGGGAGGAACTGCTTAGGTCGCTGGCGTGTCGATGCCGGCCAGAAGCGACTCCCAACACCACCAGCGAGAATCGCAATGTACGCGTTTAGGTGCGCCGACAATGCCCTTCCTCCCGTCCTGCCTGGGGCCTGGGTTTGGGCCCGGCCACCCGTCGCGAGCCAGATATCAAGGGCGTAAACTACCGTAGAGGTCGGGTCGGCGCTACGGCGCTCGACCTACTGAATACAAAGCTAATCTTAGGGGGTATAATTGTTTCATTGTAGCATCGTTTCTTGCTCCAAGACGACCTGAACGACAGTATTCGCGCCATGCTTAGGAAATACTTCATGCGCCGGTTCATGCCACTATTTACATTTGTGGTTCTGATTGCTACTGCCAGTTGCGATGATCCATTTTCAATTTTCCTGCAAAATGTCCCGACCGAACCCAGTGAGACGACATTGTTCGACTTCATCGGCGGACGGCTCCAAGATCCTCCAGCCTATGACGTTATCTTTGCTAGTCCTGTCCGTGTTGATCAAACTCGGAATTGGGATTTCCTTTTCCAGATCAGCACTACAGGGCCTGAGTTCCTTCCTTTTTCTGCTGTCACTGATAGCGTGACAGATTCGGGGCTTAAAAGGATGGAGGATTCTTTTGTAGGAGTGATTGAGGCGCCTATCGAGGGCTACGTCCTCTCCGAGCCGATGCCAATCTCAGTTGGTGATGTTTTGGTTGCAAGAAGTCGTACGGATCCTTCTTCATTTCTCTCATGTAGTCGGTATGCGAAGCTTGAGGTGCTTGATATTGATCTGTTGCAAGGAAATGTGACATTCCGGCACTTATCCAACCCTAACTGCGGAGATACCGTGCTCGAGCCAGGAAAACACGGCTCAATATGAGCCTCCCAGTGGGACGAGCACAGTTTTTGGAAGTAACATCATGATCGACCTAAAAGAACTACGGACTGCTCCTGAAGTGGTGATCGAGGCGATGGTACGTCGAGGGGATGACAAAGCGGAGCACTTAGTCCATGCCACACTTCAAGCCGATGAGGAACGACGGCGACTGATTGGTGAAGTGGAGCTACGCAAGGCAGAACGCAATGCAGCCTCCAAAGCAATTGGTGCGGCAAAAGGTCGGGGAGAAAATTCAGACGCCGAAATTTTAGAGATGCAAAAGGTTTCATCGAGCATCAAAGTGCTCGATGCAGACTTGGCTCGTGTTGAGGCTGAGATTAGAGACTGTCTCCTCCAGATCCCGAATGTGCCAGACGAACGTGTCCCACCAGGGGAAGAAGGAGATGGCCAAGTTCTTATCGAATGGGGGACACCTAGGGTTGATGAAGTGCCACCGCACTGGGAGCTCGGGGAGTCTTATGGTTATTCGGAAACAACAGGTTCACAGTATCCGGGTGGTCCCCCTCCTGCATTGGACCTTAAGCGTGGAGCCCAGATCGCGGGCACGGGGTTTCCGCTGCTTGTGGGTGGAGGTGCACGTTTAAGTCGTGCCCTTGTGCAATTCATGCTGGATCTCCATGTCCGAGAACATGGCTACCTGGAGGTCGCCCCCCCGTTCCTGATGAATAGAGAGTCAATGACAGGAACTGGTCACATTCCAAAGTTTGAAGATGACGCTTACCGGACTGAGCCAGACGATCTTTTCTTGGTACCTACAGCCGAGGTCCCACTGACCAACCTCCACCGAGGCGAGATAATCGACTGTGCTGATTTGCCCCTTGCCTATGTGGCCCATTCGCCATGCTTTCGGCGAGAGGCGGGCGCTGCAGGTCGTGATACCCGTGGATTGCTTCGAGTCCACCAGTTTGACAAAGTGGAACTCGTGCGTCTCTGTCAGCCTGAAGACTCGGTTGATGGATTAGAGCTTCTCACGCGTCATGCTGAGAGAGTGCTAGAGTTGCTCGAGCTACCTTACCGACGGGTCCTGCTTCCAATTGGCGACCTCGGGTTCGCCAATGCCATCACTTATGATCTTGAAATCTGGGCTCCGGGAGTGGGGAGTTGGCTCGAAGTATCGAGTTGTTCATCCTATACGGATTATCAGGCAAGGCGTAGCAGCATTCGGTATCGGCCATCACCCGGTGATAGCCCACAGTTTTTGCATACCTTGAATGGCTCGGCGCTTGCGCTGGCACGTCTGATCGTAGTCCTGCTTGAAACCGGGTATCGTGAAGGCTTAGGCATCACTTTCCCCGAGGTCCTCCACCCGTATCTGGGGTTTGAGCGGCTTACCTCGATCTCGTGAAAACCCAGCGAGAAAAGGGAGGCGTATGACATGAATCGCCGCGTCGCTGCCTTATTGGTTGCGGTTCTATCGTCGATGGTCCTCATGGCTTTCGTGATTTTCACACAACAGCAAGCTGAAGAACGTCGGCTTGATGCAGAGGTGTTCGCACGGATTAACGCGATCAGTATTGCGGCTTCGGCTGGAGATTTGACGGTTGAAGAAGCTAATGCTTTCTGGAACCGAGCGGGTGGTGAGATTCTCAATGAAATGAGTCGACTTCAAGTACCGGTGGTGATTACCGACACACTCGGTAATCCTCTGAATTATTCTCACCTACCAAATGAC